>Ga0316197_10000158_pt1 | contig 50260 bp, 61 predicted proteins | sample OudBiesiAoxic_MG_FD_204939 | JGI IMG/M metagenome (GOLD analysis project Ga0316197, IMG submission 204939) | Coastal sediment microbial communities from Oude Bieten Haven, Netherlands - site A oxic | ecosystem: Environmental > Aquatic > Marine > Coastal > Sediment | place: Netherlands... | reverse complement strand
ATGATATCGTTCTAGTTCGGTTGGGGTCATGGTGTTTACTCCTGTAATCCGCCATCAAAGCGATGGGGGTACAGAGAGTATGTACGATACAGGCTTTACTCTGCCGCGAAGCGGCTTCGTTCAACAATCTATTTAAGAGTGATTCAGCACGCTTGGCATTTTTAGTTTGGGTTAAGTTTAGTGTTTACGGTGATCAAACGGGGTGCAGTGCTAGCGTGCTTCACACCTTAATTGGGCGTTAGCACTATAGAGGGGTATCACTATTTACGAGGTTATTTTTAATATAAAATATGAAGGGTTCTGGAGCTTGCTTTTCATTCTTCCAGGCATTCTATTTATGTGTATCGCAATTGGCGTCATAAAGAATCAAGATAAAGTTATCGAGTATAACGGGAGAAAAACAGAAAAAAAGCAATCTACTTTAGGATTTAAGGTAAAAATGGGAGTGTTTTTAAGTTTTTCTATTCTTTGGACTGGTTTAGCTGGGTATGGATTGGGCTCTCAATTGTATTCATTATTGTCTGATTATTCAGCAGGTAAATATAGTATAGTTGAAGGGCAGGTAGAAAAACTTGATTACAATGGTAAATATGAGAGTTTTAGCATTAACGGAGTTAGATTTCGTTACTCAGAGTCATCTGTTACCCCCGGATTCAATAATACCAATGGTCCTATACGCGAAGGACTTGATTTAAGAATTTCTTATATTAAAAACACAATTCTAAAAATAGAGGTTCTTGAAGCACTGTAAAATAGTGCTAACAAGCACTTTAAACGGAACAAAAACAGTTGGCTACGTTTCGCTCCGCTACACATTTTAGCCAACAATTTTTGTCCGCTTAAGTGGACGTTAGCTGTTTAAATAATAACAAGGAAGTATTAATGAAACCTATTTCTCGAAGAAGTATGTTAAAGATCGGAGCAGTATTTGGATGTACTGGTGTTGGGATAAAACTTAGTTACAACATGTTAAAAGATCCTTTAGTTAAGCTCGATGAAGACCTGAAAAACGCCATTCAAGGTTTGCCCGCAGCTAGTATTAGTGCAGCCATTTTCAAAAATAATCAAGTTTATTGGAGTAATAATTATGGTTATCAGGACATATCTTCAAGAATGGTTATGACCGAAAATAGTGCTTGGCAGTCGATTGGTTCGATCTCTAAGTTGGTGGTTTGGACAGCAATTATGCAGCTTGTTGAGCGAGGAAAATTAGATCTACAAAGAGATGTGAGTGACTATATTGGATTTAAATTAAGATCACCACATTATCCACACACAAAAATAACTACATATCACTTATTAACGCATTCTTCATCACTTTCTTCACGTAAATTGATGTCAGCACCATATTCAATGGCTGATTCATTTTGTAAAAATGATCAAGAAGTTCTAGAAACGTGGGTGTTAAGGCATCTATCACCATCTAGTAGTGAATACTCAGCAGAGTTAGCTTTCAATAATTATGAGGCTGGAGACTATTCAAGTGTTAGTCCTGATCCACTTGGGGTCGTGTCAGGTTATTCGAATCTAAATGCTGTCCTAGCAGCATATATAGTGGAGCGATTAACAGGAAAAGATTTTGAATCATACTGTGATGAAACAATATTTAAACCTTGTGGGATGATACAAACGTCGTGGTCTAAAAATGAATCTCTTCAATGGATGACACATTACGAGCCTGAGTATAGCCCTAGAGCCCCAATCATGCAGGCTTATACTAAGGCAATGATCGATCAAGGCTATGCCTCCAAAGGGTATGTATCGACGCCAAAAGGGCGTGATTATATTGATTTTGTAAACTGTGACTATTTTTCTTCGGTTTATCCCATGGGTTTATTAGGTACAAGCCTTCAATCATTGTTACCATTTTTTCTCGCTTATCTTAACGGAGGCAAAGTGAATGGTTATCGTCTGCTTAAGCCTGAAACAGTGAAAGAAATATTTACTTATCAGCGAAAAGATAAACATAGCGGAGCACAGTTGGGGCTAGGTTGGTTTAGAAAATTCGATACTAAAGGGAATTATACTTGGGGACATGATGGAGGGGGCCCAGGTATTGTATCGTCCGCTTACATCAATCCGCGAAAAGGTGCAGGTGTTGTGTTATTTATAAATAACTTTCATGTGAATTATACGCTTCGTTCTAAGTTACTAAATACAATGAATAAAATTGCATTTAGCGAGTGATTTGCTGTACATCACAGCTAACAAAATAATCAAGGTGATGCATTGCACTCGGCGGTTTTGGTTTGGAGTTCGGTGTGCTTGGCTAGTTCAGAGTTGGCACACCTTATTGTAGGCGTTAGCTCACTATCGTAATCTTTGAATCCAAATCACAAACGTAGTTACTTTATCGCCGTTTTTAACGAAGTATATCGGTATAATATTCGAACAAAAATAAAGATAGGATAAACGTTATGTCTAAAGGCGTTAAAGTTGGCGATATAGGTACTGACCATGATGGTTTTCCACCTACTCCTGTTACAGCAGGCTCTCCTGATGTGAAATTTGATGGTCAACCCGCAGCACGGGTTGGAGACCCGTTAGCTCCACATGATAAACCGAAGCATCCCCCTCATGGACGTACCATTACATCCGGTTCATCAACCGTCAAAATAAATGGTAAACCAGCAGCCATTACTGGTGGTGCGATTAGTTGCGGAGGGGTAACGATTGGTAGTGGTACAGTGAACATCGGTGATGTATATCAGCCTGCGGAAATGTCTGCGTTATCATCTTCATTGGCCTCAACAGAGTCTCAAGCTGCTATTCAAACTAAAGCTCAAAATGCACATTCCTCAGCGAGTGTAACCGAAGCTGTTACTTCGAAAACCGCTCAAATCCCACAAGGTTCAGGTTATTGGCCACCGTATGACTTTACTAAAAGTGAACAACTTGATGTTGAGTATACCCAAAAGCTTGTTGACCTAGCGGTTATGTCGCTAGAGGAAGCTGAAGAGTTTGCCAATAACTTGTGGTTGGAATACAACGGCAAAGATACGTTAGATAACTCTAAAAAAGTCTGGGACGGCGCAGCGAATGCCAAAGATGCTTATCAGCTCGCTAAGGGGTTAGGTGGCATGGGTGTTGTAGCTTATGTCAAACCTGCCAAGGGTCAAGACTATGTAATAATCAAAGGTTACAAAAAGCACCTAAAAACTCTCGTTAAAGGTAACCGTTGGCGTGCAAATAATCCTCAGGTTGTTCAGCTTGGTTTAGGCACAAAAAATATGGCACACAACATGTTGAAAGTAGGGTTGGTTGTCGACATCGCCTTCGCTATTGCAATAAATGCCGTTGATGTTTATGTGCACGATGAAAAGACAATGGAAGACCTAGTGGGTAGATCGGGGGCTGATATTGTTAAAGGTGTTGTTGCTACTGGGGCTGGAACTCTAGCCGCAGTTATAGTCGCAACTGCTGGTGCTCCCTTGTTAGTTAGTGGGTTAATCTTTGCTGGTATGTCCGTCGGAGTGGGTATTGCTTTAGATTGGACTGACAATGAATTTGGGGTGTCTGATTCGTTAGTTGATTTGTTGAAAAAGGGTCAATAATGAAGAAAATACAAACCTCAGGAATTGTTTTTTTTGCCCTTTTTTTTGTCGGCTATTTGGCAATTGGAGCACCAGCAGAATTGGCGCTTCCCTTTCAGCCACTAGAGCTAAGAGTCCGGTTGCTTGGATACCCATCCTACATTGCGTTAGCAATTCTTCCTCCTCTACTCCTAGGAAGCATTGGCATAATGACGCATCAGCTATGTAATCCAAAAAGAGAGGTGACCTCTTATAGTAAGGTATGGCTCAAAGTTGCTTATATATCACTAGCTATAGGTTTACTTGCTTTTGTTTCAAGAGGTTATCTCGGCTACCAAGTAACTAAATCTGGTTATGTAAAGTGTATTAATGAGTCACGAACTTCTTCTAAAAATAGCTGGAGGGTTTATGCAGAAGATTTAAGTTTGTGCAAGGCTTCATCTGGTATAGCTGGCGGTTGAACCCAAGTGGGCTAACAAATAAGGATTAAGCGCTGCGCAGCCAGCGTTAAATCCCGGGTGTTGAACAAGCCCGTAGCCACTCCAACGCAGGCTCACCATAACTTGTATAAGTCGCATTTAACAAACGACTAGAAGCTATTTGAGTGTGTGAGACCAGACTTTATTTGTAGTATCACAGCCGTTCGCACCGAAGAACAAGGAGCTCTGACGCTTAATCTTCGAAGTGAAAACAAAAATGTTGAACTTTATGGATTTGAAAATTTGGCTGATTCAGTTAGTGATTTACTATCGTCTGAACGTATAACAATCTCAGAGGAACTAGGTACTTAATACATTGCATTAGACAATCATTCGGCGTTGTAGTAATAAACGTGTTATTACGGCGTTAAATGCCAGTGATTAAAAAATCAATTGCAGCAATGATCTCATTTCTGAAAGTCGATAACTCATTAACTGGTTCGGTTAAGATTTTAACTGGAACACTTGTCATTTGTTGAGTTAGCATTATAAAGTCACCTTCATCAATATGAATCGTAGGACAAAGGTGACCTGGGGCTTTTTTATCAAGTAGTTCAATTGGCGTTAATGGAATGACTAATCGAGTATTTAGGTTATCGAGTAAATTATTTTGGACATCTACAAAGTAAGGGTACGTTTTAGCTGAGCTTTTATCTTTGTTTTTATAAAGCGTAAATTGTGACATTTAAAATACTCGGTATGAATCAGAAAAAAGACCATGCTTCTCGGTTAGTTCGTTGCAAGCTTCAATAGCTTCTGAGTTTTGTTCTAACCACTCTTGTCTTTTTAGTTTGCTTACTTCTTGTGATAATGCTTTTTCCAGTGTTGCTGAAAGGTTTATTTTTAATCGTTTTGCTTCAGCGAGTAGATCGCTGTTTAATGTTAGATTAGTTGCTTTTTTTATCGCTTGTTTATTGTATTGGCTTCTCATAAGGTTACCATTCATGCGCATTAAATATGTGGATTCAGTATATGCCGTTAGAGGGTGTTTAACAAACGACTATGGTGTCAATAACTAAGTTTGGTGTGGTTTTCATCCCACATGACAGCACCTCGTATCATTGAATTATTTTTCTAACACAGGCAATAATAGCGAGTTTTTTGGGCTTCCCTTCAGGGCTGAGGCTTTTTATTACTAATACTTCCAAGCTCAGGGAGATTAGTTATTGGTGTGTTCAAGCTTCTATTATGATGAAATGTGGATAGGATCTTGGTTGAGAATGGGCGAGGGAGAAGTCCTACAGTCTCGTTAATTGCTTCTTGGTTTAAATTAATTCACCGATACTGGCTCTAATGTCTGCAATTGTAATAAACAGTTTGTTATCAGCGTCTTTGAATGCGGTAAATCCGTATTTTTCATAGAAATACTCAGCGCCATCTTTTGCATCAACAATGACAACAGGGAAGGCGACTGTTTCACTTGCCATTAATAGCTTTCTAAGTGCATCAATCAAAAGCCATTCACCGAAACCTTGACCTTTGTATCTATGGTCAACGGCTAAGCGAGCAATCAAACCACCAGAAGTTACACTGTGATGTTTCTTTTGTAATTTAGGAGGTAAATCCTGAATATCAATGGGTATCATGGTTAATGTGTAATAACCAATAATGTGCTCAGGACATTGTTTATCTTCAAGAACAAAGGTACGCGTATTGTCTTTCTTAGATTGTTGGCTAGCCATCACTTTCAAGTAATTATTGAGTGTGGTAATGTCACAATCAAAACGATTTTGGTCATGTTTAGCTTTTTCTAATTGGACAGTATTCATTCTTGAGTTTTATCCATATAACGTGAAGCAGCTTTTTGTAATTTGCTATTTGGTTTAGCTGGTTGGTCTAACGCAGTCATTAAAGTCATAGCATCTTGCTGACTTAGCTGTAGGGCACGTTCACGTTCCAGAATAGTTTTTGCTTTTTCTACAGCTGCACTAAGCACAAATGAGTTAATGCTAGACATACCGGCAATGGCCGCAGCCTGAGAGAGTAGTTCTTGTGTATCAAGATCTACACGTGCTGTAATACGAGGTAATGCAGTAGCCATAACAATCTCCATTAAGTGTCAAAGTGGCACGAGTGAATTGTAGTTTAATTATTATACGCTGACAAGATCTGTGTCATTTTGGCACTCAGTTAATAATCGCATTAATACAATTTACCACACTCGGAAATTTTAGTTTGCTGGATGTTTCTCGTTTTGAGGCGTCAATTTCAAGTATGATTGTATAGTAGTCAACGTGTTATGCATGCGTTATACGCTTTATACTGAATTGAGGCAATAAAATTAACAGATTACTTAAGAGTGATGGCGAAACAGAATTGCACCCTAACTCAAAATGCGAGGGTGTGATAATTATCGCAGATGGTTTTGTGGCAATTGCGATCGTCCAAGGACTGCAACGACCAAAATAAAGCCGTCTTCCTTAGTAAAGTAAGCTGTGTGTTTGCCTATCGGGAAGTAAAAACCATTTTGATATAAATCGTTGCAGCTTCTGCCTACTGCTGGGTTCTCAGCGAGCATCTGAAAACCGGTAAGAAGAGTGCCTCTGTATGCGCTCCACTGCATCTCGGAAAAATTTGTAACGGTATAATTTTTAATTTTGTGTAAATGAGTCTGTGCTAATTTACTTAGTTTATATTTACTTTTTTGCATACTTTACTTACAACGTGCTTAGGAAATTTTCACCGTCAACCACATTGCCTTGGGCTAAGTCTACTTTTGCTGACTCAAAGCAATGTTTAATGTAATAGGCTTTCATTGCTTCTAGTTCTTCATAGTCTCTAACCGACATAACAACAACGGCATCTTTGTTGTTTCTGCTAATTTTAATTGGCTCACGTTGAGCGTTTAGAAGTAGCTCACCAAAATTACGTTTGGCATCATTTGCTGTTAATGTATACATGGTTAAGGTCCAAGTCTGCAAGTATAGTAATATTATAGGTCATCATGTTAAATGTGCAATTTAATTAAATCGTGCGATTAGTACGAAAGATAATCTAACAACAAGTATCAGTGATTAAGGCGTTAGTCCGACAAACAAAATATCAAATTAAGAGGTTAATATGATCCCATTAAATTCATCAGTTGTGTCAGGAGTGGCATTATCAAAAATTGATGGCGAAGTGAAAATGCTACTAATGAAAAGAGTAAAAGGTGGCTTTTGGTGTCATGTCGCAGGCTCAATTGAAGACGATGAAACAGGCATTGATGCTATCGTTCGTGAGTTTAAGGAAGAGACTCAAATTGAAGTGTCAAACCTATACAATGCTCAGTTTCTAGAACAATTTTATGAAGCGAGTGTTAATGTCATTCAGCTTATACCTGTTTTCGTTGTGATGTGCCCACCAGAGCAAGAGGTGGTTTTAAATGAAGAGCATACAGAATATAAATGGTGTAGTTTAGAAGAAGCAGTAGAGTTGGCACCATTTCCAAATCAACACGCAGTGTTTAAGCACGTGTGGTCGTATTTCGTAGAGAAGCCAGTTAATGCGCTTTATCGGGTAGATGTCGACTAGCAAGAATTTTAGGTTCGATGCCCACTCAAGGGTTGATGCTTTTCATTCCACATACTCCATCTCTCATACCGAATTTAGAGTAAACAACCACTTTTCTAATATCACCAATGATAGTTATTTTCTCAGTTACCTACGTTTACTGGTGAACAAAAAGGCAACCAACGTTCATTTTGTGAATTATTACTTTCTGCGTCTGGTTGAATTTATTAAATGTGTTATCTTTTATAAATTAAAAATAAGTCAGAATTATTCGCTAGGTACATAATGAAAATCAGTGGTTTTACTCTAATAGAGCTCGTCGTCGTAATCGTTCTTCTTGGCATACTTTCTGTCGTTGCCGCACCTAAATTTCTCAACTCACAATCAGATGCACGTATCGCTGCATTGGATGGTTTTATTGCACAGTTTCATACGGCAGATACGATAGCAGTGAGCAAAGCGGCCATTACGGGAGTTGATGATAGTGGTGGTGACGTTTTATTACCTGGGACCGATGTTTACGTGAACCGTGGTTATATCAGTTTAAAAGCCGATAATGTAAAAAATGCGATGAACACAACAGGCTATTCAATGGAAAATTTTCATGGTGATAATATTCCAGTTCTAATGGTTGGTTTGGGAGAAGATGTCGATTTTAGTAAATCGAGAACAAAGCAATGTTTTGTTATGGTTTCAAGAAGTTTTGGTAATTTTGGTGCTAACAATCAACTCGCTTACGGTGACTTAAAGATCACTAAATATTACCGAGATTGTTAATTCGTAATACCAGATTTTACTACTTATCGAAGTTGTAGATACAATTACTTGTTCATCAACCCGATTTACTATATTCGACATTCAAGGTTTCTTTGGGTTTATCGTGTTTAAGTGATAAGTTTAGGTTTAACCTGCATACTAACTAGTGTGTTTGTAGGCGTTATACAGAAATTAACGGTCTCGAGGAAATCATGAATAAACAGGAAGTTACTCGTATTTATAATGAATACGAACGAAAAGGGAGTACTCTCGGTGGTTATACAAAAGTTGTCACTCCTGAGTTAGTGAAATTTGTTTCTGATACCCAATATGGCAGTTTTATATCATTTTTCGAACTGAATGATGAAAATATAGATAGTGCTATTGAAAGAGAAATTTCTTATTTCACTGAACGTGATTTGTCTTTTGAATGGAAGGTTTACGATACAGATTTACCCATTTCAATTGATAAAAAGTTGATATCTCATGGGTTTGAAAAGGGTGAATCCGAATCCTTCATGGCGCTTAGTTTGAATGATCTGTCTATGATGGATGTTGACAATGATGCATGTGTTGAGGTGAGTGACGAACAAGGAATAAAGGATGCTATTTCTATACAAGAACAAGTATGGGGTGGAGATTTTAGCGGTCAATTAGCTCAACTTATCAATGCGAAAAAAGCGGCCCCCGATGATTTAACAATATATGTTATTTATGAAAATGATTTACCCGTTGCATCTGGGTGGATTGTTTATACACGAAATAGCCCATTTGCAGGGATTTGGGGTGGCAGTACACTCAAAGAATACCGAAGCAAAGGTTATTACTCGGCTCTTTTACATAAGCGAATTAATGATGCTATCAAGCGTGATATTCAGTATTTAATTATTGATGCTTCAGATATGAGTAAGCCAATTGTAGAACAGTATGGCTTTCAATTTATTGCGAAAACAACACCATATACTTTGAGGACTAAAATTTGATATATCCAAAGAGATTAAAGATAGGTGATAAAATTGGTTTTTTCTCACCCTCATCACCAGCAACTGTTTTTGCTCCAAATCGGTTTGAACGGGCTAAATCGTACTTAGAAAATCAAGGTTTCGAGATGGTTGAGGGCTCTTTAACAGGATGCTCTGATTCTTATCGCTCAGGTTCAATTCAAGCTAGGGCAGAAGAGCTTAATCAGCTTATTCGGGATCCAAGTGTTCGTTGTATTATGTCTACTATTGGTGGTAACAATAGTAATTCTCTGCTTCCATATATAGATTATGAAGCACTTAAAAATGACCCTAAGATTATTATTGGTTATTCAGACGTTACTGCGCTATTACTTGGTATTTATGCAAAGACAGGTTTGGTTACTTTTTATGGTCCTGCACTTGTCGCGTCTTTTGGTGAGTTTCCTCCCTTGGTTGATGAAACACTTCAGTCTTTCCTTGATATCTTGTGTTCAACATCAAACCAATATCAATATGAGATGCCGAAATTTTGGACTGATATTAGAGTGGATTGGGAGACGCAGAATAGTTATAAACCTGTCTATTCTAACCAATGGGATTTCCTTGGCCGAGGGTTGATTACTGGTCGCCTAGTCGGTGGCAACCTTAATACTATCTCTGGTATTTGGGGCAGTTGCTATATGCCAGACATTAACTCTGGCGATATACTTTTTATTGAAGATTCACTTCAAGGCATAGAAACGGTTGAGCGCTCATTTGCTCACTTAATGGCTTGTGGTGTTTTTGATAAGGTAGGTGCAATAGTACTTGGTAAGCATGAGCTTTTTGATCATAAAGGCACGAATCGTTCACCATTAGATGTATTACTTGAAGTTTTAAATGGTAAAGACATACCGATATTATACGGGTTTGATAGTTGTCATACACACCCAATGTTGGTAACTCCATTAGGCATCAATGTCAGTATCGATTTTGATAAGCAATTGTTTAAACTGGAAAGTCCTTGGTTGTCAGCAGTATAACAAATATACTGATTTCTCTGTGCTAGTTTGGTAATAAAAAGGAAGTTGTATGAATTTGGATAAAGCTAAAAAACGCATCGCTAAACAGGTTAAAAAAGGCTTCAATGGTTATCCTAAAATCACGTTAGCCTATTACGGAGCAACGAAAGATTGTGCAACGGAAGTTGTGGTTCAATTTACATTGGGTGAAGGCGACAGCTCACAAGAAGAACGATTCTCTTGTGAGACTGAAATAAGAGAAAATGAATTGGTTCAAACAACATTGTTGAAAATTATTGAGAGAGCAGATGCCAATTCAGTTATCGAGATAGAAGGTGTCGCATTGCTTTAGTATTTCGGAGCTAGGTCTTACGCATTTAATATGTATATATCGTCTGGTAAAGGCGATTTATACTTAAATGGTAAGATTAGTTCTTTGATTAATCTGGTTTTTTCCATTCCAGTAAGGTAATACCTAAACGATCTACCCAAAAATTGATGGCATCTTTTGCATCATCTAGTGAATCAATCATGGTTGAGAAGTCTTTGTTTCCTCCTTCACGATCAATGGCTGAAAATAATGGTTGGTCTGTCGATGCATCACTAACGAGTAACTCGATAGTTGCACTGCCTACATTGGTATGCTCACCTGTTGCTAATTTCGAAATGGTAGAGATAATTAATCCATAAGGAAGCACTGTACTTGTTACTGCGAGTATTGGGTTTGGTGTTTCAACATTACTTAAAGCAATACTAAGGCGTAATGAGCTTTCAGTCGGGGTATCTATTACGGGTTTGTATGGCGAAACCTTTAGCGTGAGTTGTTCTATGGTGTAATCTACTAATTCTTCGATCTGCTCTTTATCTAACGTATCTTCATCGGCAACGACAATCACTTTATCGATAACAATAGAATCGTACGTCATTAGTTTTTGATGTAAACGGTCAGGATCTCGTAAACCAATTCTTGCCCAGACTAAATCAACACCACCTTCTGGGCCTGCTTGAAAATCATCATAAGACGTAAATTTTGTTGCGTGTTGAAGAGGGCCATTTGCACAACCAAATAAAAATACAGATAGCAGTGTAATTATTGCGACCTTAAAATTGCTTAAACTCATTTCATATTCTCTAAATTATTTTAATTTACAGTATACCTGGTTTAAAGTGAAAATAATGTGAATTTGACTGTAATATATCTCTTTTATAATAGACTTATGCTTATTTGGTTCTTTTCTAAAGAGATATTAGGCAATATAACCATGTGACTTTACTGCCTAATATTTTAACGAATAATTAAATATTGATAATAATGACTTCACCGTTTCGGCGGATTGTAACTGAAAGCTTACCTTTTTCTGTGTAAGACAATACATCATTTAATTTATCTATTTGTATCGGCTTATATACATTATTATTTACTTTTAGAATGATATCCCCATTTCTAAGCCCATAATCAGCCATTATTGTTTCTGGGTTGTAGAATATTTCAAGTTCTTCATTGATATAACGAGTACGAATAGTTCGATTTGGTTTGGTCCACTCTTTTTGAATTGTATCTGCATTGTAACAGAACATCATTTTACTTGGGATAAATGCATATTGCTGGAAACGAGAGAAAAAGTTCATACCAAGAGCAAATTTTTCTTGTGGTGTTCCACCAATTTCAAGATCGCCTAGAGGCATGTTATTAAATGTTAAATCACTAAGAACATATGTATCAGTGTAAGTTAGACCATTCGCTTCAATTGCTAATGCAGCTTGTGGGATAGTTGCCACTGATTGTGTGTTTTGGTTTAAATAATCAATAAACTCTTGCCCAAAGTAACTATGACTTGCCCCTGTATCAACAAGAACTGAAATATCATAATCACCATATGCAAGATATAGGATAGGGGAGTGATTGTAGCTATCAGAGTAACCAATACATTGGTCAAATTGTGTTGTTAAGGGAGAATCATTTAATAATGTTAGACGTTTAGTAGAGTTATTAACTAACCAGTTCATTTGTCTAAATGTATCAATTCCAATAATACCGTCGATATCAACGCCAATAGCTTGTGATAGAAGTTCCATATCTAATGATAGCCAAACCTCATGGTCACGAATGGTTTTTGAGCCAATAGACATAGGAACTGGTTTAAGGAACGTCATATCAGTGCCATTCATTGAACCTGAGACTGTTCTTATGCTTTCTAAATCTTTTTGATAATGAAGTGCTAGATTAGAAAAATCAGTGGTTTCAGTTATTTCGCTAGCAATATTGCTATCAATTACAGTTACGCTAGCACCAGTATCTACTAAAAATGAGTAGGTTTTATTGCCAATAATGACAGGAATAATTAAACTTTCTTCAATGTTAGTTTCTAAAATAGGCGAAGTTTGATCTGTAGTGGTTTCTAATAAAGTTGATGTACACCCCGAAGTTAGGCTAATACCTAAGATGAAAGCGAGCGAAGCAGATAGTTTCGAATGTTTTATATTCATTGGTATATGTTTTTTTGTTTTATTGATTCACCATGCTAATGCAAAAGGGAGTTGTGGTAAATAAATTACCTTAAAATAAGGGCTCTTTTATAAATAAAGACATCTAAGATGAGTTACTTAATCTCTGGTTTTCAATCCCTTTAAATAATTTAAGTCTAATTCTTATCGTTGTTGACTATAATGTCTGTAAGGTATCACCCTTTTATAGCTGAGGAGGTTAGCTTTATGTCTCTATTAAATGGTCCTTTAGATAATCATCAGAGCTACTTAAATCATATCGCGCTAGAGAATTGTTTTGATTATTTTGGTTTAGTGGAACGGCAAAAGAAGCAAACAGCTATTATGTTAGCTGAAAAGTACCATAGACTTAGATTGTTTCTTAATGCCATTGAGTCATTAAATACAGTGTTAGAGTATTTTTTCCATGAACAGAAGAAGTCACAAGGGTGGAATGATCACCAAATCATAAATATTCTTGAAATAATAAGAAAGAAACACCCAGTTCTATATCAAGCGAATCATTTATTAAATGCTTATAAACGCGGTGAGCATTATGGTATGAAAGAGAGTGTAGCTGTCGACTTACAGGCAACGGTGGTATCAATTAGTTCAATTAAGCAGAAAATGGAAATTGATTTTAATTCAACTAAAGATGAACGTATTATTAGTGAGGCTTTTGACTTTTGGTTTGAATATAACCAAAACCCAGATATAAGTATATTGTTGCCATAAACTAATTAATAATTTATTTGCTAATGTAATGAGTGGCTGTTTTTTTAGAGGTGAGTGCAATTTTAAAAGTGAGATAAAGATATTTTTTCATGGTTTAGTATAATAACCATTAATGCTTAGGTTCTAAGTTAATTTAAGTTTATGATTATTATTTAAATAAGGGAAAGGGATGTCTGATAGTATGACCGAAATAAGCGAAGAAGAAATTCAGGATTCTAAAGTAGTTAGAAAGGTATATTCACCGACTCAGATTGTATGTAGTACATTAGGTGGACCTATTGGTTTAATTTATTTCTTAGCCTCTAATTTTTCAACTTTAAATAATGAAGAGTTGAAAAATAAAACCATAAAATATGGAATAGCATTGATACTTGCACTAATCATTATTCTTCCATTGCTTCCAGATGACGTATCAAGTCTTCCATTCACTATTTTTTACATTGTAGTAGGTAGATATGTATCTGAAAAATATCAAATGAAAAAAGTTGATATTGAGAGTGCTGAGGGGTTCGATTTTCACTCAAACTGGAGAGTTCTTGGTTTATCATTGCTTTGTTTAATTGGAAGTGTCGTTGTCCTTCTTGGGCCGATATTTATCTTAATAGCATTGGGCATTATATAATATTAAAGCCGATTTTGATTTTTTTGCAGTCTGCTTTCTGTAAATACCTAATGGACAGTTTAAATAGTTAAATAAATACAATCAGTTGTAGTATTCTTGTACTGCAGTCTTACAGCTGAATATGAGTCTAGAATGAATAAAGTAGTAAATGCATTAGTTGTGATTTTATTATCAGGCTGTTCGACGCCTAGGCCCCCGGAAATCAAACCTATTTTACTTTCGGATATTAAAGCTCAAACCTTTACTTATTCAGAACTTAAGGGTCAGCAAGGTGTTCTTTGGGAAAAGGCACGGCACCACATAGCAGCAACGTATGGAAAAAGCCAACCAGTATTAAGGGTTGAGAATGAACTGAATGGCACTTTATTGGGAAAGGGAGTTATACGTTGGAAGCTACAAGAGGGAGCTAGCTCGGTATATTGTTATTCTGATTATGATATACGCTTTATGGCGAGAGATAATAAAGCGCGTTTTCAGCTGAAACTACTAGCAGGCATCCCTGAAATATCTGAATGTAGTGACTGGGAGTTGCCTTCTAAATACGGTTATGAACAAATCTTACATGAATTTAAGGAAATGTCAGATAGGCTTGAGCTTTCTTTTAAAGTTGGCATATGATGGATTTATAAAATTACCTTGCTCAGATAGACATTCTCACTTAGTTTGGTGCTATAAGTGTGAGTAACTCTAATGTCTAACTACAGGGGAATATAGTGTCATTATTTTTTATATCTCAAATTTTAGTTGCAATAGCAATTGGATTTGACCTTATGTCGTTTCAATTCAAAGAGAGAAAAAGAATTGTTGCTTGTCTTTTTTGTGCCGGTATTTTAATTTCTAGTCATTTTATACTGCTTGAGCAATGGACTGCTGCTGGGTTAATGATGATTGCAACAGTTCGCTATTTGACCAGTATATTTTCAACGGCTTTAAAACTGAAATACTTGTTCTGTTCGTTATCTATTATTACATCGATCGTTACGTATTCAGGGCTGGCAAGTATATTAAGTTGTATTGGTTCTATGTTTCAAACCGTTGCCGCTTTTAATCAAGATGATAAGCGTTTACGAGAGTTGATGGTTATTGGCACCAGTTTTTGGCTAGTACACAACTATGTCATTGGATCACCAACCGCAGTATTAATGGAAGTGTTGTTTATTAGCAGTAATCTTGTGGGCTATTATCGGTTTTATTATAAAAAGCAATTAAGAAGTGAAAGTACTCATGAGTAAGGTAACTATTATTGGACTAATAGCGTCATTCTTGGCTCTGATTTCAATGATAACTTTGTTATCCATAGACTCACATTTCCCATTTTATCAATGGCCTTATGAAGTCTTTCAAGGTTTGGTTTTTTCGTTGGCTTGGGGATTTGGTTTTTCTGTTGGTCTTAGTTATTTGGTATCGGCAGTTTTTATTCTAGTTTTTCTTGCGATTGTCTTTGCGATCGGTTCTACAATATCACGCTGTTTTTTTGAAAGAAAATGAGGTTATTAGATTTGTTTATTAACGTAAGGAGTTAACGTTGTTTGATTGCTATAGAGAATCTATATATATCCAAGTAAAAAAGGATTGTTTTCATTTAAGAAACTGTAAAACTAATCGTGAGCATTTGGAGATGTCAGATCTACCATTCTCAACAGAAAGATTAGCGGTTGGAGATTTTTATGCCGCAGATAAAGCTCTACGTAACGGTTTGTCTGAGATCTTATCAAAAACAATGTTTAAATTGCCTCCAATCATCATTGTTCACCAGCGATATTTATGCGAAGGAGGACTTTCTAATGTTGAAGAGAGAGTCTTATTTGAACTAAGCCATAGTACAAGAGTACATAAAGTGGTGGTTTGGCAAGGTAGAGAGTTATCAAAGGAGGATATCGTAAATAAGGTTTATGAAACATCGTAATATTTACAGTATAATCATCTATAGATTTAAATAGTGCATATAAGAGCTCTCTGTAAGATATTATATGCACTAGTATCACCATTTTATGGTTGTTTTTATCTGTACGTATAAAGGATTATATAGTGCAAAAAAGAAGTATGAAAAAAATATCATTAAGCCTGTTAATATCAATAGTTACACTATTGTTGATGTTAACAATGGATGTCTTTATCTTCCGCTCGCTGCCGGTCTCCTCGGCTGTCTTTTCATTTTCTCCAGATAAAGAGGTTGCTAAAACGGAACATGGGCAACAGCTGCTAAATATAAAGTCTTTGTTGTTAACGGATCTTACGCAAGCTGAGCAAGCATTTATTCAATTTAAAGAAACTACGGTTCCTACTAGTTTATTACCTATTGAAAATGTATATCAAGCAATGATTGAAGAAGCAATAGCACAGAGGAAAGGAGATAAAGATAAGGTCGCTTTTTATCTAAATCAACAACTTAAACTTGCAGAACAATATGATTTTCAATGGTTAACATTATCAGTTCAAATTAGTCAATCAATAGAATTAGCTCGTAGTGGCAAGATTGAACGTGGATTAAATCTTATTTCAAATGCCCTGCAATTGGGAGAAAGCACCAAAGCAGATGCACTATTGTTAAAAGCATATAACACCGCAGGTGCGCTATACAATGCCTCGAATCAATTAAGTAAAGCTCAACACTATTTTTATAAAGGGATTATGCTTGCTAAGCGTCACCCAAGCAATATATATAATAGTAAATTACACAATAATCTCGGATTACTTTATGTTCATTTAGAGCAGTGGGATAGATCTCTTTACTATCTAAATAAAGCCGCTGAACTGTATAAAATCAGCGACAAAGTGGAAAACCACTCATTACAGATAATCTTGCTTAATCAGTCCTTTGTTTACTCCAAATTAGAGGATATGTTAAAAGCAAGAAACACTTATGAATCTTCACTTGAATATTATGAAGAAGGTTGGCATCCCTTTTATGATCTTCTTAAGCTAAAGGGCGAGGCTCGACTGAATTTATTGGAGGGCAACTATGAAGAAGCCGGACGAGTGGCTAGGCGTTGTCTTTCTCACCCAGCAGCTAACCAATTTGTTACTCAACAAGGTTTATGCCATCTTATTTATGGAAAAGCATTATTTGGACAGACTTATTATCAAGAAGCACTAGAGCAAGTAAATCTTAGCTTGGATATCTTTAATGAAGTTAAGCACGAAAGATGGCTAATGAGAACCTATTTAGTCAAAGTTGAGCTGTATGAAAAACTAGGACAGCCAGAAAAAGCTCTTCAAATCTACAAAAATTATTATTCTCAAGATAGAGAACGTTTATTGAACCAAGTATATGAATTAGAAAACGATTTCAATATGCGTCAAATACAAGAAGAACGCGATTTTTTAGATATTGAGAATGAATTGAATATGCTACGGCTGAAAGAAGAACAAATACATTTTCGCATTGCTATACTATGGGTTGTTATTAGTATAATTGTCATTATTGTTGTTATTCATCGTATCCTGTCTGTGCGTAGTAAGAACATCGAGCTAGAGAACATTTCTAATATAGACCCTTTAACTGGTATTTATAATCGCCGTTTTTATAACGAGGAATTAGATCACCTTCGTATCTTAGACAGTGAAGTTGACTACTGTGTCGTAATAATGGATTTAGATCACTTTAAACAGGTAAATGACCAATATGGCCATGATGTTGGAGATGAAGTGTTAATTGAGACCAGTCAACGGATAAAAGCGTTAGTCGAGAATGAAGAGGTCTTTGTTCGCTGGGGAGGAGAAGAGTTTCTATTTTTAATAAAAGAAGATCAGCACCTTTTACAGCGAATAGAAAATTGTTTATGCGTGATGAATCAAACACCTTTTATTATTCGTTCTGGTGAATTATCTGTCACATTGTCTATTGGTGTTAGTTGCGCTCATCCCGTTAGTATTTTACAACAGAAGAATAATTCATTTGTAGAGGCGGATGAAGCATTATACAAAGCTAAACAAGAAGGGCGTAATAAAGCAGTATTTGCTAAAATATAGTGCATACCTTATTAATTAACACCTAAGTGTGAGCCATGCGACAGTTGCTCACACTTAGGTGTTTTTTTATAAAAATAAGTAAGCTAGTTTATAGGGATTAAAATTTTAATGTTAGATTCTAAAATGACCGAAAAAGAAAATATGCTTGCAGGCCTTCCATATGATGCATGGGATGAAGCCTTATTAAAAGATCGTATGAACGCGAAGGCGATATGTCATCAATTTAACTTAGCAGATCCTACTAAGCTAGATGAACGAATGCTTATATTAAAAGGCCTTCTTAACATAAAAGATAGCGCGCATATGGAGCCAAACTTTTTTTGTGATTATGGCTATAATATTGAGATTGGGAGCGACTTCTATTCTAACCATAATTTGACGATCATTGATGTTTGCAAGGTTACTATCGGAGATAATGTATTGATAGGCCCACACGTAATGATCTCAACAGGAACACACCCACTAAATCCTATCGAACGCCAAAGCACTGAATATGGTATTAGCATTCATATTGGAGATAACGTTTGGATCGGTGGTAATGTATCTATCTTACCAGGAGTAACGATTGGTAATAATTGTGTGATAGGTGCAGGTAGTGTAGTAACTCGTGATATTCCAGATAACTGTGTTGCTGTCGGTAATCCATGTCGTGTAACTAAATCAATCGAATAGTACGATTAATATAGAGATTGTATGATGAGTAAGAGTCACAATAAGTAGTATGGATAGTTTTTTTAGTAGTGAGATAATCCTTTCACATTCAACCTTTTTCGTTTTTTTTACCTTGTTACTTACAGGGGCACTTCATGTTCCTTTATTGTGTGGTAAAAACTTGTCGAAAGTTCAATGGAAGAAGGTTGATTATCTTTGGCCACTTGTAGCTGGTATTGGGTTAATGGGAACGGTATCTGAGGTAAGGTCGAGAGTTGCCAGTGATTGGGCTGAAACAGAGCATACTAGAGCAGTATTGAGCCTAGAATCGATTAATAATTTTACGACTACTCAATTGAAAAATGTTATTTGTTCTGGGGAGTCAATTATGAGTGAGCAGAATGAAGCTCAAGAATCTTGCGTGTGGTTTTTAGCGTCTGCAAAGTATTTACAATCGGTCAATTTTCTTGAACTTCCAAATATTACGTTTGATGATCTCCCACCAATTGCATTTGATCCTAATTTTATTGAATCGGATGTGATGTGGTTACAAGGAATGTTTGATAGCTACCAAAGTCAAAAACAGATTTATGAAACAACCTTATTGGAAACAAAGAAGCACCCACTAGAAAAGCTGTTTTGGTATTTAAGTCCTTATTTAATATGTTTTGCTATTTCAGTTCGGGTGACGAAGGTATCCGCTGAATTAAAGATGGAGAAGCAACTTGAGGCATCAAAGTAAAGTATTATGAAAGTCAGTGTACTTATACGTAATGTAATTATTGTTCATATGATGACGTTGTCAGCATTAGTATATGCAAAAGACAATAAGATGGTTATTCGTGATTGTTATATGGATCAAATTTTAGATACACCCATTACTTTTTTTATAGCGAAGTCAGTAAAGGAGAGGTATGCCCCATTTGTTGTTGAAGGGCATATTACAAGTTGGATAAAATTTTCGAATCAAGCCTTAACTAACTCTTGTATCCCAATGAAACGAACGTTGGCAGAAATCGTTTATCTAGATGAGATTGTTAATTCAGAATTTCAAAGCATCGATTTAGTACATAACTTACTAGAATACTTTCAACCAGAAAAAATTAATGCCTTATCACAAAATACACATCATTATTATGGTGTTGTTTTTGATATAGAAAACGTCAATTTTCACCCTGAAAAATGTGGTGAAACAGATGTCTCCTTATATCCGCAATTTTTTATTCTAGATATTGGATGTAAATCAACAGTTCTAGAGCATGAACTTGGACATCTTGCTTGGGCAAACCATGATATGGATACTCTTTCTGTACAATCAGAAGGAAGTGCTTTTGATTACGATAATTTTTTAGCGTTAGATCAGCAGCACAATATAAAACCATACTCTTACGGTTATCTTTGTGGTGGTAAGGGTACCGTTATGTCTTATGCTGAGGAATTACATCCATTCTATTCCACCCCAGACATTACCTACGGTGGAATTACTTGCGGAAATAAGCATTACGCCAATAATGCTGAAGTCTTAAGAGCTTATGCTTTGGAACACCTTGCTAAGAAGTAGTAATGCTAGAATGACGTCTGGGCAAGGCTGATTTATAGAAAGGCACAACCCATCTAAATTTCAGATGGTAACTGACTTTATCTATCATTTTTTGTTTATATAATACCGCTAATATTTAATTTTGGAGTTATATAATGAGAACTCGTTTTGATCGTATTCGTCACGCTATTTTATTTGAATTAATTGGTTTGGTATTGATTGTTGGTGTCCTAAGTCAGTTTGGCTTTGAAATGGGACATGTGGGTATTATGGGCGTTGTTTTCTCTGTGGTGGCAACAGGGTGGAACTACGTTTATAACATTCTATTTGACAAACATATGATGAAAAAAACAGGTAACACGGTAAAAACAACCTTGAATCGTGTTGTACACAGTTTGGGCTTTGAGGGAGGTTTACTTATTTTAACGATCCCTGCAATGGCTTGGTTCTTAAAAATAAGTTTACTTGAGGCATTTATTCTTGATATCGGTCTCGTCGTATTCTATTTGTTTTATGCGTATGTGTATAACCTCGCTTATGATAAAGCTTTCCCTATAGAGAATAGAGCTCAGCTAAAAGATGAGGATCTGACAGCATAGTTTTCAATTTGATGAATAGGGTATGTCATTTAAAAGGAATGAGAATGAGTCAAAAATTGTCAGATTTTACTGTGCATATTCCTATTAATCGTGAATTGATGGATTTTCAAAACCAAGTAAAAGAAAAACTCTATGATTTTAACCATAGCCGTCCGTCGCAAGACGTATTTAGACAAGCTCTATTGGATGATCTCTTAGGAAGCAATAAAGGAGTTACCATCATTCCTCCTTTTTATTGTGATATGGGGAAAAATATTCGCTTTAAACAAGGTGGTTTTTTAAACACAGGCGTCACTATTCTTGACCTTGCTCCCGTAACTATTGGTGAATACGTTCAAATTGGGCCTAATGTGGTCATTAGCACTGCCGGACATCCTTTTGATCTTGCTGAACGGGTGCTTCCTATTGCTACAGGTAATCCTATTGTTATTGGCGATAACGTATGGATTGGTGCTAATAGTGTTATTCTGGATGGAGTAACCATTGGTAATAGAAGCATTATTGGGGCGGGGAGTATTGTCACCAAAGACATTCCTTCTGATTGTGTGGCTGTTGGTAATCCTTGTCGTGTAATTAAGACAATTTCTCATAGTAAAATGCCGACAAATGAAGAATTAGACGAAATGTGGTTGCCATTGTTTGATGTTCATAATTAAAGATAGAATTAACAATTGTCTTTTTTTTAAACAACTTGTGTTATTAGTGATCGCGATTGCATTTTGTCTTTATTAAATTTCCTAAACTGTAAAGTGACTAACTTGTTTTGGAGTACAAGTTAATAGTTAACATTATAAACAAGGAGGTAATCATGGATAATGTAGCCATAGCTCTACACCAACTAAATAGGGCAATTGATCTATATGTTAATGATCAAGATTTTGTAAGTACAATAACATTAAGTAATGCAGCTCAATCTTGTTTTGTAAAGAGATGGGCAATAGAGAATCAAGCTAGAGCATGCGAAGATGTTATTTTTAACTCAAGCCATAGTCATGCTTCTCATTCTCAGACATATAATCATAAAATGGATATATATGTATCAATAACAGCAGAAGAAAGTCACGATGAGTGGGAGGCTAAAGCAGTTCAATCACTTATGTACTGTTGCGATAGCGTAATGAAACTGCATTTACCACGTAGTAAACAAGTATCTGACTTTGTTCGTTCCAAGAGTAAAATATTAGTATATTAACCCATCAAAGAAGCGTGCTCTTTTATTTCTCACGCTTCTTTAATTTAAGTGAAACTTTTTCTTTCACCCTAGCAGTCATTTAATTTATTTCCACCCCTCTTAGCTCTTGTTTAGCCCCTTTAAATGGCCATTTTGAGCGATTTTAACTTGCTATTTTTAAAGGTTTTATATTTATTGGTATTTATTAGAGATACTGATAGTCTTCTCTGACACAAATTAGAGAGGTTAGACATGGCTATATATAATGAAGTATTCGACAAAATAGATTTCTCACGCCAAGACTTAAGTGATTCGTATTATGAAGGGTGTAAGTTTTATTGTTGTAATTTTAGCCGTGCAAACCTTAGAGACACTCGATTTGTTGACTGCGCCTTTATTGAACAAGGTGCAATTGAAGGTTGTCACTTTGACTATAGCGATTTACGAGATGCTTCGTTTAAAAATTGTCGCTTAACGATGGCTAATTTTAAAGGCGCAAATGGATTCGGAGTAGAGTTCAGAGATTGTGATCTTAAAGGGGCTAATTTTGCTCAAGCTAGTTTTGTAAATCAAATCAGCCATCAAATGTATTTCTGCTCTGCTTATATCACGGGTTGTAACTTGTCTTATGCAAACTTTGAACGTTTGTGCATTGAAAAGTGTGATTTATTTGAGAACAAGTGGAACGGTGCTAATTTGCAGGGAGCTTCATTTAAAGGGTCTGACTTATCTCGTGGTTCATTCTCTGAAGACGTATGGGGGCAATTTAAAATGCAAGATGCTAATTTGTGTCATTGTGAATTAGAAGGCTTAGATCCTCGCAGAGTCGATTTAACGGGCGTTAAAATTTGTGGTTGGCAACAAGAGCAATTATTAGAACCACTGGGTTTAGTTGTTTTACCTGATTAATAGGAGAGTGCGATGAGTAATTTGTTTACAAACCTTCCTAATGATCTCAGCAATGAGGTATTTACTGATTTAGTGACAAGTCATTCAGTGCGTATAGAGAGAATAGTATCGTCAGGTCAAAGCTCTCCTAAATCTGGTTGGTATGATCAAGATGAGAATGAGTGGGTTTTAGTGCTTGAAGGTTTTGGTTCTATTTTATTTGAGGATGGAACTGAGAGAACGTTAAATAAGGGGGATTATTTAACTATCCCTGCACATCAAAAGCATAAAGTGAGTAAAACGGATCCTGATAATTTAACGATTTGGTTAGCGGTCTTCTATTGAATAAATGAAGGTTCTTACATTTGGGCTTTTAATCGTTTACTCTATCTTCTCTATTAATAGTACGGAACAAATATAATGACTCAAACACTGACTATTGTGGCAAGAATTGAAGCACAAGAAGGTAAAGCGGAATTTGTTAAAGCAGAAATGCTTAAGTTGCTTGAACCAACACGTAAAGAAGTTGGTTGTATTCAGTATGATTTACATCAAGACAATGACAACCCGTGTGTATTTGTATTCCATGAGCAATGGGAGAGTGAAGCTCTTTTACAAGACCATTTAAATACGGCTCATATCGCTGAGTATGTAAAAGCGGTAGACGGTTCAGTCGCTTCATTTGTTCTTAATCGTATGACTAAGATTTAATATAGATTAAACACTGATAATTTATTAGATAGAGCAAGCTTATTGTATAGCTAATAAATCATGAATAAGAAAAAGCCACTCACGTATTATCATGAGTGGCTTTTTTATATCTTATGTATCAGTATCGATTCTCTTAGAAGGAAAGGAAGATACCAGCAACGGTTGCACTCATTAAGTTTGCTAATGTTGCAGCAAAGATAGCTTTCATGCCTAAGCGAGCAATGTCTGGGCGGCGGCTTGGAACAACACCACCTAATCCACCCATTAGCATGGCAATTGAGGTTAAGTTTGCAAAGCCACATAAAGCAAAGGTGACAATAGCTTGAGAATGCTCACTTAATTGGTCTTTAACTGTCATTAAGTCAGCAAAGGCAACAAATTCGTTAATTGCAACTTTCTTACCAATTAAACTTGCAGCAACGGTTGCTTCTGACCATGGCACACCGATTAACCATGCGATAGGAGCAAATAGGTAACCAAAAATAAGATCTAAGCTTAAGTTTTCAAGCCCAACTAACATTCCTATCTTATGTAATCCGCCATTCAATAGCGCGATAAGGCTGATTATAGCCAATAAGCTTGCACCAACTGCAAATACAATTTGTAATCCGTTTAATGCGCCTTGTGATGCGGCATCAATGATGTTTACAGGAGCATCATCTACGACATCGTCTTCGTATTGATCTGCTTCGTTAATGTCTTCGGTTTGTGGGACGATTAATTTTGCCATCATCAAACCTGCAGGTGCGGACATAAAGCTAGCTGCGATTAAGTAACGTAATTCAACGCCTAAACCTGCATAACCTACCATTGTGCCACCAGCTACAGAGGCTAAACCACCAACCATAACAGCAAACAATTCAGAACGTGACATTTTAGCAAGGAAAGGGCGAACAACTAACGGTGCTTCAACTGAACCAACAAAGATATTAGCGGTTGCTGACATTGATTCTGTGCGAGTCGTTCCAAGAAAACGTTGTAAGCCGCCGCCAATAATTTTAATTATCCATCCCATTATACCTAGGTAGTAAAGAACAGAGATTAATGCAGAGAAGAATACAATCGTAGGCAAAACGTTGACGGCAAAAATAAAGCCTAATTTATATTGGGCAAGATCACCAAAAAGGAATTCTGTGCCTACACGACCATAAGCAATAATGTCTGAAACAGCAAGAGAGATACTATTTAGGATAGTTTGGCCAATTGGCACGTAGAGGATAAATCCGGCAAATAATAGCTGAATTAAGAACGCGCCTAATACAGTGCGCCATTTGATGGCTTGTCGGTTTTCTGAAAAAAGAAACGCAATCGCGAATAGGCAAACAATGCCTAAAATACTGACCAAAAAGTTCAAGGTCAAACTCCAATAGTATTTAGTTAATGATTGCGGGGGTATTCTAGTCAAAAATAAAAGTGTGACAAGGATCAAATTGTTATTGAAGCTACATGGCCGTAACAAAAATAAGGAAATTTGTTTATAGATTCGTCAATAAAGGCTTAATTGAGAGTTTTATCACATATATAAGAGTCAGTTGTTACTATGCGGGATAATAATGCAATTTATTTACGATTATTATCCCTAATCTGTAGTGATGTTTTATTGATTTATGTAATTAACAATGGTCAAAGAGTTGCTTAGGTAGTTATTACACATTATCAATCTTCTCTGCATTAATGTGGTGGCGAACAAACTCCATAAAGATGTGTACTTTTTTGGCTAAGAACTTACGACGCGGATAAACAGCATAAAGAGGCATTGATTGGTTTAATTCCCAATCAGGAAGAAGTTGCATAAGTTTACCACTTCGTAATTCATCAGAAAGTAGATAAGTCGCAATATAGCCTATACCATTACCTGACACGGTCGCGTTACGAATCGCATCGGCAGAATCTATTCGATAATTCCCCGACACTTTTATTTGTAGATTCTCATCCCCCTTATGGAAGCCCCACACATTATCTTTACGCTCACGACTCATGTAAGTTAGACAGTTATGCTTTTTAAGATCGTAAGGGTGATAAGGGATCCCATTTTTAGAAAGATACGTAGAGTTAGCGACAAGCACAAAATGACAATCAATAAGATGCCTTGCTACAAATCCTTCAGGAGGGGAATCCATCACACCTATCCATAAGTCTAATTGCTCTGCAATCACATCAATCTTATGATCAAATAAAGTTATCTCTATATTTAGCTGTGGATAGCGCTGATGAAGCTCAGATAAGTATGGCAATATATGATTGGTTGCAAAAGACTGTGCGATACCGACACGTAACTTACCATTTAGTGTATCGATATTAGAAAGCAACTCATTTTCAGCTTCGTTAATCTCATCGGCGATATTGGCACAATGCACAGCGAATGATTGACCTGCTTCAGTAAGGGAAAAAGAGCGTGTAGTTCGTTGAACTAACTGAACACCTAAACGCTCCTCAAGAAGCTGAATTTGCAGGCTAACTTGTGTTCTCGAGATATCTAGAAGCTGAGCAGCCTTGGTAAAGCTTTTCTGCTGGGTGAGCGCATTAAACACGATCATTTGTTTGGCTTGCTTTAACATAGGCTTCTCTATTGGTAACTTTAACAGTAAAAAGAACGCTTCTATTGTAATAGAGCGATTGAATTGAATAAAGTGAGTTGTGTCTTTGTTTTAAGTTATCTATTGAAAGTACATGGTTTTTTCATGGTAAAGTTTACGTATAAATAAGAGCAGTTAAGGATGATTGAATGTTATTTCCATATAAGAATATTGTTATTTTAACAGGAGCAGGGATCTCTGCTGAATCAGGAATTCAAACGTTTCGCGCAAGTGATGGCCTATGGGAAAATCATCGAATTGAAGACGTAGCGACGCCTGAAGGTTTTTTAAAGGATCCTGACTTGGTTCAGACCTTTTATAATAAACGTCGTGCTCTGTTAAAAAGTGATGAGATTCAGCCTAATGCGGCTCATAAAGCACTCGCTAAGCTTGAAAAAGAGCTCGATGGCACGGTTACTATTGTGACGCAAAATATTGATAATTTGCACGAACGTGGTGGCAGTTCAAATGTGATTCATATGCATGGTGAATTGAATAAAATACGTTGTGAAGAATCAAATCAAGTAATTACGTGTACGGATGATATTCACACAGGCGATCTCTGTCATTGTTGTCAGATCCCAGCACAATTACGACCTCATGTAGTCTGGTTTGGTGAAATGCCATTAGATATGGGACAGATCCACGATGCGCTAAGTAAGGCTGACCTGTTTATTTCAATAGGTACGTCTGGGTCTGTTTATCCGGCTGCGGGTTTTGTGCATGAAGCGAAACTTCATGGTGCGCATACAATTGAAATCAATTTAGAGCCAAGTGCTGTTGACGATGAGTTTGAAGAGAAGCGTTATGGTAAAGCTGGGGTGTTAGTTCCTGCGCTAGTCTCAGAGTTATTAGAGAGCTAAATATTATAATTAAAAAAGCCAATGAATACTGTGACTCATTGGCTTCTTATTAGGTAACTTCAAATTTGGTGAAGTTAAGTCGAATTATATTACATATCTACTTTTAGACGTTGGAAGTATTCGTCATAAAGCGCGCTTGCTTCACCGACTTCATCTTGCCATTCGCCTGAATCCATTACTTTTTGTGGTGGGAAGATGTTTGGATCATTAGCAAACTCTTTTGGAAGAAGAGGGTATGCTGATTTAACTGGTGTTGGATAACCAATTTCTAATGCAATTTTTGCTGCATTTTCAGGGCGAAGTAAGAAATCCATCATTTGATGAGCTGCATCTACGTTTTTAGCGCCAGCTGGGATCGCTAGGCTGTCCATCCAGAAGATAGTGCCTTTGTCAGGCCAAACGATTTGAATGTCAGCGCCTTCTTCACGAGCCATGTAAGCTGAGCCATTCCAAAGCATACCAACGCTTGTTTCACCCGCTAAATATGGGTTTGCTGGGAAATCAGAGTTAAATACTAATACGTTTGGCATTAGTTTTTTAAGCTCTTCATAAGCGGCTTTGATTTCATCAGGGTTGGTTGTATTTGCTGAGTAACCAAGTTTTGTTAAAGCGATGTGGAACACTTCACGTGAGTCATCCATCATCATTAACTGACCCTGCCACTTTTCATCCCAGAAATCATTCCAAGAGTGAAGTTCATTCGGGTTCATCATATCAGCATTAACACCGATACCTGTCGCGCCCCAAATATAAGGAATAGAATAGTTGTTATTTGGATCAAACGGCTTATTTAAGTAGTTTGAATCTAAATCTTTAAAATGAGCCAGTTTTGTTTTATCAATTTTTTTTAGCATGCCTTCTTTGCGCATTTTAGACACAAAGTAAGTTGAAGGAACAACTAGATCATATCCTGAACCTTGAGTTTTTAACTTAGCGTACATGCTTTCGTTAGACTCATAAGTCGAATAATAGACTTTAATACCGGTTTCTTTAGTGAAGTCTTCTAGTACTTCATTAGGAATATATTCTGACCAGTTATAAAAATAGAGCTCTTTATCTGCAGCTTGTGCATTACCAGCGATTAAGGCTGCAGCGCACAGTCCTGTAGAGACGAGAGTTGTCCACTTTTTCATTTCCTTCTCCTATTAAGATGAGGGCATTTCAACAAATAATTATCTATTATAGCAATTTTTGAGACTGACTTCATGGCTTTATAAATCAACACCTTGCCTTATGTCAATTAACCTTGATAAATCAGCTGGTTGAAGGCTCAGGATATAACAGATAAAAAAATAGCAGCGATAAACGCTGCCATTAATTAAGGTCAGTAAAGGGTTAGGTTACTGTCCGGCTTTCAGTTTTAAGAAGTACTCTTCGTATTTCACAGTCATGTCACCAACAGCAGATTGCCATTCAACACGGTCAAGGTCTTCTTGAGATGGGAACAGTGGAGCTACATCTTTAAATTTATCATTTGATGCTTTAACGGCTGTTAAGTAACCAGTATCACCTGAAATGCGTGCTGCAATTTCTGGGCGAAGTAGGAAGTCGATCATCTTATGTGATGCTTCTACGTTTTTTGCACCAGAAGGAATAGCAAAGTTATCAACCCAACCAATGCCACCTTCTTTAGGGAAGATCAATTTGATTGGTAGGCCTTCTGCTTGTGCAGCAGCGGCTGAACCATTCCAAAGCATACCAAGACCAACTTCGCCAGCCATATAAGGTGCAGCAGGGTTGTCTGAGTTAAATACTAATACGTTAGGCATTAGCTTTTGTAGCTCTGCGTATGCTTCATCAATTTCTTTTGGATTAGTTGAGTTACCTGAATAACCTAATTTACGTAATGCAATGTGGAACACTTCGCGAGTGTCATCCATCAGCATTAATTGACCTTCAAACTCTGGGTTCCAAAGGTCGCTCCAGCTATTAAAATCGTCTGGATTATACATTTCAGTATTTACGGCAAGACCTGTAATAGCAACTACGTGTGGGATAGAATATTCATTCTTTGGGTCGAATGCTTTATCTAGGTAGTTTGTGTCTAAGCCATTAAAGTTTGAAATTTTTGATTTATCAATTGGTTGTAGCATTTTTTCATCACGCATTTTTGCTACGAAGTAAGTTGATGGAACAACTAGGTCATAGCCTTTATTATGCGCTTTCATTTTTGCGTATAAAGTTTCGTTCGACTCATAAGTAGAGTAGATAACTTTAATACCAGTTTCTTTAGTAAATTCTTCTAAAATATCACTGTTGATGTATGGTCCCCAGTTCATGAAAACCAATTCATCATTTTCTTTTGCGTTAGCAACATTCATTGTTAGTGCTAAAGCACAGGCGGTTCCAGTAAAAAACGCAGCCATTTTGTTCATTAATAGACTCTCCATTAGAGTGATAAAAAAGAAGACATGTCGAACAAAAGGCATGTCTTCCAGAGTCATTGTTTGTAATAAACAATTGATTTTAATTTGTATAAATCTTACTTAATCTTTTCTCTTGCAAGTAATTGAGATAGTACAACTAAAGCAAGTGAAACAATTAACATTACGGTTGCTAGGGCATTCACTTCAGGTGAAATCCCCACTTTTACCATTGAGTAAATCTTCAGTGGTAAAATTTCGTAAGTTGGACCGGTTACAAATGAGCTAATAATTACGTCATCAAGAGATAAGGTAAAGCTCAGTAACCAGCCAGCAGCAACAGCTGGTTTTGCTAGCGGTAAGATAATCTGTTTTAGAATTACCCATTCACTTGCACCAAGATCTCGTGCTGCTTCTAGCATTTTTACATCAAAGCCTTTTAAGCGACTGTATACTGTTACAACTACAAATGGTAGACAGAAAGTAATGTGAGCAATTAATAAGGTTAAAAAACCAAGTTCAAAACCGATTACAAGGAAAATAGCCAGTAATGAAATTGCCATTACGATATCTGGTGACATCATTACGATAAACAGCAGACCATTAACGAATTTTTTACCTTTAAACTGATAACGGAATAGGGCAACTGCTGTTAAGCTACCAATGATGGTTGCTGCTGTACCTGAAATCACCGCAATAGTGATTGAGTGCCAAGCCGCTTGCATTAAGCTGTCATTATTTAATAACGCTTCATACCATTTAGTAGTGAAGCCGCCCCATTTCATGCCAAATTTACTTGCGTTAAATGAGTTTGCAATCAATACGATGATTGGTAGGTATAAGAAAATATATACCAAGCTCATAAAACTTAATTTTATAGTGCGTCCCATTAATTTAGATCCGCCTTTTTATTTAATAACTTGCCTGCACGGTAGTATGCGTACAGCATCAATGCCATTGCTAAGGTTAGGGCAATACTGGTTGCTGCACCAAATGGCCAGTCACGAGCATTAAGCACCTGACTCTTAATCACGTTACCAATTAATAGGTTTTTCGCACCACCTAATAGATCAGAAATGTAGAACATTCCTAATGCAGGTAGAAGTACTAACAGACACCCACCGATAATGCCTGGCATGGTTAGTGGTAAAACAATCTTCCATAACGTTTGAAGTTTGTTTGCACCTAAGTCACGGGCAGCTTCTAAATACGTACCATCCAATTTTTCAATGGCTGAATACAGTGGCAAGATCATAAAAGGCAATAGGATATAAACTAAGCCGATCATAACTGCACTTTCTGTATACATAATACGGATTGGTTTATCAATTATATCCATAGCAATTAAGCTTTTATTCAAAATACCTTGTGCACCTAACACAATTTTTAATCCGTAAGTTCGGATCAATGAGTTAGTCCAAAAAGGAATAATAATTAAAAACAGCATGAATGGACGCCATCTATCAGGCATCTTTGCAACGATGTAAGCAAATGGATAACCCACAACTAAACATATTAACGTTGCAACAATGGCCATATAAAATGAGTGCCACAGTACTTTTGCATATAAAGGATCAAAAAGACGTAGATAGTTATCCATCGTAAACGTCATTTCAATTAAATTTGCTTCATCACGAGTTAAGAAACTGGTGCCAATAATCATTACATTTGGAATGAAAACGAACAGCAGTAACCAACTAACAATAATTGTGATGATGATATTTTGGAGATTAAACTTCTTGTTCATCTGCTAACACCACTTCCCAGCTTTCAACCCAAGTAATTGCTACTTTTTGACCTAAAGAGTGATCAACATCTGGATCATCTTCATTAAAGAACTCACTGATCATTACTCTCATACCTGAATCTAATTCAAGTACAGAATCTAATGTCATCCCTTTGTAGGTACGTTCACGAACGTAGCCTGTGATGCCTTTAGTATCTGATTCTTTAATTTCTTCAAGTCGTAAATCTTCAGGACGCAGTAAGACTTGTACTTTATCTCCTGGGTTGACATCCAGATCACAGTAAACAATCGCTGACGTGTCTTCGATTTCAGCTTTAATGCGCTTTTCATCAAGACGTTCTAGCACAGTGGCTGCGAACACGTTGATTTCACCAATAAAGCGAGCAACAAATAAGTTCTTTGGTTCTTCATAAATTTCACGAGGCGTTCCGTCTTGTTCGATAATACCATCACGCATAACGATAATGCGGTCTGACATCGAAAGAGCTTCTTCCTGATCGTGAGTTACAAAGATAAAAGTAATACCCAATTGACGTTGTAATTGTTTAAGCTCAATCTGCATTTGTTTACGTAATTTGTAATCAAGAGCAGATAAAGATTCATCTAATAGTAGAACCTTCGGCTTATTTACTACTGCGCGTGCAATAGCGATACGTTGCTGTTGTCCACCAGATAACTGATGAGGTTTACGATTTGCCATTTGTGCTAGTCGAACCATCTGTAACGCTTCAGTTACACGAGGTTCAATTTCATTACTTGGCACATTTTGCATACGTAGACCAAACGCAACGTTTTCAAATACCGTCATATGTGGGAATAGGGCATAACTTTGGAATACGGTGTTCACATGCCTCTGTTCTGCGGGTATTGACGTTACATCTGTCGAATCCAGTAAAATTGTTCCTGCATCTGCGGTTTCAAAACCTGCGATCATGCGTAACACTGTGGTTTTACCACAACCTGATGGCCCGAGAATTGTTAAAAATTCACCGTGATTTACATCTAAATCGAATTTAGAAATTACTTCTTTGCCATCAAAGCTTTTTGAAATGCCTGTTAATTTAATAACGGCTTCTTTTTCGGATTGTTGTGTAACGTTCAATGTCTTTTTATCTCCGCCTTGGGTAGTGATACCGCGCTTAGTGTTATGAATGTAAGATGGGATTTCGGGCGCATAATAGACCCCAAGTTACGATATGAAAAGGGTTTTTTATTTGATTATTCAATTTTTTTTATTACACGGCATTATTTAATGCTTTAGTGTACATAACTTGAGCTTTATTATAGACAAAAATCAGTAAGTTGGTCGGTTTTGTTACAATTAAAAATCATAACTTTTCAAGGATTCGTAAATTTCTTTTTTTTGCTTACTGCACTAAGTGGATGAACACCGTATAATCGCAGCATGTTTTATTGTGGTACATAGAAATGAGCGATCAACTAAAAGAAAAAACCTTTCTTCTTGGTGGAAGTATTGAGAAAGCAATCTCAGGACAAGTAGAATTAAGTCCTGTGAGCGTACTCCAAGAAGCTTGGAAGAATACCGTTACGCATTTTTTTACGTTTTCTCCAGCAATCTTATTATTAACCTTTACTTATATGGCGGTATTTTTTATAGCCTTACAAGTACAACTCGGTGATCCTGCTGTATTATTTCATGCTTTTTTAGGTGAGACAGAGCTAACGACTCAAATTTCTTATGCGGCATTCGTTGCAGGCTTGAGTGCACAAGTCATCGTATCTCCATTAACGGCAGGAGCGAGTTTAATGGGTATGAGTCATGCTGCTGGGCTGAAGTGTCGTTCAAGCTATATTTTTAAAGGTATTGCATCTGCAGGAATGGTTGCATTAGTGACTATCCTTTCTGAAGTTCTTCAGGGGTTAGTGAATATTTATTTACCAATGATTGCCTTATATTTATCAATGGCCTTTGGTTTTGCTCTATTATTAGTGTGTGAGAAAAAAATTCCGCCATTAAAAGCATTGTTACTCTCTTTTAGAGCAACAAATAAAAAGCTAACGTCGATGCTACTTATCCATGTCGTGATCATGTTGGCTTTAGTGTTTGGCATCGCATTATATGGTGTCGGATTAATCGTAGTTATGCCATTTATCTTCAATGTAAAAGGGATCCTATATCGAAATATGTTCGGTATTACATTGAAAGTAATGGTGACCGATGATGATCATGATGACGATAGTAATAATGATCATAAAGATGGTGAGAGTCAGCACCGCCAAAATAAAGATGTAAACAATAATATTTTCAACGCGTGAGTATTAAAAATGATTAAAAAAATTCTGATATTATCAACAGTACTAATGATTTCTGCGTGTACGCCAAAAGAAGACGTGCCTGATTTTAAAGCTTTTACTGATGTAAAAGAGAAAAAAGCGGCTTTCTTTAACTTTATGTACCCAGCTGTTATTGCTGAAAATGATCGAGTAAAAGAAGAGCGTGAATTCTTAGAGTCATTAGTGATGAAACTAGATAATGACACGGATGTTTCTTCTAAAGAGCTAGAACGAGCAACTGAATTATCTACGTTATATAAAGAGACGCTGACTGATTCTGGCATTACGGCTGATTGGGTCAATGCAATGCTTGTTAAAGTTGATTATATTCCAGCACCGCTTGTATTAAGCCAAGGAGCGAATGAATCTGCATGGGGAACTTCTCGTTTTGCTCTTGAGGCAAATAACTACTTTGGCCAATGGTGTTACACTAAAGGCTGTGGTGTAGTACCAAGTAAGCGTAATGAAGGGGCAGCTCATGAAGTTGCAAAGTTTGACTCATCACAAGATGCGGTTCATGCGTACTTTATGAATGTAAATCGTAATAATGCATATGCAGAACTTCGTATTATTCGAGCGAAACTACATAGATCTCCTGAAGCATTAACACCAGAACAAGAAGCGAATGCATTAGCAAATGGACTTATTCGTTACTCTGAGCGTGGCGAAGCTTACGTTGAAGAGATCCAAGCGATGATCCGACATAATAGTCAATATTGGAGATAAAATGAAAAAATGGATTGGTGCGACAACGTTGTCACTGTTGTGTTTGGCGTTACCAGTTAAAGCTGAGCAGTATCGTTTTACATATTCGAAACTGTATTACCAGTTAAAAGTGAATCAGAAAGAAGGTCATGATAACGTTCGCATGGCGCTATTTTTTAATGATTCACAAACAGGTAAAGCGTGTCATATAACAAAAGCATGGATGGAAAAAGAAGAGCATTATGAGGAATTTACGATTCCAAGTAGTCAGGAATTACCTCTTCCAATTGATGACAATCTAAAATCAGCCAATCCATTGGTTTATATTCAAACAGAAGAAGGTAAGCAATGCGATATTTCGATGGAAGTATTAGCAGATAAATCATTATCTGGTTCTGTGAGCTTTAATGAACTGGCTTTATTAACGACCGAAATGGATGCGATGCTTTCTGATATTGGTGGGATGTTCTCTAAATATTTCATGCCAGATGTTGAAGGGGTTCGCTTTGTTTTTAGTGACAATGTAACGTCACCAATTAAAGCATCTAATGGTACGATTATTCCTGTAGAAAATGCTAAAGCGACGATTGATCTTAGAAAGTTTAATGAGAGCGTTTCTTTTGAGTTACCAGCAACAGCATTGAAAGTAACACCATGGCTTGTGAAATAACATCACGTTATACTAATTGGTTTTAGTTTATTAAATGCATAAAAAATGGCGTTACTTAATGATTAAGTAGCGCCATTTTTATTGTCTATAGTTATATAAACAAGACTATTGAACGTTAACGACATCTAGTTGAAGCGATGGGTCAAACTCAGTAACTGCATCGTCACTATCGACAGTTTGAGCTGGCATCTCTTCTTTATCGAAACCGATATCACCACCATTAATTACACCAGAGTCACGGTTAATACTCTTAAAATCAAACGTGTTAAAATCTGCAAGGTGGCTTGGAACTACGTTTTGCATCGCAGTAAACATCGATTCAATACGCCCTGGAAATTGTGTATCCCAAGTATTTAGCATTTGCTTGATATTTTGACGCTGCATATTCGGTTGTGACCCACAAAGGTTACAAGGAATAATAGGGTAGTTAGCCATATCAGCGTATTTGATAATGTCTTTTTCACGACAGTAGGCAAGCGGACGGATAACAACGTGCTCGCCATTATCAGAAACTAGCTTTGGTGGCATACCTTTTAGCTTGCCGCCGTAGAACATATTTAAGAACATCGTTTCTAAAATATCATCGCGGTGGTGACCAAGTGCAATTTTAGTTGCGCCTAGTTCTTTCGCTGTGCGATATAAAATACCACGACGTAAACGTGAGCATAAAGAACAAGTCGTTTTACCTTCAACCAGTTTATCTTGAACAATCGAATAGGTATCTTCTTCTACGATCTTGTATTCAACACCTAGTTTTTCTAGGTACTCTGGTAAAATCTCCGAAGGAAAGCCAGGTTGCTTTTGATCAAGGTTCACTGCGATTAGATCAAATGAGATAGGCGCACTTTTCTTTAAGCCCATAAGAATATCAAGCATGGTAAAGCTGTCTTTACCACCAGATAGACAAACCATGATACGGTCGCCATCTTCAATCATATTGTAATCAGCGATTGCATTGCCTGTATTACGACGGATTTTCTTTTGAAGTTTATTGAAATTGAATTGCTGCGCTTTGGTTAATTCGCTCATTTACTTACTCTAACCTAGTGATGAAACTGATAAGGCGGGTATTATACCCAATCAAGATCAATAAGCGAGTTTCCACAAAGATTATTTTGAGACAGAAAGTTGAGGGCGAATAAATAACCCTCAACTTGATTAGGTATGATTAGGGTCTAGTGGGCTTATGTAGCCATCTGGTTTTAATGCCAAAATATCACTATTGAGTAGATCTAATGTGTTTTCAGCAGTATTACCAATGAATATTGCAGATAAACCTGTGCGTCCTGTTGTTCCTAATATTACCAGTGCTGCTGAAAGCTCGTCTTCAACTTCAGAAATAATCTCTTCTGTTTGGCCTTCATAAACATGAGTTTGCTCTTCAGGGATCCCATGCTGCTGTCGTAGCGCTTTCATTTGAGTTAAATGGTGGCCTCGTATCGCGTCTTTATATTGAATCGCATCAAATTCAGGTAATTCGACATGAATCGAAGGTGGAGTGGACGGATAAGCATTTACTAAGTGTGGTGTTGAGTTGAGTATATCAGCAAAATATTTTGCTTCATCAACCATTTTATCATTGAGCTGCAAATGTGAAGGGTTTTCAGAACCGACATGGACAGAGGCTAGAATATTACCATGTTCAGGCCATGCTCTTTGTTTTACCAATAAAACAGGAATGGGTGATTTCCTTAAAAGGTGCCAATCGGTAGGAGTAAAAAATACAGTTTCTAACTTTGGATGTTGGCGTGTGGCCTTGACCACTAAATTATAATTGTCATTAAAAATCTCATGGATAATAGCTTCATAAGGCCGATTATGCCAAACTACTTTTGCGGTAATCGTAATATGTTCAGGGTATTGGTATTTATTAATAAGTGCATTTAATGCCTTCTCTTTTTGAGAAACAACGCCATTTCTCATTGCATTTCTCTCATCAGCAGAAAGCATCGATGTCATTTCATAAGAAAAGTCATAAATAGCACAAAATAGAGTGATATCAGATGATTTTGTGCTGCGTTTAGCTATTTCTAGCGCACGGCTTAATGCTGGTTGTTCATCCTGATCCAGTATTCCAGCAACTAATATTTTACGATAGCGGTTCATACTAACCTCCCTTGGTAAAACCAATTCATAAAATCATTCTGTGTATTTACTGTAGCAGTTTGTGGATAAAAATGGGGGAGGGAGATGTAAAAAAGTGAGATACATCAAGAGATATACCTCACTTTAAAGATTTTAATTGATGCGGATTATTTAACTTCTTTTGCTGAGCCAGCAAGTTCAGCTAGTGCATCATGATCATTGATCGTAATGTATTTACCTTTAACCGTTAGCATCTCTGTTTTTTGGAATCGGCCCAATAAACGACTGATAGTTTCAACAGTTAAACCTAAGTAGTTACCAATATCACCACGAGTCATGGTTAAACGAAATTCTCTTGGAGAAAAACCACGCTGGTGAAAACGAGTTGATAGGTTATATAAGAAAGCAGCCAAACGTTCTTCTGCATTTTTCTTAGACAGTAACAAAATCATTTCTTGATCGCCTTTAATTTCATTACTCATTAAACGCATGATTTGTTGACGTAGCTTTGGCATCTTACCTGATAGGTCATCAAGGATTTCGTATGGGATTTCACAAACCATTGATGTTTCTAGTGCTTGAGCAAAGCTTGGATGTTCAGCGTCAGTGATAGCATCAAAGCCAACAAGATCGCCAGCTAGATGGAAAGCGGTAATCTGCTCATCACCTTGCTCTGTGATAGTGTAGCTTTTAATCGTGCCTGAACGAATCGCATATAATGAACGTAACTCATCACCGGCTTTAAATAGTTCTTGGCCTTTTTGAATCGGTTTTTTACGTTCAATAATTTCGTCAAGTTGATCTAATTCTGATTCATTCAAAGTAAATGGAATGCATAATTGACTGATACTGCAATCTTGGCAGTGAATAGCACAACCGCCTGATTGAATTCGTTTGCTTGCTGAGTTATCTGACATCATCTGATTCAATGCTCTTATAATTGATATATGTCAATTTTAGCACTAACCAGTACCAAAGTGGTAGCATAAAAACAAAAGTATGCAAAAATTTATAATTAAATTAATTGTTGTAACGCAATATAAACGGTATGAATTCCATAACTGAGTAACAAAGTAGCACTTATGCTTTTGGTTAATTTATGATTTATTAATGTATGAAAGGTGTGTGCACCAATACCAACTAAAAACATAGCCGGTAATGTTCCAAGTCCAAACGCTAACATAATTAAAGCACCGTTGAGCGCTCCACCAGAAACCGCTGCCCAACTTAATGTTGAATAGACTAATCCACAAGGTAACCACCCCCATAGGAATCCAAAAGGAATGGCATGAAATGGTGTTTTTAAAGGAAGCAAGGGTTTAGTAAGAGGTGAGATGTATTGCCAGAGTTTTTTGCCAATGACCTCAATATAAACAAGACCTTTCCACCAATTAGCAATATAAAGAGCAAGTAGGCACATGAGTAATCCAGCAAAGATACGCAAGTAAACTAACGCACTATAACTTTGAGATGTTGAGGCAATAGATACAAATAACCCTCCGATTATAAAACCAAAAATTGAATACGAAACTATTCTTCCAATATTATAGAGAAGTATAAACATCCAACGAGGGTAGTCCGTTTTAACTGAATTCATTGAAATAACCGCTGAAATGCCACCGCACATACCAATGCAGTGGCCGGCTCCCATTAATCCAACAAAAAAAGCGCCGATAAAATCAATGTTCATTTTTTTTCTTTTTTATTGGCGCTTCTTCATCAAACAAAATTTCTGTTCCTTGACGATCAAGATCTTCAAATTGGTCACTTTTTACTGCCCAAATGAAAACAGCAACAGCAACACACACCAACATAATAGCGATTGGAATTAATAAATATAAACTAGCCATTTTCTTTTAATAACCTAAGAGAGTTCGACACAACAATAATAGAACTTCCAGACATGCCTACAACAGCAATATAAGGAGCAACTAAACCCATAACTGCTAACGGTAATATAATGGCATTATAACCTAAAGCCCATGCTAAGTTTTCACGGATAATTTTACGAGTTTTCATCGCTAGCTCTCTAGCTTCTATCAGTCGAGATAAATTATCACCAAGAAGGATCATATCTGCAGAGGCTTTGGCAACATCAGTTCCTGAACCCATTGCAATTGATAAATGAGCGCCAGCAAGGGTAGGTGCATCATTAATGCCATCACCTACCATTAAGCTCACTTCATGCTTTGGTAATGATTTTAAATAATCCAGTTTTCCTTGCGGTGTTGCTCCGGAAATAACTTCATCAATGTTCAAAGCATTAGCCACTTTCTCTACCGATGAGCTACTGTCACCAGTTAACATCGTCACTTTAATGCCTAAATTATGCAGTGATTGAATTAAGGCCTGGCTTTCTTGACGAATTGGGTCATCTAGAGAAAAAGCAGCAACCGCTTGTCCATTTTTGGATAACCACACTTGATAATCCTGATGATTTTCTAATTTGCAATCTTGTGCAGCAAAGGCCTTATGGCCAATTTTCCATTCATCGTGACCAATATATCCTTGCAAGCCAGAGCCAATAATGTTTTCAACTCGATCAAAGTGAGTTTGAGTTGAATCTCTATATTGTGAAAAAGCACGAGCAATAGGGTGATTAGCAAAAGATTCCATTTCAGCTGCTATCATTTTTGCGGTTTCTTCTGGTATGTCCGTAAAGGAATAAACTTGAGTTAATCTAATATTTCCTTCGGTTAACGTGCCTGTTTTATCAATAACTAAGCGGTTAACTTTGCACAATGTTTCTAAAACATGACCACGACGAAGCATTAAGCCAAGTTGTGCTAATCGAGAGGTCGAACAGGTAATTGCTGTTGGTGTCGCTAATGATAAGGCACAAGGGCAAGTTGCAACTAGTACCGATAACATGATCCAAAAAGCATCATCTGGTTTTGTTTCGTGCCAGTAAAACCAAGTAAATGCAGAGATGATTAAAATACCAGCCACAAAATAACGAGCAACCAGATCTGCAATTTCAGCAACTTTAGGTTTGGACATTTGTGCTTCATCTTGAAGCTTAACAATGTTTGAGATTAAGGAATCGGCTTTGGTTTTTGTTACTTTTATGGTTAAGTTGCCATCGCCATTAATAGTACCCGCATAAACTGGATCGGTTTCTTTTTTTGCTACCGGCATTGATTCGCCAGTAAACATCGATTCATCAATCGCGCTGCAACCCGATATCACAATACCATCTGCTGGTAGATGTTCTCCCGGTGGAACGATTACGGTGTCATCAACATCAAGTGTTCGAGCTGGAACCTTCTTACCAGATGATAATGTAGCCATTACAGGAATTAATTTTAATAGGTTACCTGTGATTGCTGCGGCTTTTCGACGCGCGCGCATTTCAAGAAAGCGGCCTAATAATAAAAAGAAGGTAAACATGGCAACAGATTCAAAGAAAACTTCGCCACTTTCTGTCACGGTTGCAACAACACTAGCAAAATAAGCAAATAACATCGCAATTGATACGGGAACATCCATTCCTAATGTTCTTGCTTTTAAACTGCGCCACGCATTCATATAAAATGGCAGAGCAGAGTAGAGCATAACTGGCGTTGCAAAAACTAAGCTTACGTAACGTAGGTAATTTCTAAACTCGGCATCAAGATCACCAAAAACTTCAAGATATAAAGCAACGGCAAGCATCATAACTTGCATCGTCGCTAAACCTGCAACACCTAAACGATATAAGTACTGCTTCATTGAGCGGTGATATTCTTCTTCTTGTTTATCAGCTTCAAATGGAGCAGCTTTATATCCTAGTTGATGAATAAGAGTAAGAAGGGTACTTAATTTAGTTTCTTCTGGATTCCAACTTAACAATGCTCGATACGTAGAGGTGTTCACTTTTATTTGATGAATACCTTGTGCATTAGCAAGCTGTTTTTCGATTAACCAAGCACACGCAGCACAAGAAACGCCATCGAGTGACAATGTCACTTCTTTGAAGTTATCATTGGTACGTATGAACTCTTTTTGAATCTCATTATGATCATAATGAGCTAAGGCTTTTAGTTGTTCTGGGACTAAATCTGCTTTATCGGCAGGGGCCGTACGATATTGATAATAAGAAGATAGGCCGTTTTCAACGATAGTTTGCGCTACTGATTCACAGCCTGGACAACACATATCACGAGTTTCACCTAAAATATCGATTTGAAAACTAGAGCCTGAAGGTACAGGCTCACTGCAGTGATAACAATCCTTCGACATATGGTTTACTTACCTTATCTATTTACCTAAGGGGAAAAAGTCTTCAGTGGGGAAGTTTGTGCGGCCTTGAATCATCCATGAACTATCATGTGGTAATAATTCAATAAACCAAGGGCCGGTTAATGGTTCATCTAAGTTAATACGATAAATGTTTTTCGCATCCGATGTTAATAATTGCGAGAAATCGTGGTTTGGTAATGTTCTATGGGTGAAAGTAGCGTTAATTGCAGGGTTATGCTCTAGCTTACCTTTATCAATTTCAATTTCTATTGTATTACCAACGCTGCGTACTTTGGCAAAAATAGATAATTCTTGAGCAACTTTGATTTTTGAAAGATCGACGTTTATTGCTTTACCTTTTTTGTAATAGTCTTCTGCGACGAGATCAACATCATGCTCTACAAATAAAATGTAAGTTGATATACAAGCAACAACGACGGTACCAGGAAGGATGATGAGGAACCAAGGCCAAAACTGCTTATACCAAGGTTGGGACATAGTAATTATTCCTATTAAAGATCTTTCTAATTGCAAAAAGATGAGTTTATAAAGTAGCTTCTTAAGGCGGAAAAAAGCCCCTGAACATACAGGGGCTATTATAATTTATTACTTGTTGCTTAGGCTCCAGACATAAGCAGAAAGAAGTTGAATCTTCTCTTCGCCTAATATGTCTTTCCAAGCAGGCATTACACCTTGACGGCCATTCGCTACTGTTTCAGTAACATCGGCACGAGAATCGCCAAATAACCAATCATTGTCAGTTAGATCAGGAGCACCCAGAGCAGGGTTACCTTTACCATCTGTACCATGACAAGCAGCACAAACGATGAATCGTTGTTTACCTGCAGCGGCATCTTTAACGTTTACTTTACGGCCAGATAGGCTAAGAGTATAAGTTACTACTTCTTTAACGCCATCAGCACCTAAAGCATCTCCCCAAGCTGGCATGTTACCAATACGACCATTCATAATAGTTGTTTTGATTGCTTGTGGCTCACCACCATATAACCATGCGTTATCGGTTAGGTTAGGGAAGCCTTTCATGCCTCTTGCATCTGAACTATGACATTGAGAACAGTTCTGTAGGAACAAACGTTGACCTACTTTTAATGCTTCGTCGTCATTTGCAATATCAGTAATAGCGCGGAACTCAGAGGTTCCTGGCTTATATGCAAGTTTTGAGAATGTTTCTCCGAAATTCGTATTTGCATCATCTAATTCACGGGCAAACTGATCAAGCGTTTTCTCTTTATGAGAACGCTCAATTGATACGCGTGATTCTTCAACAGTACGAACAGTTTGGTCTGAACTTGTCCAGCCTAAAACGCCTTTAAAGTTACCTAATCCTGGATAAAGAATTAAGTAAACAACAGCAAAAGCAATGGTAGCCCAGAACATATAAGTCCACCATTTTGGTAGTGGGTTATTGAGTTCACGAATACCATCGTATTCATGACCCATATCCTCACCTTCTTCAATTCCTGTTGTATTTTTCAAGCAGAAACGAAGAAGTAAACCACAACCAATTAATGTACCAATACTAATGATACTTATCCAGAGACTCCAAAAAGTACTCATTATTTATCAACTCCTGTCTTATTTTGGCTTGAAGTATCTTCGTGTTCATCAGCAAAAACTAAGTTAGCAGCTTCATCGAAGCGAGCGGTTTGTTTTTTACTGTAAGCCCAGAAAATAATACCTATCATGCTGCAGAACAGAATGACAGTCCAAATTGCATGAATAGTTCCAGCGTCCATATGGACCTCCTTACTTCATTGCATGACCAAGAGATTGAAGATAAGCAATAAGCGCATCCATCTCTGTCTTGCCTTTAACCGCATCAGCCGCATTTTTTACGTCTTCTTCAGTGTATGGAACACCAAAGTTATTACGGAAAATAGCAATTTTTTGCGATGTTAGTTCACCATCTAACACATTTTCTTCCAACCAAGGGAAGCCTGGCATGTTTGATTCAGGAACCACATCACGAGGGTTAATTAGGTGAACACGGTGCCATTCATCAGAATAACGCTCACCAACACGAGCTAGATCTGGACCAGTACGTTTAGAACCCCATAAAAATGGATGTTCCCAAACGCTTTCACCAGCAACAGAGTAATGGCCGTAACGTTCCGTTTCTGCACGGAATGGTCGGATCATTTGGCTATGACATACATTACAACCTTCACGGATGTAAATATCACGGCCTTCCATTTCTAATGGCGTGTAAGCTCGTAAGTTTTCTACCGGCTCAGTCGTTTGTTTTTGGAAAATTAGAGGAGTAATCTCAACTAATGCACCAAAACTGATTGCAACGACAATTAAAACCGCAAGAAGGCCCACATTTTTTTCTATGATTTCATGACGATTAGAACTCATAACATGGTCTCCTATAATACTGGTTGTGGAATTGCTTTTAAGCTGTTCTTCGGAGCAGAGATAGTCTTGTATGCATTGTATGCAAGTAAGAACATTCCTGATAAGAAGATTAGACCACCTAAGAAGCGAACAAAGTAGAATGGGTAAGAAGCTTCTAGTGATTCCACAAAGCTGTATGTTAATGTGCCATCAGCATTTACTGCACGCCACATTAGACCTTGCATAACACCTGAAATCCACATTGCTACGATGTAAAGAACCGTACCGATAGTCGCTAACCAGAAATGAACATTGATTAGTGATACTGAGTACATACGCTCTTGACCAAATAGCTTAGGAATTAAGTGATATAAAGAACCAATTGAAACCATTGCAACCCAACCTAACGCACCAGAATGCACGTGACCGATAGTCCAGTCAGTGTAGTGAGATAGGGCATTTACAGATTTAATTGCCATCATAGGGCCTTCGAAGGTAGACATACCATAGAAAGACAGAGAAACAATTAAGAATCGAAGAATAGGGTCATAACGAAGTTTATGCCAAGCACCAGACAGCGTCATTATACCATTGATCATGCCGCCCCAAGATGGTGCGAATAGAACCAAAGACATAACCATACCAAGTGACTGAGTCCAGTCAGGTAAAGCTGTGTAATGTAAATGGTGAGGACCAGCCCAGATATAAAGTGATACTAATGCCCAAAAGTGAACAATAGATAAACGGTAAGAATAAACTGGACGTTCTGCTTGTTTTGGTACGAAGTAATACATCATTCCAAGGAAGCCAGCAGTCAGTAGGAAGCCTACTGCATTGTGACCGTACCACCATTGAACCATTGCATCAACAGCACCAGAATAAATCGAATACGATTTTGTCATCGATACTGGAACAGCAAGGCTATTCACAATATGAAGAACTGCAACGGTTAAAATGAAGGCTCCAAAGAACCAGTTTGCAACGTAAATATGTGATGTCTTACGTTTAAACAAAGTTCCAAAGAAAACGATAGCATACGCAACCCAAACTAAAGTGATTGCGATATCAATCGGCCACTCTAATTCTGCGTATTCTTTACCTGATGTCATACCTAGAGGCAACGTAATCGCTGCTGCTAAGATAATTGCTTGCCAACCCCAGAAGGTGAACGCAACTAATGGACCACCGAACAAACGTGTTTGACAAGTGCGCTGAACAACATAATAAGATGTTGCGAACAGGGCGCTTGTACCGAATGCGAAAATTACTGCATTTGTATGCAGAGGACGCAGACGGCTATACGTAAGCCACGGTGTGTCGAAATTAAGTTGCGGCCAAACTAATTGAGCGGCAATTAGTACACCCACACCCATGCCAACAATACCCCATAGTATGGTAACTAAAGAGAACTGACGAACAACGGTATAGTTGTAGTTTTGTTCATGCTGCTGTACTTGGCTCATAATTGCATGCTTCCACTTTTATTATAACTACACTTTACTTTCCATAGTGCGAACAAAATGTTCGCAATGCCATCCAAAGTTCAATTTCAAATAATAAGGTTTTTACTTCTTTTATTTTGAAATATCCTCTTTTAATGCAAAAATGGCATTTTCGGTGTCAATGATACTTCACTTCAAAAATGAATCATAGTTGAAGCCCATAGTAATTTTACGGTTAAGCAACATTTTTTCATTTTTTTTGAACTAGATAACACAGGGTTTTTCAACTATGGCTGTAGAAAAGTTAACAGGTCCACGTTTATATCAACTTATTTTCTTATTGGTTGTGCTAATTTCAGCATTTACTTGGAGAACAATCACCTATACGTCACAAAGCGACAATGAGAAAGTAGATAATTTATCTATAATTTGTAACATTACCCAATCACCGTGTAAAATTAATATCGATAATAATCAAGTTATTATTGATGTAAAAGAAAGGCCAATTACTCAAAATTCAGAGATGACATTAGTAATTGATGGTCTTCCAATGCCTTTAAAGGTCGAAGCCCAAGGTACTGAAATGAATATGGGTATATTGAAATTTTCACCTCAATCTGAGTCTTCAGATTCGATTATGTATTCTGCATTTTTACCAAAATGTAAACATAATGAGATGAAATGGACAATAGATATATCATCAGGTAAAAATAAGTTAAGTGTTCTTTTTAATTCTAAAAAGTAATATTTATCATAAGATTAAAAGTGTAATGCTTTAAAACTAGTCACTCAGAACGAAACTGTTCAAATTTTCAAATAACCATGACTATATAGGGCGTTTATGAAGATAGTTAGTAGCATTTCACAGAATAAAAATTCAATAGAAGCCATTAATCAATGCATAAAAAAATTATCTAATGAATCGATTCATCCTAGTATTTTACTTTGTTATTTTACTGAAGAGCATGATGCAATCTCTATTGTTAAACAGTTAAAGCAACGTTTTCCAAACAGTAAAATTCATGGATGCACATCATGCAAAGCTGTCATGACTGATGAGTTATTCGCTCAGCAATCAGTAGCCTTGTGGGGGTTTTTCGATCCTCATATTGGGAGCTATGGGACTAGTATTATTGAACATAAGGGAAGTGCTAACATTGCAGAAACAACTCATTTTCTTTTAGATAATGCAATTAAGGATAGTGGGCGAAATGGCGAATTACCAACTCTAGTTTTACTTCATGCAACTCCTGGTAATGAAGAAACTATTATCGCTGCTATTGATGATTTTTTTGGTACTCCTGTTCCATTAATTGGGGGAAGTGCTGCTGATAATAATGTAAAAGGTGATTGGCACATTTTTACTCAAAAAGGTATCGTAACATCTGGTATCTCAATTTCAGTATTTTATCCTTCTTGTAAAGTATCCTATTCATTTCATTCTGGTTATGCCAATTCAAATATTTCAGGAATTGCTACAAAAACAGATAAAAGAGTGATTTATGAAATAGATCATCGACCGGTTATAGATGTCTATAAAGAGTGGACAAAATTAGCAATGATTATTGGAGATGACATTAATCTTTTAGAGCAAGTAACTCAATATCCACTTGGACGGATTGCTGGATATATGCATGATGTTCCTTACTTTAAATTAACTCACCCGGTAAGATTTACTCATGATGGTGGAATGGCTTGCTTCGCTAATATTAAAGAAGGTGAAGAGCTATTCATGATGTATGGTGAAAAAGAACAAATAATATCTCGACCACAGCGAGTGATAGATTCAGTATTAGGTTATCATAAATGCGATCTTAAACCGATTGGTGGTATTAATATTTTTTGTGCCGGTTCGATGATGCATATAAAATCACACATGTCTGAAGTTTGTCACTCTTTAAATACAGCAATGCATTATGCACCTTACATATGTCCATTTACATTTGGCGAACAAGGCCGATTTACTGGTGGAGAAAATGCACATGGGAATTTAATGGCATCTGCTGTTTTATTTCATCATTAGGATAAATTGTGAAGGCTCATTCCGAAAAAGAACAAGTCCAAGAGTTACTATTAGAGCTTAAACGAAGTCATGATAGGGAATCTCATCTTCAAAAAGAAAATCAAGCTATACTTAATGGCTTATCCGTCATATCAGATGCTCAAAATAAAGAAGACATCTTTAAAGGGCTCCTTGATGTAATAAAAGAATTCGTAACTTTTGAAAATGCACTCGTCATATCCTCATCAGGAAATGAAGAGTTTTCTGTTTTAGCATCCACTCAATGTTGTTTTGAACATCTCACTTGGTCATTCAGTAATCTTTTTTATAGAGCTTGCCATAATGAAGCTATTGTTTTATTTAAACCAAATGATAATGAACATTTCTCACTACTTCCAGAAGAGCTCAAACCCTATTTTTCATCAGTCGCTATAACAGGAATTAAAAGCCATTCAGGTTATGCGGTGATTATTTTAATGAGCTCTCAATTTGGTGTTTATTCTAATTCGACAAAAGATAGCATCCAAAAATTTACACCGTTAATAGAACGAGCTGTTATCGACATTGATTATAAAGAACGCCTTCAGTCGTTGGTTGAAATAAAAACTAGAGAAGTTCATTTAAGTAAAGATAGGTTCAAAGATTTTGCAGAAACGGTAGGAGATTGGTTCTGGGAAACTGACACCAACTTTAATTTTACTTATTTATCAAGTAATGAAGTGCAGGGTGTTGCTATATCATCTCAAAACATTCTGACATTTATAGATGATGAGTTCATTTGCTCTAAGATCAAGATGGCACGGCACGAGCTGTTGCCATTTAAAGAACTAGAATGGCAAACTGAAAAATTCAGCACCCAATTGTGGTTGAGTTTAAGCGGGACCCCTTTTTTTGATGAACTTGGTTTGCTATGTGGTTATCGTGGAACTGCAAAAAATATTTCGACGCGAAAAAAGCGAATACGAGATATGCAAATAGCACAAAGAGAAGCAGAAAAAGCGAACAAAGCTAAGTCCCAATTTTTAGCAATGATGAGCCATGAGATAAGGACACCGCTAAATGCTATATTAGGAATGATTGATATTTTTCAAGATAGTTATTTATCAAAAGAACAATATCAGTGGCTTGGTCAAATGGAACATTCAGCCCAATTACTATTAACTATAATTAGCGATGTGCTAGATATATCAAGAATAGAAGCAGGAACATTTACTCTTGATGAACAGTCTATTAGTTTGATTGATACAATCAGTAGCTCTGTTGATTATTTCAAGAAGAAAGCCAGCGAGAAAGATATAATCTTTACGGTGACAGTGTCACAAAGCATCCCTCAATATATTTACTCGGACCCAACACGCCTAGCACAAATCATCTTCAATTTGGTTGGAAATGCTGTAAAATTTACGGAAAACGGCTCGGTTTGTATAGATATCAACCAGTTCGAGCCTGATGTTATCACTTTTACTGTTTCAGATACTGGTATAGGTATATCTGAGGAAGTTCAAAAGCATTTATTTCAGCCTTTTATTCAAGCAGATAGCTCAATAACTCGCCAATTTGGTGGTACCGGTTTAGGATTATCAATCATAAAACGGCTTACTGAATTAATGAATGGTTCAATATCTGTTAATAGTAAACAAAATGAAGGAAGTACTTTCACAGTAAGATTACCATTGAAAGGATCGGTCCAACCAAAAGGTACAGAAAAACTCTTAACTGACGATCAACGATCAATAGATACTCCGAATTTATGTATTCTTGTTGCTGAAGACAATAAAGCAAATCAAGCTGTTATTCAGTTGCTTTTAGAAAGGCAAGGACACAGAGTCGTTTTGGTTAACAATGGCAATGAAGCGATTAATGAATTATCAAACTCAACTAACTTTGATTTAATTCTCATGGATGTATCAATGCCGATTAAAGATGGTATCAGTGCAACTAAAGAGATCAGAGCGTTAGGTCTAACTATTCCAATAATTGCAATAACTGCGCATGCTTTAGAAAGTGAAAAGAAAACGTGTATCGAGGCTGGTATGAATGATTTTATTTCTAAGCCAATTAGATCAAAGCAATTAAAAACAATTTTGCATTCTTTTAATGTTAAATAAACAAGAATATTTAAAGGCTAATAATCATTAGATAAATACGAAGTATTATTTAGTGATTATTAGCTATTTTATGGTAAATACGATTATGGTTAAATAGCTAGTGTATGAGGGCTACCAAGTGAAGATAGGGAAGCTTTCGAGCAGTCTAAAGATTAACAATCACTTTACACTAAACCCTATTTAACATAATATACATAATGCGCACTAGCTAATAAATGGTTACGGGAGCTTAAAACGACTCACAGAGCGTTTAAATGGCATTTATACCAATACTCTTGTGAAAAAAAAGCCCATCACTTGATGGGCTCTAATATATGGAAAAAATTAATGTGTAGAATTAACGTTTACGCCATATGAACATAACATTAATCTACATTCAAGTTCTTCGAGTAATTTATGCGCATCCTCAGTAATCGAATCCTTAGAATCACTTTCAGTGAATTCATAAAATGATTCTTTAAAACGTTCAAAATGCTCCCTGGCTAATTCAATGCCTGATAAGTTTTCGCATGATTTATTCTTATGCATAAATGGCATTGAAGTGTTTTCAAGGTTGATATCTGTAGTTTGATTAACGATACTATTTTTCATGAGTGATTCCTTTAATTTGCGTTAGTGGTTTCATTTCTTAAGGGAGTGTTACAGCACTCCCTTTTATTTTATTTTGGTAATGACCAAGTTCTAATAGAATTTTCCATTAGTGATCTAATAGCCAAAGATACATTTACTTTATTTTCCTTACAGAGCTTTTCAAAAGACCCTTTTAACTCAGAATTACATCGAGTAAGAAATTTACTATCTAACTCCTCTGGATAATCTTTTTGTTGTAAATATTCTATTTCAATAAGTTGCTCTTTACGTTCAGCTTGAAGCCTTTCCATATTTTCAAGAAAAGAACCCATAATGCCCCCTTTGTGCGAATTTTTAATATCTAAGAAAGAGATTTAAACTAGGTTTGTATATCTCCTGTATATGCAAATAATATAAAATAAGGCGAATATAAACGCAATAGATATACGTGAGATATACATCACAAAAAACAACAGAAATTGGGTAAAATATAACTAATTGTATTTTATAGGTTTAAATGATGGTTTTGCAGAATCCGCACAAGAGTACACTATTAAAGATAGTGTACTCTCGAACACTTCTCCCTCCTCCTCGCTCAGCCTTCGCTCTTCGTCAGTCGTCGTTGTTCGTTCGCTTTTAGTAAAGTAGCGTAGCGATAA
>Ga0316197_10000157_pt1 | contig 50443 bp, 50 predicted proteins | sample OudBiesiAoxic_MG_FD_204939 | JGI IMG/M metagenome (GOLD analysis project Ga0316197, IMG submission 204939) | Coastal sediment microbial communities from Oude Bieten Haven, Netherlands - site A oxic | ecosystem: Environmental > Aquatic > Marine > Coastal > Sediment | place: Netherlands... | reverse complement strand
ATTGTTATAGTATTCATGTGGCCCTCTCTATTTTTCTGTATATAGAATGTCTAACACTACTATATTGGCTCATTTGAAGCCGTAAGTGGAGTGGAGAGGGTCCATACCATTAATTCCGTTAATTAAGTTTCCAAATTGGCCCAGTCTCTATAGCACAGTGATATGAATCTGCTCGAGTCCTCACAAAAACGTACTGGTCGACAATGTCGTTATTATTTTCAAAATATCTCGTGGGCAGGGATCCTAAGGTTCGTTTCAATTTGGAATTTTTTAAAAGCTTATTGTGCTTCAATTGAGTACTTATACCAAAGGAATTAATAAAGTGATCATTCTTGCTAGTTAAAATTATCCCTAACTGCGTTGTCAGTTTTGAAGTGAGAACAACTATCTCCTGCAACTCACGCCTTATTAGTAATAATTTTTCCTACGCAAACTCTGATCACCTATTAAATTCCTTTGGTATTAGGGTGTTTAGATCGAGCCGTTATCTAGCTTAAATCCAATTGAAAAAGTCTGGTCATGGATGCGATAAAATGAAATTGCTAATCGAGTTTTAGTGATTATGACGATATTATAAAAAGTGTGCTAATACTTGGAATTATTTTAGAAGCGACATCAATAGAGTTATTTCATTATGCCTAGATCGTGGATTAATCTGATCAATTAATTAATGGAATTTTTTTAAATATTTTATATTAGTTCATATTTTTACTCTGATTGCTATTAGTTGGACTGCCCTGGGCAAAGAATCATTGATTTAACTTAATCGGTATTACTACGAACTGTTCGTTTTTTAAATAATATAGTTGATTTTTTGTAGATAAAAAATTTCAAGCCTATGATTTTATGTGTTTATATTAATAATAAACGATCATATATTATAGTTTAATTTTAATATTAAATAAATGGATTGGTAGATCACAATTAATGAAACACTATTTTAATTATTATTGTTTTGATTCTTTGCTCATAGTATTGTACTTGCAAGTACACTTTATCTTTACAATGAATAAGGAATTATTATGAAACTTAATAAATCAATACTGGCGATTATTACTACAAGCTTATTGTCGACAAATATATATGCAGCTTCAATTGATTTTCGCCATGAATATAAAGGAAAATCAGAACAACATGCAAGTCGAATTAAAATGTATAATACCTTTGAAAATAAATTATCTGTTGGCCTAGAACTTAAATTTAAAGGTGCTGAAGGCAAGTTCATGAATGATCTACAGCAAAATGGATCTGAATTAGGCCTTGATTATAAATACGTTATTAATAGTGAGTGGGCACTACAACCGGGCATGCCAATTGAATTCGCTACCAGTGGCACTACTTATAAGCCACAACTGCGTTTAACATACACACCGGAAGCAATTGCAGACCTTTATGTGAGTGGTCGTTACCGTTTAGATGTAAAGCCAGGGCAAAGTACAGAGGCAGTAAATAAGAAGTATCGTGATCGTTATACGCTTAATTTAGGTTATAAGATTGAAAATTTAAGTTTAGGACTAGAGATGAACTATTTTCAATCCCATGATTCAAGTTACGTATTATATGATGGGAAAGATACAAATTATGAGAATAATGTAACTGCTAGTTATAAAATGGGTAACTGGACACCTTGGGCTGAGTTTGGCGACGTTAACCGTGATAGTAATAGTGATATCCGTGAGTTAAGAAGTCGTGTTGGTATTCGTTATAGCTTTTAATCTCTTTTTTGATCTCCTATAGTTATAAGTTGATTAGTTTTGTTTTATGGCTATAGGTCCTATCTTATTTTACGTATTTATCATACAATTTGGTCTACATTTATACTATTAGAGATACCATGAGTAATTCATTCTTACAAATAGCTGGTTCAAAACGCAGTTTGCATGTACAAGTTGCACGTGAAATCGCACGTAAAATATTGTCAGGAGAATTAGCTCAGAATGAAATCATTCCTAGTGAAATGTCTCTTTGTGAACAATTTAGCATTAGTAGAACAGCGTTACGTGAAGCGATTAAGCTGCTAACCTCTAAGGGTCTTTTAGAGTCTAAACCTAAAGTAGGCACTCGTGTCAAAACACGAGATAATTGGAACTTTTTAGATTCTCAATTATTAGATTGGGTAACTGATCTGGCTGATAATGAAGCTATTTATCATGAGTTTTTGGCTCTACGTAAAGCTATTGAACCTGAAGCCTCCGCTTTGGCAGCTGAATTTGCAACAGCAGAACAACGTATTTTATTATCTGCAACGTTTCAAAAAATGGATCACATTGCGGCAAACTTCGATGTAGATGCTTGGACAGATGCAGATATGGAGTTTCATCGTTTGATATTTTTATCTACAGGTAACAGCTTTTATCTCCCATTTGCCAATGTATTATGTACGATGTTTAAAAGTTTTATTGGTCACTCCTCAGAGGAAGGAGGTACTTGTATTGAAGAACATCGCGAGATATATACTGCCATTATGGCTGGAAACGTTGCAAAAGCTAGACAGGCAAATATTAATCTATTAAATAATAGTAACCATAGATTACCTACTAGCAATTAATATATTTTGATTGAGTCATTATAATAACTCAATCAATTATTTCTATTCTTCTATCCCAGTCAAATCAACTTTTATAACAGTGTGATCTTATTTCATAAGATAGTATTTTTTTAAGGTTTGCTTAAGCTTTTGAAAATGTTTTATTGTAATACAAATATATCGAATATATTATTATCACTTACATAATTAATTTGATAATTGTTTTTTTAAACTTTCCTATTCGCTTTTAAGGCTCTGCAGTAACATATCGGATTGGGTTTCCTTAACAATATTTATTTCAAGTTTGTATCGATTAACTTTATCTATATTTAGATTGATATCTCTTTTGTAAAGGAGTTTCATACTAATAGGTGAGTTTACTAACTATGTATTTTTTGCTGCTAAGCGCCATTTTTTTACAAAATGGTATTTTATGTTTATAGCGTTAATGGATTATCTATGCCTCAAACACTTATCCCTAATATTCATGATTTTCTTTCTAAAATTGATCCTTTTGATCAATTGCCAAGGGAGCTGCAAAGGCAAATAGCTTGCTCTATAAAAATTACTTATTTAGCTAAAGGTGAGCAGGTTCATTTTGGTGGTGAGAATGAATTACGTTATTTATATGTTATTCGTACGGGCTCTATGGAGCAACGCAAACGAAATGGCATGCTGCGTGCTAAGTTAAGCGAAGAAGATCTTTTTGGCTTTACTTTTTTGCAGGCACACAAGGAAGATTCAGAAGACTACACTGCAACTGCAATTGAAAGTACCTTATTGTATTTAATACCACATGCTGAATTATTAAATATATTAGAAGAGCACCCTATGTTTGCTGAACATTTTGCTAGCAATGCACAGGTTCGGTTACATTCGGCACTTGATGTGGTTTGGTCCGATAGTGAAAAAGGGATTTTTGTTAAAAAAGTATCAGATGTTGCTAGCGATAAAATCGCGATTGTACAACATGATACGCCAATTCAAGAAGTTGCTCGCGATATTATTGATGTTTGCTCACCGACCGCTGTGGTCATGAAAGCGGGTGTTATTGTTGGTTTGATTACCGACCGCGATATGACTAAACGCGTTATTTTAGCGGGTGTTGATATTCAATCACCTGTTTCAACGGTGATGACAGAAAACCCATTAACTATTGGCCCCAATGATCTTGTATTAAAAGCTTCCTCATTGATGATGCAACATAATATTCGTAGTTTACCCGTTGTAGAAAATAATAACGTTTTAGGTGTACTCACAACGACTCATCTCGTGCGTAATAATCGTATGCAAGCGGTATTCTTAATTGAAAAAATTAATTATGCAGAAACCGCACAGGATCTTGCACTGTTAACTTCTGAGCGCCAAGCTATTTTCGAAGCATTAGTCGAAGGGCAAGTAAATGGCGATGTTATTGGGCATGTGATGACAATGATTATGGATGCATATAACCGTCGCTTGATACTAATGGCTGAAAATCATTTTGGTAAAGCACCCTGTGATTATGCATGGATTATTGCGGGTTCACATGCGCGAAATGAGATTCATATGCTTTCTGATCAGGACAGTGCAATTATACTTTCTGATAATGCTACGGCGAATGATCGTTTATACTTCCAACATTTTGCTATGTGGATATGTAATGCTTTGGATGCCTGTGGTTTTCCACTTTGCACTGGTAAATTTATGGCTGCAAATCCAAAATGGTGCCAACCATTACGTGTTTGGAAAGCTTATTACGATAAATGGGTCGCTAACCCTGAATATGACTGTTTACTCAATGTTAGTGTATTCTTAGAAACACGTTGGTTATGTGGTAATCAACAGTTAGTTTCTGAGTTACAATCTCACTTATATACTAATATTGAAAAATCTCACAGTTTCTTACCCTCGTTAGTGCGCGACTCTATTTCGGTAAATCCACCGCTTGGTATTTTTAACTCATTAGTATTAGAAAAAACTGGCGCACATTCTAATACCTTAAACATTAAAAAGTTTGCTTTGACCTTATTAGTCGATTTGGCACGTATTTATGGCTTATCTTCTGGTTCACAGGACACTGGTACGACAGCAAGATTTATACACGCACATGAAAATAATATATTAAGTGAAGACATGCTTAAAAATGTTTTAGGTGCGTATCGATTTATTACTCAAATTAGATTATCTCATCAACTTGAAGATTTAAAAGAAGGTAGAAATCCAGATAATCACATTGATCCTAATATATTTGGTAGTTTTGAACGTAAACACTTAAAAGATGCATTTAGAATTATTTCAGATTTGCAAGAGAGTGCAAAGTTACGCTTTATACGTGAGTAATATTAATTAGTCGTAAATTTATCAGGAAGATATGTTATGAAGTCTTTATTTAATTATTTTCACGCTATCAATCACCTTAAACGAAAGCGGGAAAGATATATCAGTAAACATAAGCTTCCTGATAATATAAAAGCGTTATTATCTGCACCTTTACCGGAGCTAGATAGTGATTTATTTAAGCTTGATTATATTGCCTTAGATTTTGAAACAACAGGTTTTCATCCAGAGCAAGATCACCTGTTAAGTGTTGGTTATCTACCTTTATCTAACCAGCAGCTTATCGTCTCTGAAGCTGTTGAAACATTTATTAAGTCTTCAGAAAAAGTAAAACCCGAAACCGCAGTAATTAATCACATTGTTCCTGAAATGTTAGAAAAAGGCTCACCCTTGCATGAAGTGATGGATACATTTTTTGGGGCTTTAAAGGGTAAGGTATTAATCGCTCATGGCTGTAGTATTGAAAGGCGCTTTATAGATTATTATATTGCGAAGCATTATCAACTCCCCCCGTTGCCACTGCTTTGGGTTGATACTTTAACGATTGAAAAATCGTTGACTATGCATAAAGGAAATCAAAAATCATCAGATTTTCGCTTAGCGTCGACAAGAGCACGTCATGGACTGCCAGAGTATTCTGCTCATGGTGCATTAATAGATGCATTAGCAACAGGTGAATTATATTTAGCGTTGTTAAAAAAACGCTTCTGTGGAGAAAAAGCGACATTTTCTAATTTGAGGTAGATTAATGGTTGATTGATAGTCGCTAAAAAAAATTCAACTAAAAATAAGGGCAAAATGAAAACATATTGCCCTTGTTGCTCTATTATTAAAATACTGCAACTTCACCTTTCCAGCTAATCGTTTCACCGTTAACTATGACGCTATTTTCTGTTTCATCGCTAACACCTACTATGTTTGAAACACACACTTGAACGGCTTTACCTGACACTAGGTTAAGTGAAACCACTGAAGCATTATCGTCTGAGTGTAATACAATAACAGAGTCAACTTGACCGCGTGCATCTAAGCTTGCTTCAATCGCTTCGTTAAAGTAACCGTGTGTTTCATAAACGTTAGCAAAAAGGTGGTTAGCACCTTGCTGACGTAAGATGAACATTGGCTCACTACGTAAATTGAAGTCAGGATCGTTGGCGCCAGTACGTGCGAAGATGAACTCACTGTTTTCATTGGCACTACTGATTAATGAGTAGTAGCTATCGCCCATCAACCAAGTAACTAGCGATGAGTTTTCAACGTTACCTTGGCCTACATTCCAAAGGTGCTGGTAACCATGTGCATCACCGACCGTTGATAAACTACTATGACCTTGGTATTCAAAGTTAGTACGTACGATTTGTCCAGTGTAATGTACCGGGTAATCGTAGCTGTGTTGTGCTTCACTGATCATACGGAATAGATCCACTATCACTGGCTTTTCAATGCCTTCAAGCTCAACCATTAATACTGTGCGTTGTTGATCGACGCCTGGGTAGTAATCACGTGCAAATGCACTCATGCCTTGTAGCTTGGTATCACCTAGCAGCGAGAAATGTTTTTCACCATTGTGCTGCTGTGCAATTGCTGTACTACCTTGGTTTTGGCTGATTTGATCAACCACTACCGTGTTATGGGCGATAGTTTGTTTACAGTAAGTTTTATTTTCTGGAATGTAACGACCACCAAATTTAGGTTCGATATTGACCCAACGACCGTAACCGTAATCGTGTGTAAATTCTTGGTTGTTGTTGAATAGGCTGAGGTGTAAACCATCAAAATGACCGTGATCCAATGCTGAGTGAAGTTTGGCATCACTACCGTGTTGACCGTACCAAAGTAGTGCCATGCTATCGTCAGATTTTGCATCACGATGACGTAAAATAGTCACGCCACCACATTCGCCTTGTGCGCCGTCAGTCAGACTCAGGCTACCCCAGCTAAAGTTTGCCACGTCTGCATTGTTATCTAATGCGTTAGACAGTGTTGCACCGGTGTTATGAACCCATACTTTATCTTGGTGTTTAGCCATCGCGAGTAATGTTTCATTTTGCTCGTAGCGATCAAAACAGATATTAGTCGCTAATAAAATACCTAGGTCTTTAATGTCCATGGTACGTGATGAGTCATTTAATGCTGGTAACGTGCCGTCTGGGAATGCTGTAGACATTACCGCGTAGGCCGTTGTTTTAATCACTTCATCTTTTAATTGGTAGATACCGATTTCAGGTTGACGACGCTCAATGGTTTCAGCAAACAGGAAGATTGGACGTAGTGAGAAACGGTGGTAATACGGACCTTCCATGTAGTAACCGTCTGGCGAGAATAACTGTGTTAACTGTGCGATAAAGCCACCTGAAACACTATCACCTTTTAGACCGTAAATTGCTTTGTCTACCGTTGCTTGATCATTGATTGCGTAAGCACAAATACCCGCACTTGCCACTGACCATAAGCCGTGGTTATGGATAATATCGAAGTTCTCAGCGTAGGTTTCAACGAACATTTCTAGCATCACTTTGAAAAGATCATTTTCAATTAATTGCTGTTGATCTTCTGTTAATTCATGGCGGATACAAGAGTAAGCGCACGATGAATATAACATCCACATGTTTTCGTTAAGTGTTTGATGAAACAGACGACCTGGTTTATTTGAATCACGGCTAATGTTTAGTTCGCGGTGTTTATACACCTTTGCGTACGCAACTAGCATAGTTGTTGCGTAATCTAGGTAACGCTTATCTTCAGTAATAAGGTATAAACGACCTGCTAAGTCTAAATGAATGTAGTTTTGCTTGTGACGGTTATGCTCGTAACCGCCAGCTTCGCCATGTCCTGGGATCTCAATGCCGATTGGCATGTAAGCTTCAAGCGCTTCAATCTCTTCTGCAATAGAACGACCGATGAGAGAGTCAGTGTTTACGTGTTGACGTAATTGGGCTGCTTGCTCGTAGCTCATTAGTAGTGGTTGGTAACTCATTATTAAGACCTCTTTGTTTGTACTGCTAGAAATCCCTGCCAGCTGTATGATTGATTATTAAATTCGATAGTGGTTTGGCTCTGCTCAGTGGCTTTAGGATCATTGTTGATCATCACGGTTAACACAAGATCGTCACCCAGTATTTCGATAACAGATGCGTTGTCGTTAAAACCAATTACATTGACTGTATGCATTTTTCCGCGTGCTTCAAGACTCGCTTCAATCGCTTCATTAAAGTAGCCATGCGTTTCAATGACACTCGCGAATAAGCTGTTTTTAGCCTCTTTGCGCAAAATTAAGCTAGTTTCACTGCGTAAGTTAAACGCAGGATCATTTGCACCTGTGCGCGTGTGGAATAACGTATCGTCAGCCGATGCCACACTTAGCCATGTGTAGTAGCTTTGACCTTGTAACCAGCTTACCAGTGTTGTGTCTTGTGCTTGCCCTTGCGCAACATTCCATAAATGTTGGTAACCAAAATCATCACCCATTGGGCTCAATGTGGCATGTTGTTTATGTTCAACATTAGTGCGCACGATTTGACCTTGATATTGTAGTGAGTAGTCATACTGATGCGTCTCTTCACTGCTCAAGCGGAACAGATCTATCAATAGTGGATGTGCTAATTCTTCATGTTCAATCAAAACCAATGAACGTTGTTGATCAACACCTGGGTAGAAATCAAACGCATAGGCACTCATGCCTTGTATTTTTCCTTCGCTGACAAAGAAGTGTGGCACACCGTGTTTGTTATCGGCAGTCTCAACATCGAAATTGTTTTGACAGCCACCATCAACCGATACTAGGTTATGGGCAATCGTTTGACGTGAGTAAGATTTGTTTTCATCGAGGTAGCGACCACCGAATTTAGGTTCAACGTTCACCCAGCGTCCAAAACCGTAATCACGCAACACTTCTTGGTTGTTATTGAAGTAAGTCATACCTAGTGTGTCAAAATGGCCATGGCCCATACCATGTTGGCCATAAGCCATCACTAATTGGCTGATATCACCCTTTGCATTTTGCATACGGATAAAGCCCTGCGCACCCTTATCACCATCAGGACCTTCGTTTAATTCAATACTTGGTAAGCAAGGTTGTTCAACAGACTTTTGCGCTTCATAAGCTTGAGATAGTGCAACACCACATCCACTCACCCAAATTTGTTCTTGGATTTTAGCGATGCCCAATAAGTTACTGTCTTCGGGATAATGTTTTGCGTATAAACTTACTGCTATCACTACGCCTTCATCTTTAATATCCATGCTTTTTGAAGCATCGTTTAAAGAGGGGAATACACCATTTGGATAAGCAGTTGATAGTAAAGATTGAATTGTTTTACCGATCACTTGATCTTTAAAGTTAAAGATATCAAGTTCAGGTCGGAAACGCTGCGTTAACTCTGCTAGCAAACATAATGGGCGAATTGCATAGCGGTGGTAATAAGGCCCTTCAATATAATAACCTGAAGGCGCAAATAAGTTACTAAGTTGTGCTAAGAAACCACCTTGAATATCATCGCCAGCTAAACCGTGAAGTGCTAAATCGATGTATTTCTGTTGGCCAATCGCAGCACCACAAGCGGCTGTTGCAGCCACAGCCCAAATACCATGGTTATGAATGCGATCAAAATCAAAATGATATTTGACTGTTGCAACGTCTAGCATTGGTTCAAATAATTGCCCAATGATGTATTGGCGTTGTGTTTTTGATAACCAACCACTAATGCAGCTGTAGCCTAAACTCGCATAAAGTAACCAAACATGCTCGTTGAGCATTTGGTGAAATAAACGACCTGGAGGATTGGTATTTCGTTGCTCTTGAAAACCTAGCACTAAATACTTATCAGCATATTGGACTAAAAGATCAGCTGTAAATTGTGCGTATTTTTCATTACCAGTAATAAGAAACAAACGCCCCGCTTGGTCTATATATTTGCAGTTCAGTTGGTGTTTGTTATGTGCGTAACCACCGGCAGGGCTATGGCCAGGCACTTCGATTGGTAGTTTAAGATAGTTATCTGTATCGCGAATAAGCGCGTTGAGGCTCAATCCCATTAAGCTTTTTTTACCCAGTTCTTTTTTTATATCTTTAATTTCTTGTTGATCCATAAGAACAGAGTTGAAGTGAGAAAGCATAATGACCCCTATAAAGTTAGAATAGGGTTATAAAGTAATACAAATAAGGATAAAAATCATCTCTATTTTTGATTAATACTTAAATATGTCATTATTAATTGACCTATATTAGTTATGTTAGCGCCCAATCTTAAAAGGGTTAGTCCATTTTATTGTTGTTTATAATAATAAAATTTATTTTATTATTATTAGTTATTGATATATAAGAGTTTATTTTAAATCGGAGTTTTTTTTATATGTATCGATATGATTTTTAAGTCTTTTCTTAAATGTTTTTAATAACATGATCTAAATCACATGTAATGTAATTTTGTATTACAAATAACATCAGGTAATATACACTTTTCAAATTAATTCAATTCTCAAGCAAGGAAGCATGACTATAAAGGTCCATGTATGAATATAGATATAATTGTTGTACTCGCTTATTTCGTGTTTTTGATTGCGATAGGTTGGCTGTTCCGCTCATTTAGCACTTCCACCAGTGACTACTTCCGAGGTGGCGGTAAGATGCTATGGTGGATGGTAGGTGCAACTGCCTTCATGACACAATTCTCTGCTTGGACCTTTACGGGTGCCGCTGGTAAGGCGTTTACCGATGGTTTTGCGATTGTTATTTTATTTTTAGCCAATGCTTTTGGTTATTTCATGAATTGGGCTTATTTTGCGCCTAAGTTTAGACAGCTTCGTGTTGTTACTGCTATTGATGCGATCAGAAAGCGATTTGGTCGAACTTCCGAACAGTTCTTTACCTGGGGAAGTATACCTGACAGCATCATCTCATCGGGAGTTTGGTTAAACGGTTTAGCAATCTTTGTTGCCGCTGTTTTTAATATTCCAATGGAAACAACCATTATTGCGACTGGTTTAGTACTACTCATTATGTCGGTAACGGGAGGTTCTTGGGCGGTTGTAGCGTCTGACTTCGTTCAAATGCTTGTTATTATGGCTGTTACTATCACTTGTGCTATTGCTGCTTATTTCCACGGAGGTGGCTTAGTGAATATCGTTGATAACTTCAATGGTGATTTCATGATGGGCAGTGATCTTAACTACGTGAGTATTTTTGTTCTTTGGATTGTCTTCATCTTTGTGAAGCAGTTCGGTGTTATGAATAACAGTATTAATGCTTACCGCTATCTATGTGCTAAAGACAGCGAAAATGCGCGTAAAGCTGCAGGTCTTGCTTGTATATTAATGATTATTGGTCCTGTCATTTGGTTCCTACCGCCTTGGTATGTGAATGCATTTGTAACTGACTCAGACATCGTAACTCAGTTAGCTGGAAATGCCGATACGGCCTACTTAGTCTTTGTACAACAAGTAATGCCTGCTGGTATGGTTGGTTTGTTAATGGCAGCCATGTTTGCAGCGACGATGTCGTCAATGGATTCGGCTTTAAACCGTAATGCGGGTATCTTTATCTGTAATTTCTACTCACCAGTTATCCGTAAAGAACAAGCAAGTGAAAAAGAACTAATGTTCGCCAGTCGCGTAGCAACAGTTGCTATGGGCTTTATCGTTATTGCTATCGGTCTATTCATTAACTCTCTAAAAGACTTGAGCTTATTCGATATCGTATTAAACATTGGTGCATTAATCGGTTTCCCTATGTTAATCCCTGTTTTACTGGGTATGTGGATTCGTAATACGCCAGATTGGTCTGGTTGGGCAACATTAATCGTAGGTGGTTTTGTTTCTTACATCTTCGGTATTGCATTAACCGCTGATCACATTGAAAGTATCTTTAACTTAGATACAGCATTGACAGTTCGTGAATGGAATGACTTGAAAGTTGGTCTAAGTTTAGCTGCACACGTTGTAATTACTGGTGGTTTCTTCTTATCGACGTACTTCTTCTTCAAACCTCGTAGCGAAGAGCGTCAAGCTGAGATTGATGAGCTGTTCCATGATTGGAATACACCTGTTGTTGCCGAGAGTATTGCACAACAAAATCTAGATACTAAGCAGCGTTCAATCCTAGGTAACTTAATCACTGTTGCTGGCTTTGGTATCATTACCATGGCACTTATTCCTAATGAACCATCGGGACGAGGATTGTTCGTTCTGTGTGGCAGCATGGTACTCGTTGCTGGGATTTTACTTATTCAAGCAGCCCGTAAACCAGCCTCTACAGCATAGATTATTCATTTGCTGAATAGCGAGTCTATTCAGCAAATTTAAAGATAATAAAGAACGTTAATTTAAAAGATAGAAATGAATCCCCCCAGAGAAAGGGGGCTATCGAAATATTAATCATCATGAGCGCTCGCTATCGGCTCTGATAATAAAATCAATCACTTTAAAAGGAAAAGCAATATGAATGCATTTTTTATCGATGAAAATACACCTTGGGAATCACTTGGCGATGGCGTTAAACGGAAAATCGTTGGTTATACTGAGGAGTTAATGTTGGTTGTTGTACACTTTGAAAAAGGTGCTATCGGCGCACCACATCACCACGAAATTCATGACCAAATTGGTTATGTTGCAGAAGGTAGTTTTGAAGCTGAAATCGATGGCGTTAAAAAAGTACTTGTTAAAGGTGATGCCTATATTGCCCCAAAAATGACAATGCATGGTGCCGTTGCCCTAGAAGAAGGTAGCTTACTAGTTGACGTATTTTCACCAAAACGTGCAGATTTTCTATAAGGCGGGAGTTTAATATGACTGATCTAAATATCGCTTTAATCGGCGAATGCATGATTGAACTATTGCATGAAGGGGATAATTTCCGTCAAGGTTTTGGTGGCGATACATTAAATACTGCCGTCTATTTATCGCGCTTAACTACTGGTAAAGGCGTTAACGTAAGTTACGTAACTGCATTAGGCCAAGATAAAATCAGTCAAAAAATGATTGATAGTTGGAATACAGAAGGTGTAAATACACAATTTGTGCAACGTTCAGCGACTAAGCAACCTGGTCTATACATGGTTGAAACCGATGCAACTGGTGAGCGTAGCTTCATTTACTGGCGTAACGATGCTGCAGCTAAATATTGGTTGGAAACAGCAAGTGTTGAATTGATTGAGCAGCTAGTCGCTCAAGATGCTATCTACTTATCGGGTATCAGTTTAGCTATTCTTTCTCCAGAGAGCCGTGAAAAACTTTATGACCTACTAGGTCGTTGTAAAGCTGCTGGGGGTAAAATTTATTTTGATAATAACTACCGCCCTCTATTATGGAATTCTACTGAGGAAGCGGCAGAAAGCTTTAAACGTGTATTATCTGTAACAGATACTGGTTTATTAACATTTGATGATGAACAAGCGCTATTTGGTGATGTTGATATAGAAGAGTGTATTAAACGATCACGTGATTTAGGGGTTCAAGAGATCGTTATTAAACGTGGCGGTGGTGAATGTCTAATCGTTACCGCTGATGAAAGGATTAGTGTTCCTGCTACTAAAGTTACTAATGTTGTTGATACGACGGCTGCTGGTGATTCATTTGCTGCTGGTTACATGGCAAAACGTGTATTAGGCGCAACAAGTGAAGTTTCTGCTAAAAAAGGTCATCAAATTGCTGGTACAGTCATTCAGCATAAAGGTGCGTTAATTGGAACACAATACACAGCCCCCTTTGTAGATTAATTTTCAACCATATTTAACAATATTATTAGGATTAAAAATGACAACATTAAATGAAAAATTACAGTCACTTAAAGTGATTCCTGTTATTGCTATTAAAAACGCTGAAGATGCTGTACCACTCGGTAAAGTATTAGTTGAAAATGGTATGCCATGTGCGGAAATTACATTCCGTACTCCTGCTGCTGCACAAGCAATTAAGAACCTACGTGCTGCATTCCCAGAGATGTTAATTGGTGCTGGTACAGTATTAACAAGTGAAACTGTTGATGAGGCAATTGACGCAGGTGTTGATTTCATTGTTAGCCCTGGTTTTAATCCTACGACAGTTAAATATTGTCAGCAACGCAACATGCCTATTATCCCTGGTGTGAATAACCCTTCTCTCGTTGAGCAAGCAATGGAAATGGGGTTAACGACTCTTAAATTCTTCCCTGCTGGCCCTTCAGGTGGTGTTGCAATGTTGAAATCACTAACAGCCGTTTACCCTGTTAGTTTTATGCCTACCGGCGGTGTTTCACCCGCTAATATCAATGAATACTTAGATATTAATGCAGTACTTGCTTGTGGCGGTACTTGGATGGTACCTGCAGATCTTATTGATAATCAAGAGTGGGAAAAAATTGGTGTGCTTGTTAAAGAAGCCGTTGCTTCACTTGCATAATTTCTGCTTTTTACCGTGAATTAATATTAATTGACGGATCCTCGCTTGAAAAGCCACCTAACTTTAAAAGTTAGGTGGCTTTTTTGTAGCTGCTTTAGAGAGGTTAGTATTACTCCCGTTTAAATATTATGTAACTAGGGTGAGTATTGTTCTTTTAATTATATTTATTCGCTAATTAAGTGGTCTATCTTAGGCTTAGGAAAACAGTTGAGAGTAAGAAATTTAGTATGTGCATTCAAGGTAAAAAAACGAAGTTAACGACGATTTCAAGCTCTATTAATGAAACTCATATTGGAATTATCACACTCCTTTGTGAATTTTTTTGTTGAAGGCAAGCTAAATTTCTTAAATGGGCAAGCAATTTATCCGCCTTCATTTATTCTTTTTTATGGCCTTTTTTAATTAAAAAAACGGCTACATGAGTTCGATTTGATACTCTCTTATTGTGTAATAAAAATACAGTGCCACCTGAGGTATGTTTTTTATGATGATCTAAATCACTCTATTTTACTTGTGATTATATTAACTGTCCCGAAAGGGTGATTTCGGTCACTATTTTGATTTTTTTGTTGTATTGCTTTGTGTGACCTGTGTCACTATTGAGTGGTTATTTAATTAATAAAATACTAAATGTTGTAAAGTTACAGCTTAATTTAGTGATATGTATCACCTAATAAAGGCTATTTTGTTTGTTTTTTGAACTCTTTGTCACATAAAACCCCACTCTATTTCATATTCATTGTTATGTGCTAAATTAATTGTGTCTGAAACAACTAGCGGTTTTGGCGAACCGTTTAACTAACATTATTGAACAATACACGGAGTGGGGAAAGGATATGATATCATCTGAATCGAAGATTAAGGTACAAAATTTTGGCCGGTTTTTGTCAAACATGGTTATGCCAAACATTGGGGCGTTTATTGCGTGGGGGTTTATAACCGCGCTATTTATTCCAACAGGTTGGTTACCAAATGATGAACTTGTAAAACTAGTTGGCCCAATGATCACGTACTTACTTCCACTATTAATTGGTTATACGGGTGGTAAATTAATTGGTGGTGATCGTGGTGCAGTTGTTGGTGCAATTACAACAATGGGTGTTATCGTTGGTACTGAAATTCCAATGTTTATGGGTGCTATGATTGTTGGTCCGCTAGGCGGCTGGGCAATTAAGAAATTTGATGAAGCTGTTCATGGTAAAGTGAAAAGTGGCTTTGAGATGTTAGTTAATAACTTCTCTGCTGGTATTGTCGGTATGATTCTAGCAATTCTTTCTTACTACCTAATTGGTCCTTTTGTAACAGGTGTTTCTGAAGGTTTAGCTTGGGGTGTTAACACGTTGGTTGAAGCGGGTTTATTACCTCTTACATCTATCTTTGTTGAACCTGCTAAGATCTTATTTTTAAACAACGCAATCAACCACGGTATTTTCTCTCCATTAGGTATCCAACAATCTACTGAAATGGGTCAATCAATTTTCTTCCTGATTGAAGCAAACCCTGGTCCTGGTTTAGGTTTATTGCTTGCCTACATGGTATTTGGTAAAGGTTCTGCTAAAGCATCTGCTGGCGGCGCGACAATCATCCACTTCTTCGGTGGTATCCATGAGATTTACTTCCCATACGTATTAATGAATCCTCGTTTAATCCTTGCTGTAATTGCTGGTGGTGCAACAGGTGTGTTCACTCTTACAATGTTTAATGCTGGTCTTATTTCTCCAGCATCTCCTGGTTCTATTTTTGCTGTATTAATTATGACACCAAAAGCTTCTTTAATTGGTGTATTACTATCGGTTGCTGCCTCTGCGACAGTTTCGTTCCTTGTTGCTTCATTCTTGATGAAAACTCAAAAAAATGTAAGTGAAGATGAAAGTGATAAACTAGCTGAAGCTTCTAACCAAATGAAAGACCTTAAAAATGTTCCTAGTGCTTCATCAGCTAACGTAAACATGGCTGAAGTGACTAAAATTATCGTTGCTTGTGATGCGGGTATGGGGTCAAGTGCAATGGGTGCAAGCTTACTTGCTAAGAAAGTTAAATCAGCAGGTTTAAATATTAGCGTTACTAACTGTGCAATTAATAACTTGCCAGGTGATGTCGATATTGTTGTGACTCACAAAGATTTAACACCACGTGCTGTTAAGCATGCGGCACAAGCTAAGCATTTATCACTTACTAATTTCTTAGATAGCGCGCTTTACGATAATCTTGTTAGTGAGCTAGTGGCTGCACAAGGTACTTCAGCTCAAGCAGCACCATCTGAAGAAACAAAAAAAAAACCAGTCTTTGAATTAGAAGCTAAAAATATTCATTTAGGTTTAAAAGCAAGTAATAAACAAGAAGCGATTCAGTTTGCTGGTGAGCAACTCGTAAAAATGGGTTATGCCGAGCCAGCTTATATCCAAGGTATGTTTGATAGAGAAAAATTAGTATCAACTTATCTTGGCGAATCAATTGCTGTTCCGCACGGTACGATTGAAGCAAAAGAGAGTGTTATTAAAACGGGTATTGTTGTTTGTCAATATTCTGATGGTGTCCTGTTTGGTGACGACGAAGATGATATTGCTAAATTAGTTATTGGTATTGCAGCTAAGAATGATGAGCACATTAGTGTCATCACGACAATCACAAACGCACTCGATGATCCTGAGGCTATTGAGACACTAATCAATAGCAAGGATGTTCAAAAAGTATTGAGCATATTGAGCTAACAGCAATAAATACTTAATTAAAACGCTGGTTTTTTACCAGCGTTTTTCGTTCAAAATTAATAATTAGAAGGAAAATATCATGAAATCAGTACATTTTGGCGCGGGCAATATAGGCCGCGGCTTTATTGGTAAACTATTAGCTGATGCAGGTATAGCGGTTACTTTTGCTGATGTTGATGAGACAGTGGTTGATTTATTAAAAAGCCTTAATACCTACAATGTGAAAGTAGTCGGTGCAGATTGTACGACAGAAGTGGTTTCTGGAGTGAGCGCAATTAATTCAACGAGTGCAGAGTTAGTTACCTTATTGAGTGAAACCGATTTAATTACTACAGCTGTTGGCCCTAATGTATTAGTCATTATTGCTAAAACAATTGCACAAAGTTTAGCATTACGTTTTGAAGCAAAAAATGAAGCTTCATTGAATATTATTGCTTGTGAAAATATGATCCGTGGCACTACTTTTCTTAAAAAAGAAGTTTATAAACATTTAGATGAAAAATACCATGAGCAAACTGAGCGCTTAATTGGCTTTGTTGACTCTGCGGTAGATCGCATCGTTCCTCCTTCTGAATCAAATGATCCACTTGAAGTGACGGTAGAAAGCTTTAGTGAGTGGATTGTTGACGAACAACAGTTTAAAGGTGAAGTTCCAGTTATCGATGGTATGCAAAAAACTGATAACCTAATGGCATTTATTGAGCGTAAGCTATTTACTCTTAATACTGGCCATATCATGACCGCTTATTTAGGTGCACTTGTAGGTCATAAAACGGTTAAACAAGCTATCGATGATGAAGCTGTTTGTACACAAGTTAAGCAAGCAATGCAAGAGAGCGGCGAAGTATTGATAAAACGCTATGATTTTGACCGTGATTCACATAATGCTTATATAGAAAAAATTATTGGCCGCTTTGCTAATCCTTACTTACATGATGAAATAGATCGTGTTGGACGTCAGCCAATTCGAAAACTTGGCGAAAATGATCGCTTGATCAAGCCTTTATTAGGTACTATTGAGTATGGTACGGCTAACGGTACATTACTAAAAGGGATCGCTGCTGCATTTAAATACCAAAATAGCGATGATCCACAAGCAATTGAATTACAAACATCATTAGAAAACATTGGTTTCCTGGCAACGCTTTCTAAATATACTGGCTTAGCACCAGAAAGTGATGAGGCTATTAAAATTGAAAAACTATATTTAGCGATGGATTAAATAATTAAAGCGGGGCTTAGTTCTCCGCCTAACTTAACTCAGCAGAGCTTATGTCAAAAAAACTACAAGAAAATGAAATACTGGAATATCTGAATACGAGTTTAACCGTTCGTGGTTTTTTTATATCCGCAGTTGATGTCTTTGAGCAAGTAGTACAAACATTAATTGAACGTATTTTTCTAAAAAATGACTTTGCAGTTCAATCCGTTGTAGGTCCTTTATTACAAAATTCAGGCCCTTTAGGGGAGTTGTCTGTTCGATTGAAGTTGTTATTTGGTCTAGGCGTTATCTCTCATGATATCTACCACGATATAGAAGGCATGATAAAACTGAAAAGTTTACTTAACAACGATAGTGCAGAGTATAACTTTACTGATGTTGTTATTGTTAATGCTATTCAAGCACTTAATATATCAAAGAAAATGAACATGCTCTCTTTTGAGGCGATTACAGCTGCGCAGGACGATGTTGATTTGGTTTTTTATAAGATGCAAATAGATAGACAGCAGCAAGTGATTAAATCTTCGTTAGCATTAGCTATTATTTCACTTTGTGAAGCGTTAGATAAAGAAAGCCCTTTTTAGTCGCCATAAATATTTTTATCTATATAAAAAGCTCAGACTCATTTCTTTGTTACATGTTTTTCTCGCGAATTAAATCGCTTGTATTTTGATTAAATAAGTACGCATTAAAAAAGCCACATAACGATAATGTTAGTGGCTTTTTAGTTTTAGTAGGCGTTAATATTAACTATTCTAGCAACCTACTTTTTCCTCTGCATAGCATGATCAAAATAATATGCAGAATGGTATTAACTTATAATATATAGCGGCTTAAATCTTCATTTTCTACTAATTCGTCCAACGCGTTTGCGACATAATTTTCATCAATAATGATGGAGTCACCGCGGCGATCTGAAGCTTCATAGGATAGTTCATCCATAATACGCTCCATCAGTGTATGCAAACGACGTGCACCAATGTTTTCAGTGGTTTCATTTACATGCCATGCTGATTTAGCTATTTTATCAATGCCGCCCTGCGTAAACTCAATGGTTACACCTTCAGTCGCTAGTAACGCTTGGTATTGCTCGCTAAGCGATGCTTTAGGCTCAGTTAATATGCGTGCTAAATCTTCCTCTTTAAGTGCCTCCAGCTCAACACGAATAGGCATACGCCCTTGTAACTCTGGAATCATGTCTGAAGGCTTTGCTATTTGAAAAGCTCCTGAACCAATAAATAACATGTGATCAGTTTTTACCATACCGTGTTTAGTGCTAACTGTTGAACCTTCAATTAAAGGTAATAGGTCACGCTGTACGCCTTCACGAGAAACGTCAGGGCCACTGCTATCGCCACGTTTACAAATTTTATCTATCTCATCAATAAACACGATGCCGTTATTTTCTGCAGCAAAAATTGCACGTTCTTTAAGGTCTTCTTGATTAACAAGGTTTGCAGCTTCTACTTCAATAATTGCTTTTAACGCATCTTTAATTTTCATTTTGCGTTTTTTTGTTTCATTTTTACCAGATAGGTTTTGGAACATACCTTGTAGTTGGTTTGTCATCTCTTCCATACCAGGAGGTGCCATTATCTCAACACCTATCTGTGGTGCAGGTACGTCAACTTCAATCTCTTTATCGTCTAGTTTACCTTCACGTAGTTTTTTACGGAATGATTGACGTGCAGCGCCTTCTTCAACAGTATCCCCACTCGTATCCCATTCGCTTGTTGTTTTAGCGGGTGGGATTAAGATATCTAAAATTTTGTCTTCCGCTAAGTCTTCAGCTTTTGTCGTCACCTTTTCCATCTCTTGTTCACGCGTTATCTTGATAGCGACATCAACGAGATCACGAATAATGGTTTCAACTTCTTTACCAACATAACCTACTTCAGTAAATTTTGTTGCTTCTACTTTAATAAATGGTGCATTAGCAAGTTTTGCAAGGCGACGAGCAATCTCTGTTTTACCGACACCCGTTGGGCCAATCATTAGTATATTTTTAGGCGTAACTTCTTGGCGTATATCTTCATTAAGTTGCATACGACGCCAGCGATTACGAAGCGCAATCGCAACGGCACGTTTTGCTTTGCTTTGACCAATAATATGACGGTCTAATTCATGCTTTATCTGTTTTGGAGTCAAATCTGACATTTTATTATCCTATTTATCACTACTATTGTCGGCGAGATCAAAATCAATCACTTCAATAGTCTGGTTAGTGTTAGTGAATACACAGATATTACCTGCGATAGTTAATGCTTTTTCTACAATTGTCTTAGCATCCAATTCGGTGTTTTCTAATAACGCAAGTGCAGCTGATTGTGCAAAATTGCCACCTGAACCAATAGCGATAAGGTCATTTTCTGGGCGCACAACGTCACCGTTACCTGTAATGATGTAAGAATGGTTTTTATCGGCAACGGCTAATAACGCTTCTAGTTTGCGTAACATTTTATCGGTACGCCAGTCTTTAGCTAATTCAACAGCTGCTCGCTCTAAGTTACCTTGATGTGCTTGTAATTTAGCTTCAAATCGTTCTAATAACGTGAATGCATCTGCTGTACCGCCTGCAAAACCAGCAATAACTTGATTGTTATATAAACGATGCACTTTACGTGCATTACCTTTCATGACTGTATTTCCGAGAGAAACTTGACCGTCACCACCAACAACGACTTGGTTGCCGCGTCGAACTGAAACAATAGTTGTCATTTTAATTACCTGTTCATTGAAATGTATCTAATAGATATAAGGGGAAACACTGGGATTTCAAGGGGGGATAAAATAGAAAAGGATAAATTTTCATTTATCCTTTTTATTTTTGCCAGTCAGCTTATTAAATAGGAACCGAAATTAATTCCAATACCATATTTGGCAACCATTAATTTTAGCTCGCTGCAGCTTATGGCGATCTCTTTCAGCTAAACGCTTTCTTTCGTAGGGGCCTAAAACAACACGATACCATGAACCCGTGTGTCTTATTGTACTACTCAAGCCACCCTTAAAGGCTATTTGAGCTTTTAAGGTTTCAGCATCTTGCTCTCTTTTAAAGGATCCACATTGCATCAAATATGGACGAGTGTTCTCCTCTACCTCTGGTATATCGACAACCACTTCCTTACTTGGTAATGATTTCTCATATTGCCATTTAGGTTGAGGCTTTTCTGGTAGTGATTCCTCTTTTTTTATTGGTTGTTTTTGAACAACTTCAACCACTGGGGCTGGCTTTTCAACCGCAAACATAAAATAGCCGATAAAAGCACACAGTATTACAGCGATACTGACCGCTAAAAAAGGGAAACCTTGTTGTTTGCCTTTTTTAGCAGGGCGTTTTGGTGCTGCACGTCTTGTCTTTTTTGTTGGGGCACTCTTTTTACGTCTGCTAGGTGGCGCCATGTTACATGCGCTCTAATGTGTTAATACCTAATAGCGATAAACCTTGTTGTAATGTTTTCGCTGTGAGGGCTGCTAATTTTAAACGGCTCTGTTTTTGTGCTTCATCTTCAGCAACTAAAATAGGGCAAGCTTCATAGAAACTTGAGAATAGACCTGCCAACTCAAATAAATAAGCACATAGGAAATGAGGCATACCTTGTTTGCCGACTTGGTTAATAATTTCGTTAAATTGTAATAACTTGTTAGCAAGATCTTTTTCTTTTTCTTCTGTAAATGCAACGTTAGCTGTGATGCTATCCATTTCAATTTCAGCTTTTTTGAAGATACTTGCTACACGAGTGTAAGCATATAACAAGTAAGGTGCTGTATTACCTTCAAAACTTAACATGCTATCGAAGCTGAATGTGTAATCACTGGTACGGTTTTTAGAAAGATCGGCATATTTAACCGATGCAATACCTACAACAGAAGCGATATGGCGAAGCTCCTCTTCTGACATATCTTGGTTTTTCTCTTTTACTAATACATAAGCACGTTCTTCAGCTTCAGTGAGTAAATCTGCTAATTTTGGTGTCGAACCAGCACGTGTTTTGAATGGTTTGCCATCTTCCCCCATTACAGTACCAAATGGCATATGTTCGAGAGTTGTGTCTGGTTTAATAAAATCAGCTAAGCGTGCAACTTCGAATACCTGTTGGAAATGTAAACCTTGACGTGCATCTACAAAATATAAAGCACGATCTGCGTTTAGTGTTGTTTGGCGGTAGCGGATGGCTGCTAAATCAGATGTTGCGTAAAGGAAACCACCATCTTTTTTCTTGATGATAACCGGTAGAGGTTCGCCTTCTTTATTTTTAAAGCTATCTAGAAATACACATTTAGCGCCTTGGCTTTCCTGTAATAATCCTTTTTCATCTAACTCGCTTACTACGACTGATAAATCATCGTTATAAGCGCTCTCACCGCGGATATCTTCTTTGCTTAAGCTAACTCCTAAGCGTTTATATGCTTCTTGACAGTGCGAGATGCTAATATCTTTAAACTCTTCCCAAAGAGTAATACATTGCTTATCACCACCTTGCAACTCAACCACTAACTGGCGAGCACGATTTGCAAAATCTTCTGATTCATCAAAACGGCCTTTTGCAGCGCGGTAGAATACTTCTAAGTCAGAAAGATCTTTTGAAATTTCGATGTTTTGTGCGCGTAGCTCTTCCATGTAAGCTAACAACATACCAAATTGCGTTCCCCAATCACCAACATGATTTTGACGGATAACATTTTGACCTTGGAATTCCAAAGTACGTGTTACTGCATCACCGATAATTGTTGAGCGTAAATGACCAACATGCATCTCTTTAGCGAGATTTGGTGAAGAGTAGTCAATAACAATAGTTTGTGGGTCTCTAACAACATCAACGTTTAAACGTGTATCTGTATAAGCCTTATCAATTTGTGTTTCAAGATAGTTTGGGTTGATAAAAAAGTTAATAAAGCCTGGGCCTGCAATCTCTGTTTTAATAATTAAATCGGATTCTGGCAGGTTTTTAACGATCAATTCAGCAAGTGCACGTGGGTTTTGTTTTGCTGGTTTCGCTAGCATTAATGCAAGGTTGTTAGCGAAGTCACCGTGTGATTTATCTTTAGTACGATCAATGGTGATACGTGGTTGAATATCATCAGGAACGATTTGCTGTTTTTTAAGGGAAACAATCGCTTGTTCAAGTTGTTGCTGGATAAAAGCTTTCATAGATAATTCACCAATTGATACGGACTAATAATAAAGAGTGAATTCTACAATTTATCGGCATGGAAAACTAGGGCATTGTTGTTGAGCTTTGGAGTTAGGTTTTGTATGTTGCGATTTACTTTTTTATTAATGAAAAAAACGCAGTAAACTCTGCGCGATAAGGTTTTAACTATCTGATTTTCACATAAACTCAAATTCATTACTGGCGATAACGACTTGATGTAATGTTTCCTCCTCTTGGTTGCTTAAGTTCTCTAACGCCAGCTCTGCTTCAATAGTGGGGGAGTTATAAGCTGCGGTTTGCATTAATTCAATTAATTGCATATCAAGCTTCATGGCAAGTGCAACGACATCTTCTATCGCTAAGTCAGGTTGTATTTTCAACTGTTGGCATTTAATTGGGAAGCTCTGATCAAATATATTATCTAACCATGTTTCTAATAAACTAATGGGGGCTTGTTCTGCATAATCATGGAGGTGTAAGTAGGATAGCTCTTCTTTATTACGCATAAAGTCGAGTAATAATTTTACTTTTGTATCGGTGGCTTCAAGGCTTAATCTTAGGTAAAGATCGGCGAGTGCCTTGTGGCACTCTTCAATGTAAGCTAGAAACTCTTTTATCGGTTTAAAACGCATTATTAGCTCCTTGGGAAAACATATTCTCCCTTAAAGCGTAGTTACTTTTTTTTTTTTCGTATAAAAAACACTCAAAAAGAGTAAGCGCTTGCATTGATAATGCTTCTAATTTAGAAAAAATAATAAACCAAATAATGCTTGTAGAATAAGATCAAATAGTTATATTTTAAATCACCTCTAAACGTGCATAGGCAGTCATTAACCATTTACTACCCACTTCTGTGAAATGAACTTGTAATCTACTATTTTCACCGCTTCCCTCCTGAGCAATGATGGTACCTTCACCAAATTTAACGTGTTTAACTTGTTGTCCTAATTTAAACCCTAAAACATCTTGGCTTTCACCATTAAAAACGGGTGCTTTGCTTACGGCTGGTTGCATCCGTTTAACTTGTGCCTTTTTGCGCACAAACTGGATATTTTTTTCCGGTAGTTCTGCAATGAAACGAGAGGGGGAATGAAATTTTTCCTGGCCATATAAACGGCGACTCTCTGCATGACAAATAGTTAATTTTTGCATTGCACGTGTCATGCCTACATAACAGAGGCGCCGTTCTTCTGCGAGTCGAGTTTCATCTTCTGTTGATCTTTGCCCTGGAAACATTCCTTCTTCAACACCGACCATAAATACCTGTGCAAACTCTAACCCTTTTGCTGAGTGCATCGTCATTAGTTGAACAGCATCTTCAAATTCATCTGCTTGATTATCACCAGATTCCAATGCGGCATAAGCTAAAAAGGCCGTGAGTTCATCCATCTCCTGCTCTTCTTCTGGGATAACGAAACCTTTGGTTGCAGAGACTAGCTCTTGTAAGTTTTCGATGCGACTACGTGATTTTTCCCCTTTCTCCGCTTCAAAGACCGCTTTTAAGCCTGAATGATTAATGATGTGATCTACCATTTGGAAAAGAGGGAGTTCTGATGTTTCACTTTTAAAACGACTAAGTAATTCAATAAACCCACTTAATGAACTGCGCGCTCCTGCACTCAATTGCTTATTTTCAATGAGGTGTACACTTGCTTGCCACATTGTATAACCCTGCTCTCGAGCACAAATTCGAATTTTATCGAGCGTAGTATTGCCTATTTTGCGTTTTGGTTTATTAACGATACGTTCAAAAGCCGCATCATCTTGATGATTATTCATTAAACGCAGGTAAGCAATACTGTCTTTAATTTCTAAACGATCAAAGAAGCGTTGTCCACCATAGATATGGTACGGCAGTTGATTTGCCATAAATTGTTCTTCAAAAAGACGAGATTGTGCGTTACTACGGTATAAAATAGCGCAATCACAGAGCTTATTACCTTCGCGTTCCCAGGCTTGTATTTGGGAAGTGACATAACGTGTTTCATCGTAATCATTAAAGGCACTGTAGATCGCAATAGGATCACCATCTTCACCGCTGGTCCAAAGCTCTTTTCCTAAACGATCACTGTTATTTTGAATCAGTTTGTTAGAAGCATTTAGAATATGCCCTGTAGAACGATAATTCTGCTCTAAACGAATAGTGATTGGATTTTTTTTCTCTTTTAAGAAGCGTTGAATATTTTCAACATCAGCACCGCGCCATCCATAGATAGATTGGTCATCATCACCAACAATTGTTAGGTAGTTATCACTATCTGTCAGCAGGTTAAGCCATGCGTATTGTAGCTTATTGGTATCTTGGAACTCGTCTACTAAAACATGTTTAAAACGTTCTTGATAATGACGTAATAATGTAGGGTTATTAAGTAGCAACTCATGCGCACGTAGTAACAACTCTGCAAAATCAACGAGTCCAGCTAACTGGCAAGCTTCTTCATAGGCTTGATAAACCTGCAGGCGCTGCTTATCTTGCAGGCTATAACCTGCATCAATATGTTTAGCGCGTAATCCTTCATCTTTTTTATCGTTGATATACCATTGCAGGTCTTTTGCTGGGTAGTATTTTTCATCGAGGTTAAGGCTTTTGATAATACGCTTAACCATTTTTTGTTGATCATCACTGTCAATAATCTGAAACTGTTCGGGTAGATTAGCTTCTTGGTAATGTAAACGTAATAGTCTGTGGGCAATGCCATGGAAAGTCCCGATCCACATCCCGCCAATTTGGAAAGGGCAGATATCAGTAATTCGCCCACGCATCTCTTTAGCTGCTTTATTGGTAAAGGTTACTGCTAATATGCCATAGGTTGGAATTTTCTCTACTTGCATTAACCATGCAATACGATGGGTTAGTACGCGTGTTTTACCGCTACCTGCGCCCGCTAAAACTAACATGTTTTGTTCTGGTGCGGAAACAGCAGCACGTTGAAAGTCGTTTAAACCATCAATTAAGTAGGAAACGTCCATAAAGAAAAGCCTGTTTATTTATTCAGTAATAAGTGAGTATAGAGTATTAATATGGGTAATTTCAACTGTTGGTAATAAACGTGCACCAGTGAGTGGCTGATTATGTTGATTTAGCCAAACTGCTTGTGCTCCACTGTTTTGTGCACCAAATACATCACTAATTAGATGATCACCAATATGTAATATATCACTTACTTCAATATCTAGGCGGTTAGCTGCTTCGATAAAAAGATCGTTTTCAGGTTTGGCTTTGAGAGAGCCGCCTGCTTTTAGGATAAATTTGAATTTATCATGGAGACCGATCTGTTTTTCGTCGACATTGCCATTGGTGATTGCAATTACTGGGTAATGTTCTGCTAGTTTTGTTAATAATATTAAGCTGGTAGTGGGTACGCTAAAATTACTGCGCAAACGTAAAAACTCCGCAAAGGCGATTTTCGCATATTCAATAGCCTTATATTCGGCAATACCAAAGATAATCATGATACGTTTCAAGATAGTGATACGGCATAAAGAAACATCCCCAGCTAATTCAGGGTGCTCATTAATAACGTGATTCTTATATAACCCCCATTGATGTGCTGTTAATTCGCTAAGCTCTGGGTAGTTATTATTAAGGTACACAATAAAATCTACTTCCGCTTTTTTGATAACTGGATGGTTGTCATATAAAGTATCATCAAGATCAAAGCTAATTGCTTTAAATGGTTTTAATGGTCGATAAAATTTCATTATTTTTTCCGTTTAGAGCGTGGATGTGCTTTGTCATACACCTCAGCAAGATGCTGAAAATCAAGGTGTGTGTATACTTGGGTTGTGGAGAGATCAGCATGACCGAGCAGTGTCTGTACTGCTCGTAAATTACCACTAGACTCGAGCATATGCGTTGCAAAAGAGTGGCGCAATTTATGAGGGTTAAGATGACTCGGCAAATTTTGAATTAAGCCCCATTTTTCCATACGAGCCTGTACGCTTCGAACAGAAATACGCCTTTTAAGCTTAGAGGTAAAGAGTGCGGTTTCACCTGGTTCACAGAACTCCGGACGTATCTTTAACCAAGCTTGAATGGAGAGTACCGCTTTTTTAGTAATGGGCAATAAACGCTGTTTACTGCCTTTACCTAATACCATTAACTCTTTCTCGCGTAATTTTAGATCTTGTAAGTTAATACCAACTAACTCGCTAAGCCTTAAGCCTGAAGAATACATCAACTCCATCATCGCCTGGTCGCGAAGGGTAAGAGGATCTTCATCTTGCTTGTCCATATTGAGTAGTTGAAAGACTTCATCAACAGAAATGTTTTTAGGTAATGGCTTATCGAGCTTAGGTGCAGCAACACCTTTCGCCGGATTAAAGGTCAATAATTCATTCTGCACTAAGTGTTCTAAAAAAGATCGTAATGCAGAGAGCTTGGTTGCGATGGAGCGTGCTTTTATGCCATTTTGGTTAAGCTGTTTAACCATTAAGCGTACATGATCGCTTTCTAAATCTCTCCACTCTATTATTTTATTTTCTGGTAATAATTTAACAAACTCAGCTAGGTTGCGTTGATAATTTTTGATTGTGACGGGGCTTAGGCCTCGTTGACTAGCAAGATGGTTAAGGTATTGATCAATCGGGGGTTGTAATGATTTCATAAGAGAATTACTTATAAAGACAGACAAGTAGACTTGCCTGTCTCCTTGTTAAACTTGTATTTGACCATCAAATACAAATTCAGCGGCGCCAGTCATGCGTACACTTTGCCCCGGTTGCCAGAAAAATTTCAGCTTACCACCTGGTAATTGAATGGTGCAATGGGTATCAAGATTACCTTGTAATTGGCCAATTACCGCTGCAGCACAAGCTCCTGTTCCACAAGCAAGTGTTTCTCCTACACCACGTTCCCAAACACGCAATTTAGCAAAATCTCTGCTAATCACCTGTAAGAAACCCACGTTTACCTTATTTGGAAAGCGCTCGTGTGATTCTAATAATGGTCCTAATGTTTCCACGGGAGCTGTTTCAATATCATCAACCATTACTACACAGTGTGGGTTACCCATAGATACAGCACCACATAAAACGGTATGGTCTTCGACACGAAGTATATAGGTTTTCTCCTCTTTTTGTGCTTCAAAAGGTATTTTTGCGGGTTCTAAAATAGGTTTGCCCATATCAACGGTAATATTACCATCTTGCTCTATTTTAAGTTGAATTTTACCCTTTGCGGTACTTACGTTAATGACGCGTTTTTGGGTTAACCCTTTAAGTTTTACAAAGCGAGCAAAACAGCGAGCGCCATTACCACATTGCTCTACTTCACTACCGTCAGCATTAAAAATACGATAATGAAAATCAAGCTCTGGATCATAGGGAGCTTCTACCATGAGAAGCTGATCAAAGCCGATACCGAAGTTGCGATCCGCTAAACGGCGGATCGCATCTTTGGAAAGGAAAACATTTTGCGTAACATTATCAATGACCATAAAGTCATTACCTAAGCCATGCATTTTTGAAAACTGGATGTTCATTTTGTATTTTATTTCCATCTATTTTCGTAACTACTTTGATTGTTATTTTAAAATCGTTAAACAGTGTTTGGACTCTCTAGCGATAATCATAAACGATGTCACGCTAGGTATTTACTGATTTATTAACACAGCTCTTATTCCAAGAGTTGTTAAGTAGTTATTTATTTTCTAGGGTAAGACGTGTTCGCCAGCCCATAAGTTACGATGTTCTTCACGTTCGCGTACAATGAAGGCTTTCTCACCATCAACCATCACTTCTGCAGGACGACAACGAGAATTATAATTAGAGCTCATTGTTGCACCATAAGCACCAGCACTGCGTACTGCTAAATAATCACCTTCAGCTAATGATAATTGACGGTCTTTACCTAAGAAATCACCCGTTTCACAAATAGGTCCAACAATATCGTAATTTCTAAGAGGCCGTTTCTCTGATTCAGTAAAAGTATTATTAAGTGGAATGATATTTTGCCAAGCACTATATAATGCAGGGCGAATTAGATCATTCATTGCGGCGTCGACAATGGCAAAGCTTTTATGGTCGTTGATTTTTAAGAATTCAACTTTAGTTACTAAAATTCCTGCATTGGCCATAATTGCACGACCTGGTTCAAACAATAATTTTAGTTTACGATCTCCCATTCTTTCAATAACAGCGCTCATGTACTCTTTTGGCTCAGGTGGTGTTTCTGCGTCGTAAGGCACGCCAAGACCACCACCAAGATCAAGGTGGCTAATACTAATGCCTTTTTCTTCAAGTTGGTCGATTAATGCTAATAATTTGTCTAATGCTTCGATAAATGGAGAAACTTCAGTGATTTGTGATCCGATGTGACAATCAACACCTTTTACTTCTAAAAACTCTAGATCGTTTGCTAAATGGTAAACCGTTAATGCTTGCTCGATCTCAATACCAAATTTATTCTCCTTTAAGCCCGTAGAGATATAAGGATGTGTACCCGCATCAATATTTGGATTGATACGAATGGAAATAGGTGCTTTTACATTTAGGCTGCCTGCTACTTCGTTAATACGATAAAGTTCAGAAATAGATTCAATATTAAAACAATAAATCCCTGCCTGTAATGCTGTCGATATTTCAACCTCTGTTTTGCCTACACCAGAAAACACAACTTTTTTAGGATCACCGCCAGCTTGAATAACACGCAATAACTCGCCGACCGATACAATATCAAAACCAGAGCCCAATCGAGCCATTAGGTTTAAAACACCTAAGTTTGAATTTGCTTTTACGGCGTAACAGATTAGATGAGGGTGATTACCCGCTGCTTCATTAAACCCTTTCCAATGACGTTCGATTGTTGCACGAGAATAGATATAAGCAGGTGTTCCTGATTTCGCGATAACGTCTTCGACAGCAAGTCCTTCCACAAAAAGACGGCCATCATTTTGATAATTAAAGTGATCCAATTTTAAATCCTTTTTATTTGCTTGAATTTATAAAGTAGAGAGTAAATTATGTAATAGTGAATAAAGAACTACAAACTTGCATTGCTTAGCTATTTGTCTTCAAGTGATTCAATATTTTGCTCTGTTAACTTTTTTTCAGGTGTTGCTGGTTGTTTTTCCATTGCTTGTGTCTCAGGGGCGCGATAAAGCGGTCCTTTCATGCCACAACCAACTAATAAACTTGAAAAAAGCAAGGGTATTAACAATAAATTCAGCTTTTTCATCGCTTATCCTAGTTAAATAATTTTAGCCCTCTATAATCGCACTTCATTGTGCAAAAGCAAAGGAGATAGATCGTGAATGACAGTCAATTTCAACAATTAGCAGATGAGTTGTATCAAACCATAGAAGATCGCATTGAAGAATCTGGTGCAGATGTAGATTATGACCAAAATGGTGGTCTATTAACCTTGGAGTTTGACAACCGTAGCAAACTCATTATTAATCGCCAGCAACCCTTGCATCAAGTTTGGTTGGCAACATTAGAGAATGGCCACCATTATGACTACCTTGATGGAAAGTGGATTGATGATAGAAGTGGTGATGAGTTTCTAACGTTTTTATCTCAAGCTATTTTTAAGCAATCAAAAGAGCAGGTAATATTTAAGTGATAAAAACGCTTTGCGCTTCATAGATAACGTTTAGCGATAAAGTAATAGAGGCTAAGGGAGGCTATGTAGAGGCTGACAACCCAGTTGTGATAATCGCTATACCCTTGAATAACAATGTCAAAAAGTGTGAACAACGCTAGGGTTAGGAATGTACTTTTCATCGCTTCACTAACAATTATTTTGTTATAAGTCATGATCTATTTCTCCTTAGCCACAAATTCATACCTTTAAAGATAGTGTATTTTTGAGGGAAAAAAAGTGTTTACAGAATTGGGTATTAAGTTGATTCTGGCTCTATTGAATAATTATTTGTTTTCAATAGCTTTTTATTTTTTTTGAAAAAAAAGTTCTATTGCTGCAATAATTATTTTTACAATGATAAAATAATAAGCCATTATTTTATCATTTAATAAACAGATTCTTATCGCCTCTCTAAGTGAGGTGGTCCGATAAGTAAACAAGGAAGTAATATGTTTAAACTATTTTTTGTCTATCCAGTTGTCTTGTTAATTGTAATTTGGCTAGCAAGTGACGTTGATGTTGGTGCATCACTTTATGCATTTGAGGATAACCATCTATCAATTGAGTTTCCTAAAGCGAATTTTCGTTCAGAAGAAAACCCCAACCCTTGGTTCAGCTTTTATTGGAATGCTGAGTCCGCACGTGATGGATTAAAAGAGATAAATGACGCCGTGACTAAATAGCCCCAATGTCAGCCAATATAGAGATTTTTAATGAAAACAGTTATTTTCCCTGGTTCCTTTGACCCTGTAACTAATGGGCACCTTGACCTCATCTCGCGAGCTTCGGCGTTAGCCGATAGAGTGATAATTGCTGTTGCTAAAAATGAAACTAAGAATACATTGTTTGATTTGCAATCACGCTGTGATTTATTGGTCGAAGCAACGAAGCAGATTAAGGAGGTTGAGGTATTAGCTTTTTCGGGTTTATTAGCTGATTTAGCAAAACAACAACAAGCGCAGGCATTAATTCGAGGTATACGTGGGACTACCGATGCTGATTATGAAATACAGTTATCGCAAGTTAATAAAGCATTAAACCCACAATTAGAAACTATCCTATTAGCCGCTAATGGAAATTGCGCTTTTATCTCTTCAACGGTTGTAAAAGAGGTATTTAAGCATGGAGGAGACATTAGTCAATTAGCACCGCTTTGTGTTCAAAAAGCATTAGTTGTTAAGCAAGCTCCAAAAAAGTAATTCCTTAAAAACCCACAATGCAAAACAGTATTCCCTTTCTATAATCATAATATGATAGAAGGGGAAAACGATGTCAAAAGATGAAATATGCAGTTATGTTAACCATTTAGGGGAGCGTTGCCATGCCCATGCTCACTCATCACAGTATTGCTATTGGCATGATCCTAATATCACTAAATCAGCCCCAGATAGTGCTCAGAAACTGGAACAATACGCTCGCGCTGGTGGTATGTTACACGGTGTTTTTTTGAAAAATGCCAACTTAGAAAATTTGAATTTAGTTAAAAAAGGATCTCAACGAGGTTTTGATTTGACTGGGGCAGACCTGTATCGCGCTAATTTACGTGGCGCGCATCTTTTTAATACAATTTTAATCCGTGCAAGCTTAATGAAAGCTGACCTTTCAAATGCAAATCTCCATTGTGCACACCTTGAAGAGTGTAATTTACTCGGTGTTAAGCTTATTGATGCTAAAGTCGAGCATATAAAAATAGGTGAAACATTAATTCAAGAAAGTAGAGCGAAGGCCCTAGAAAGTGAAGGTGAACATGAGCAAGCGAAAGACTTTTATGAGCAGGCGGAAGAGATTTATCGTAACTTAAGAAAAACCAGTGAACACCAAGGATTAGTCACACTTGCAGGCCCTTTTCTTCGTAGAGAATTGACAATGCGGCGTTTTCAAGAGGATCGCTGCTCTGTAAATCGTATATCATCAAAGATAGTCGATCTGTTTTGTGGTTATGGTGAGGACCCGCTCCGTGTGGTGTTATTCTCTTGGGCCTTGATTGTTTTTAGTGCTTTTTTCTATTTTGTTTTTGGGTTGCGTTTTGCTGGAGAGTTTCAGGTTTTTTCGTTGCAGCAAACCTTAGAAGAGAACACCATCTTCTTTTTTGAGTGTTTATATTATAGCGTGGTAACTTTTACCACCCTGGGTTATGGGGATTTTATTCCTGTTGGTTTTTCTCGCGTGATTGCTGCCCTTGAAGCATTTACAGGCAGCTTTACGATTGCATTATTTGTGGTAGTGTTTGTGAAAAAGATGACACGTTAAATCGCTAAGTGCTCTATTTTTGGCATTTGGGGCAATAAACACTATTGCGAGAAGCTAGTTTAAGCGATTTTAAGGCGACTTTACATTTTGGGCAGTGACTGCCTGTTTTTCCATAGATGTGCAGTGTCTGTTGGAAATAGCCCGGTTTGCCATCGCCTCCAACGAAGTCTTTGAGTGTTGTGCCACCCTGTTTTATCGCTTCAGTTAAAATTACTTTGATCTCTTCAGCTAAGCGGTTATAACGTTTGGTTGAAATGTTGCCCGCTGCTCTAATGGGGCTAATGCCTGCCATAAATAGCGCTTCTGTTGCGTAGATATTACCAACTCCAGTAACGATTTTTTGATCCATAATAAACTGTTTTACTGGTATTTTTCTTTTTCCCGCTAATTTAAAAAGGTGTTCCCCAGTAAATGCATCGCTTAATGGCTCTGGCCCTAAATGTGAGAGCAACTTGGAATCATGTGGGGTTAGCCCTAACCATAAAATAGCCCCAAAGCGTCGCGGGTCGGTATAACGCAATAAACAATTATCAAAAATAAAGTCTACATGGTCGTGTTTTTCAACGCTACTTTGAAGGGGGCAAATTCTTAAGTTGCCAGACATACCCAAATGAATAAGTAGGGTGCCAGATTCAAAATTAAGTAGAAGATATTTAGCGCGTCGGTCAATAGAAAGTAATTGCCTACTTTGGATATGACTTAGCAAGTCTGTTGGGATTTTCCAGCGCAGCTGTGGCTGACGAATAATCACATCAATAATGTGGGATCCAATGATATGTGGACTAATGCCACGACGACTGGTTTCAACTTCTGGTAATTCGGGCATATTTTCTCTCCACTGGTCTAGTATTTATTAGTGTACTTTTTTTAGAGAGAAAAGCGATGCTTAGGGTTCCAACTTGGTTAGTGGTATTAATTGGTCTGTTGTTTAATATCTCAGCAGCATTGATTACGCATTTTTTAATTGATGGAAAAACCAATCAGTTAAATAGTTTATCAATGCAGATGAAAAACAATGAGAAAGAGATAAGTTTACTTTGGGTGCAAATCGAAGGAATCGAGCGTAAACGAGAAACTCTTTATCTTTTAGTTAATCAAGGCCAATTAGATGGGGTCATTGCTAATCAATTTAGCCGTTTACTCTCTTATCACTTACATGAACAATTACCAATTTCAGATATTCAGTTGATCGATAACAAAATAGACGCGTATCAAAATGATATTAGAAATGAAATAGATAATAAGTTTTTTTTAAACTTGGAGCTAGTTGAATTAGAGATGTTTTTACAGAGTGAAATATCAAGCTTGCGTAATTGGTCTATTTTTTTGCAAATGATCGGCTTGTCACTGATTTTAGCGCGAGACTTAAATCGCAAACAATCTGTTTAAAAATAAACCCTACCTGCCTAAAAAAAGTGGTAGTTCTTGGCTGCTTAAAAATAGAGACATCTGCTGGTCTGTCTGTAGTAGGTAGTTTTCACCCTGTTGGATGAGTTTAACAATAATGGGCTGTTCTTGATTCGCCGTGTAAACCTGCATGATAAAAGGGTCCTTGGGATTAACAATGGCACCTTGAGTTTGTAATGGAAGTGTTTGCCAGTTTTGTACTAACAGAGATAATTGGTGCTCTGATAGACCCAAGTTTGGTTCGCTGGTCCAGCTACGGCCTGCGCGTTTAATTGAAAAATCAGGGGTTTTTATCTCCACAATCATCAGCTCACTGCTAATTAGTGTTCGCTGGTGGACCTTTGGTTGAAGTAATAGCTTGTGGCTAAAGTTAAATAGAAAAACGATAATTAATACGCCAAAGATAAGCACATTATTCCAGCCTCTTTTCGATAATCGCATATTCTCTCATTTTCCTTCAGACATAAAAAAACCCAGTATAAACTGGGTTTTTAATAGATAAAATCAAAATTACTTGATTTTGCCTTCTTTGTACATAACGTGCTTACGTACAACTGGATCAAATTTCTTGATCTCAAACTTTTCAGGCATAGTCTTTTTATTTTTATCAGTAGTATAAAAATGGCCAGTACCAGCACTTGAATTTAAACGAATTTTATCGCGCATGTTACAGCTCCTTAAACTTTAATGCCATTGGCACGGACATCAACAAGAACGGCATCAATGCCTTTCTTATCAATAATACGCATACCTTTAGTAGTTAGACGTAATTTAACAAAACGGTTCTCACTCTCAACCCAAAAACGATGTGTTTGTAGGTTAGGTAAGAAACGACGTCGTGTACGGTTTTTCGCGTGTGATACATTGTTACCAGTAGCTGGACGCTTACCTGTAACTTGACATACTCTAGACATGTCGATTTCTCCAAATATTTAGTTTTACTCGAGCAAAATAGTCGAACACCTTTTTTAGCCGTCGCCAAAGGCGTCGAGGGCGCATTTTATACATGATTGAGTATGAAAGATCAACAAATCTGTTAATTTAAGCGTTAAATCCACCCTTTTTCGGCAAAAGAGGTGGTTTTTTGGTGTCCTACGATAAAATGATCCAACACTCGTACATCAATTAATCGCATCGCATTTATGATTTTTTCGGTGATTTTTTTGTCACAATTACTAGCGGTGGGATCGCCGCTAGGGTGATTATGAACAAGAATAATTGCAGCTGCATTTACCTGTAAAACTTTCTGCATAATTATTCTTGGGTGGACTGTTGCACTATCAATTGTGCCAAAAAAGAACTCGTGAAAGCAGATTATTTTATGTTGCGTATCTAATAAAATAGCGGCAAATACTTCATAGGGATAAGCATGCATTTTAGCGGTTAAAAAATCTTTTGTTTGTTGAGCACTGGTTAATATTTCCCCCTTTTTTAGAGGCTCTTGCAGATACCGGCGAGACATCTCTAAGACAGCTTGAAGCTGTACATATTTTGCTTGCCCAAGCCCTTTTTTGGCACAAAATTCATTTTCAGAAGCACCAAAAATGGCATGCAAAGAACCAAATTCTTTGAGCAATAGTCGCGATAATGCCACTACATCGATTCCTTTACAGCCGGTACGGAGAAATATTGCCAATAATTCTGCATCAGAAAGTGAGGCACTACCCCTTAATAGCAGCTTTTCGCGAGGGCGTTCTTGGTTTGGCCAATCTTTTATTGTTGTCATTGGGCTCTTTTTTAGGTTTAATTGATATTAAATCTAGTCGATAAAATCACATATTGCTGAAAATGTTTATGTTATCCTAGCGCCCTAACTTTGAACCCCGTTACGAGTCTCTTTTATGTCAGCTTTACTTGGAAAAAAAATATTATTAGGTATCTCTGGTGGCATCGCCGCTTATAAGTGTGCCGAGTTAACCCGCCGTTTAAAGGATCAAGGGGCTGATGTACGTATTGTTATGACTAAATCGGCAAAAGAGTTCATCACACCTTTGACCATGCAAGCTGTTTCAGGGCATGCTATTGCTGATTCTCTACTTGATCCAAATGCTGAAGCAGGTATGGGGCATATCGAATTAGCCAAGTGGGCTGATTTAATCCTCTTAGCACCAGCAACGGCTAATTTGATCGCTCGCTTACGTGCTGGTTTTGCTGATGAGTTATTAACGACACTGTGCTTAGCCTCACCTTCTCCGATTGTTGTGTCACCGGCAATGAATATGGAAATGTACTTAGCGCCTGCAACGCAAGAAAATATTGCCGTGTTAGCATCACGAGGGCACCAAATCTGGGGGCCAGGAAATGGACCTCAGGCTTGTGGAGATATTGGCCCTGGACGGATGTTAGAGGCTGATGATTTAGTGGCGCGTTGTGTAGACTTTTTTGCGACTGAAACGCAAGTGTTAGCCGGTGTAAATATCACTATTACAGCGGGCCCTACAGTAGAAGCGTTAGATCCTGTTCGCTATATTAGCAATCATAGTTCTGGTAAAATGGGGTTTTCATTAGCGCAGGCTGCGCAAAAAATGGGGGCAAAAGTAACCCTAATTAGTGGGCCTGTTGAATTAAAAACACCCCGAAAAGTGCAACGTATCGATATATCCAGTGCGCTACAGATGCACCAAGAAAGCTTAAATAGTCTCAATATGTGTGATATTTTTATTGCTTGCGCAGCCGTGGCAGATTACCGCCCAGCCAATATTGAAACTCAGAAAATGAAAAAACAACAAGGTATCGATGACTTAACGATAAAGTTGGTCAAGAACCCTGATATTATCGCCGATATTGCTAATACAGAGAATGCCCCTTTTTGTGTCGGTTTTGCTGCTGAAACAGAGCATCTTGAAGAATATGCCCTCGATAAGTTAAAGCGTAAAAAATTAAAACTTATTGCTGCAAATGATGTAGCAAAGTCCGGACAAGGTTTTAATAGTGAAAAAAATGCATTAACGGTATTCTCTGAAACAGAAAGGTTTGCTATAACTCTTGCGGATAAAAAACAGGTAGCAACTCAGTTATTAACTATCATTGCACAACAATATTTACAGAGTAAATAATAATGAAACAAATTAAACTTAAGATTCTAGATCCGCGCATTGGTAAAGAGTTTCCACTTCCGGAACATGCAACGGCTGGATCTGCAGGTATGGATTTGCGTGCATGTATCGCTAATGAAATTGTTATTCAACCTGGAGAAACACAATTAATTCCTACTGGCATTGCGATTCATATTGCGGATCCCAATTTAGCGGCGACAATTTTGCCTCGTTCAGGGTTAGGCCATAAACATGGAATTGTACTTGGTAATTTAGTTGGACTAATCGATTCTGATTATCAAGGGCCATTAATGGTATCTTGTTGGAATCGCAGTGATAAACCATTTACCTTAGAAGCTGGAGAGCGCTTAGCACAATTGGTTTTTTTACCCGTAGTACAAGCAACATTTGAAGTTGTTGATAGCTTTCAATCATCAGATCGTGGCGAAGGTGGTTTTGGGCATTCGGGTAAATTATAAGTAAAAGGAAGTTAATAGTAATGGTTACAGCAACAAAAAAGAAAACAAATCGCAAGGATGATATTTTACGTGCTTTAGCAGTCATGTTAGAGGGAAAGCCTGGTCAACGCATTACAACAGCAAAGTTAGCTGCACAAGTTGGCGTTTCAGAAGCTGCACTATATCGCCATTTTCCAAGTAAAGCACGTATGTTTGAAGGGTTGATTGAGTATATTGAAAATACTATTTTTACCCAGATCAATCTAATTAAAGATCAAGAAAAGCAAACATTTACACGTATTGAACATGTTTTGCATTTTCTGCTTGGTTTTGCAGAACAGAACCCTGGTATTACGCGTATATTAACTGGAGACGCATTATTAGGAGAAAACGAACGTTTACAAGTGCGTATTGAACATATCTTTTCTAAACTTGAATCGCAGATCAAACAGATTTTGCGAGAAAAACCGATGTTAGATGGCGATAAGTTAAATAGTGATGAAGCTGTTATTGCTAATTTACTGCTCGCTTATGTAGAAGGGCGCATGAACCAATTTGTTCGTTCGCAATTCAAACAAAAGCCAACACAGAACTTTAAAGTTCAATGGGCATTTTTTTGTAATCAACTAAAACAAAGTTAGTTTTACAATTTATATAAATATAGCTAAATAAGGAAGTAAGCATGTCTGAAGAAAATGTAGCACCCGCAGCTGTTGAAGCTGTGACAGAGGTAGTAGGAAGTGGCGCAGATGCTGTTGCTCATAGTCTTGACTGGGTTAACAATAACCAAGGCTTGATTATTGAGTATGGGTTAAATATTGCATCAGCAATTGCGACACTTGTGATTGGTATGATCATCGCAGGTATGATCTCTAAAACCTTCCACCGTATGCTAACCAAACGTGAACTTGACCCAACAATCGTTGAATTTGTTTCGCATATGGCCAAATATGTAATTGTTGCCTTTGTTGTCATTGCTGCATTAGGGCGTATTGGAGTGCAAACTACCTCATTTATTGCACTACTTGGTGCTGCTGGCTTAGCGGTTGGTTTGGCGCTTCAGGGGTCACTTTCGAATTTTGCTTCAGGTGTGCTAATTGTTGTTTTACGCCCATTCAAATCAGGCGAATACATTGAAGCTGCTGGCATTGCGGGTAGTGTTGAATCTGTACAGATATTTGCAACAACCTTAGTTACGCCAGATAATAAATTTGTTGTTGTACCAAACTCAGCAATTCTTGGTGGTAATATCGTCAACTATTCTCGCAAACCAACACGTCGTATCGATCTTGTTATTGGTGTGAGTTATCAAGCTGATTTAGCAAAAACGAAAGCAGTACTAGAAGCGGTTATCAAAGCCAATGTATTAGTATTAAAAGATCCAGGTGTTACGGTTGCTGTTGCTGAACTTGCTGATTCGAGTGTTAATTTTGTTGTACGCCCTTGGGTGAATAGTGGTGATTACTGGCCAGTTCGTTTTGCATTGATGGAAGCGATAAAAAATGGTTTAGATGAAGCTGGTATTGAAATTCCATACCCACAAATGGACGTTCATATGGACAAATAAACGCACTGGTTTCATTAGTTCGTTTATAAAAAGCCCCCTTGTTTATCAAACAAGGGGGCTTTTTTATGTTTAATAACTAGACCTATTTAATAAGTAGCGCCTGTACACTTTTAGGAATCTCTAGCGGCTCTTGGTTTTTATCTAAATCGCTATCTTCAGGTAAAGGTTGCCCTGTATAAGCGTGCAGAAATGCTTCACACAAAAGCTCGCTATTTGTCGCATGACGAAGATTGTTTACTTGGCGGCGAGTGCGTTCATCAGTCAAAATTTTCAGTACTTTAGTTGGAATAGAAACTGTTACTTTTTTAACTTGTTCGCTCTTTTTACCGTGTTCAGCATAAGGGCTGATATATTCACCGTTCCAATTTTTAGACATGATGCTCCTGTTTTACCCGTAATGTGAGTAGGGCATTTTAGCGATTGTTAACAACGATCGCAAATAGACTTCTAGAAGTCTGAGCTATAAAGGTAAATAATTTTTAATTATTTAGTGGTAATAAGTCGTTTAAACAATGAGTAAAACTAATATTTAGTTTAGTTAATTTCATGTTTATTTAATTTTGTTGACAAAAATTTATAACGAGATAAATTGAGTAAACACAGACGTTTAGATGGCTAAAAGGATTGGGTAATGAGTAATGAAATAGAGCAAAAATCATATTTTTCGGCACAGTATTTGGCAAAGTTAAATCAAAACATTGCAGATATTAATAGTGAAGTAGGGGTTTCATTTGAATTCTTTCCTCCTGCTAACGCTGTGATGGAAGAAACCCTATGGGGATCAATTGAACGCTTGAAAACATTAAAACCTAAGTTTGTATCTGTTACTTATGGGGCGAATTCAGGTACTCGTGATAGAACCCATGAAATAATTAAAGATATTAAAGTTAAAACCGGAATGATTGCTGCACCTCATTTGACTTGTATTGATGCAAGCAAAGATGAATTAAGACAGATAGCGCGTGACTATTGGGCTAATGATATTCGCAGTATTGTTGCTTTACGTGGAGATATACCTCAAGGAGAATCAAAGCCACATATGTATTCAACTGATCTTGTTAAATTATTAAAGCTGGAGGGAGATTTTGATATTTCGGTCGCTGCATACCCTGAAAAACATCCCGAAGCTTCGAGTCAGCAGTTTGATTTAGATGTCTTAAAAGCAAAGTTTGATGCGGGAGCAAATCGCGCTATATCGCAGTTCTTTTTCGATGCTGAAACCTTTTTACGTTTTAGAGATAAGTGTGTAAAACAGGGCATTGATGGGGATATTGTACCGGGTATTTTGCCTGTATCAAATTATAAAACATTAGTTAAATTTGCAGGCTTAACTAATGTTAACATCCCAAACTGGATGCATAAACTGTATCAAGGAACAGATAATGATCCGATGACGCGTAATTTGATTGGTGCAACTGCTGCAATGGATATGGTCAAAGTATTAAGCCAGGAGGGGGTGAAAGATTTTCATTTCTATACCCTTAATCGCAGTGATCTAAGTTATGCTATTTGCCACTCACTAGGCTTGCGTCCTGAATAATCACTGTATTGCGCGTTCATTGTTTTTACAGCTGCTTTTAAAAGAGGATAGTTGTAGTTGATTATTCTCACCTAGCTCTATTTCATAAAATTGTGGTAGGTTGAAATTTATTTGAGCTTCTAACTTACTGCTTTCGTGATGGTTAGAGGCATAAAAGCGGTTTACATTTTGTACTAAATCGTCTTTACTACCAGCAAAGCTTTGAAAACTTTCTACCTCATTTTCTGCATTGGCGATATATACGTTGAATCCATCCGGGTAATTTTCAAAAAAGAATTGAATAAGACCTTCACTAATATGAGATTCTATTACCTTGGCTGTTTGATCAAAGAAAGTATTTTTAAGGTTTAGTGCGCTTGTTGATAGTTTTTTATTAGAGATATGACTGTAAATATCAACGGTACTTTGTAAATGTTGCAGTGATACACCGGTACGTTCAAAGTAGAAGCCAAATTTTCTTCCACCTGTCCAAAGTGTTTGTACTGAGCGCTGTGAGACAGAGTCTAATCGAAGTTGAATATACTCCTCTAGTTTATTTCTAAAAGTCGCGCAGATCTGCTCTCGAAAATGCTGGCTATAACAAAAAAGATCTATCTGCTCTGGAGGTCTTGCATCTTGATGCATTTTTCCTAGAATGGTTGTTAAGGCATCAACTACTGCGAAGTTATTTTCAAAGTGTAGTGTACGCACTTCATTCCAAGAGTTACGGTAGATAAGGTCAATACTGCCGATTAAACACTCATTATGCTCACCATAAGATAACACGTTATCATTTTCTAATTCGCTATCTTCATGCGCATCTTGCCAATGACGAGTTGGATCTTTTTCGACATTTAAAAAGATAGTCAAATGTTTTATTTCACAAGGCTGGCTAAGGGCTTGATTGCTTGCTTTAGGCACGTAGACAGGAAAAACTGAATATAAGTCTTGGATAAACTGGTTTAATTTAATATCAACGAGATCTGCACCTTGATTATAAAGGTGTAGCTGTGTCTCCTCCTCGTAGAGGCCATTCATGTGGCACCAAGAAATTAATTTTGAGATATATTTTGCGTGTAATAATGACTTGCTTTTAATTAACGAATGCGCTTCCAAAGAGCAGTTATATAGGTACCATCCTGCTGGATTAGTATGGCCTTCTGGCACTTGAATAAAGCTTAAATGTGGTTCAGAAAGATCTGGAGAGATATTAGGATTAATTAAATCTACTTTACCTGGTAGTGTCTCGTGGGCTGCATACAATTTACGAGATAAAACACCAATATCTTCAGCGCTGATTGACTCTCCAATATTATTATCACGGGCAAAGGAGAGCAGCTTACGGTAGCTCACCATTAACGCCTCAAGCAAAATATCTTTTGCTTTAGTTACATCATTTACTTTCCAATTTTTGCGATTATCTAAATCGATAATTTGCTCATCAACCCAGCCCCACTGATTAACAAATTTATTTAAAATAGTCCGTCGCCACGCAGTATTGTCGTTATAACAAACCTTTGAAAGCGCCTCTTCAGTTTTTAGGTAAAAGCAACCTCTAATCAATTCTAAACGTTTAAAATCTTTAATTTCTATAAGGTAAGCCGTTACTTTCTCAAGCATTAAGCAATATGGATCAAGCTGTTCGTCATAATACTCTTGCGTTTGAAAGCGTTTTTTATAACTGATCGCGATTAATTCTGTGTTTGGATATTCCCAAGAGTAGGCTTCCATTAAAATTGTCTTTAATACTGCTTTATAAGGGGTATCAATACCCTTATAGAGCTGCCAAAGTGTCGCACCAAAATACTCTTCGGCAGGAATTCGGTGAAACCCGCCTAAGTCTAGCCAATCATCTTTATTCAGCTTGCCATCATCATAAAGTGCTTGTACGTATTGATCATAGTTTTGTTCGTGTTCAATAGGTATTAGGCGCCATAAAATAGGTTTACCTGCAACCAGCAAAGCGGTGCGGTAAAACTCATCTAATAAAAGCATATGTTGAGAAGAGCCACAGGAGTCTCTCGACATTCCCGCATCGTTATCTATGCGAAATTTATTATCAGGAATAAGGAAAAAATTCAGCTCTACACCAAAGCTATCTGCCCAATGGCTAATCAGCCATGACTTTTCCTCTAATAGCTTAACGCGTTTACTATCTAACTGATGTGGATAACAGATCCAAATGTCTAGATCACTTTCAGAAGATTGCCCAATAGAAGAAGTGCTGCCCATTGCGTATAAACCGATAATATCGCATGACTGACATTTTAAAGAGGGGGTATCAGTATGAAAAAAATTGTTTAGCAGTTGTTGTGCATTTTCGGTGACTTCGAATTGACAGATACCCGTTGGTACATCGTTATTATTAATATAACCAGGCAGTGTAGGAAGATTAAAATGCAATAAAAGTGGAAAAGCTTGGAATACATTTAGCTCTCCTTCACCCATTAATACTTGCGCTGATTGGATGCGCAAGCTATTAAATTTCATTGCTTTTTCGCGCAGCCTGATAATTTCACGACTCAATTCAAAACCTGCTCTTTAGTTAGGATCATACTGTGTTGATAAAAACATGGTACAAAAAGTGTGAGCATTATAACATTATATTATTGTACAGGGAAATATCCCTGATTTTATTCAGGGGTATTTCAAATAAGGTTACTCTTCCTCTAATGTATAAGGTAATGGCGCATAATAAAGCGTCGACCCCTCAATCTCTTTTACCTGATAAACATCTTCAGGGCTACAATCTTTTGGCAATACCGCTAATACTTCAATGTGCCCATCCCCATATTGGCAACCTGAAACTACGGTACCAATTCGTTTCCAATTGTTGTTAACCAACATTTGAATATTGTCACCTACTTTGGGCGCTTGTATTGCGCGGCCCGTTAAAATAAAGAGTGCGCGTTTGTTTGCACCACGGTATTTAGCGCGTGCGACAGTCTCTTGTCCAATATAACAACCCTTGCTAAAACTGATGCCACCTAACGCTTGCAGGTTTAACATTTGAGGGATAAATGATGTGCTAGTTTGCTCCTCAACAAAACCGATACCAGAAGCAATATTCATTGCATTCCATAAACTGTCATCAAAAATATCAGCGCTATTTTTTAAATCGTCTAATAGCTCATCAGCAATCGCATTTTTCATCACCACTAAATAGCGAAGAGAGGGGTAAGGTTGTTTAATGATAACGGTGCCACTTTCTAATAAACGGCTTTGATCGTGAGTAGCTGCGGTATCAACGTGTTCGGCAATATATTGTGCCGATTTACAGCCTACTAGCCCAATTGCTTTATACTCCGTCTCTTTTTTTATTTCGACTTTAGAGAATGCTGCATATTTCTGTAGTTCAGGGAGTTGGCGTGATGTGACTGAACTAGGTTGCGTCAGTAACACACGATCTTCTAAAATAATGACTCGGAAAATACTAAATACTTTTCCTTGTGGGTTACATTGAGCAGCTAATGTTTGCTGGCCAGGTTGAAGGTTACCAAGATCGCATGTTAACTGCCCCTGTAAGAACGATATACGGTCTTCACCTGTAACCGAGATAAGATCCCAATTATCCAGTGGGCATAATACTAAATCAGCGAGTTGGCTGATATTATCTAAATCACTCAGTTTACGCATAATTGCCTCATGTTATATTTTTTTACAATGGTATAGCTCACAACCTATTTTGTCAGTAGTTGCTGTTAATAAATTGTTGTTGTTATGATGTCGGTATGTTTTTTATCTTAATACAGGAAATAAAATAATGACCGAAATGGTTAATAAATCTCGCCTATTATGGGCGTGTCGCCGTGGCATGTTAGAATTAGATGTTTTATTTATGCCCTTTGTTAAGGAAGCTTTTGATAATTTATCGAGGCAAGATCAGTTTACTTTTCAACGTTTATTAACCTGTGAAGACCCTGAGCTTTTTGCTTGGTTTATGGGTCATAAAGTTTGCCCTGATGAAGAACTGGCAAAAATAATCGATGTCATCCTCAAGCGCGTTAAAGTTTAAAATAGCGATTAAACCTTCTTATCATGCAGGTGTTTCGCTTTTCCTGCTATATAGCTTTGTCATTTCATTGGCATTTTTTGTGACACCATTAACAACCTATTCTTTTATTCCTTATTTGTTGCTGTTTTTGGTGGCGCTTAGGGCTGCTATAAAAGCATACAATTCTTCTGAAGAATTGTTGGTAAGTGAATCTGGATTTATCGAAAAAGGCGAGGGCGATACGTATTTTCAAGGACAAATCTGCGCCACCTCTTTTTATAACCATTGTTTTATTTTTTTAAAATTAAAGAAACAAGATCTCCATTTGGCTGATAATGGGAAAAACGAGTATATGACAATTTATCGCGATGCAGTCAGTGACGCACATTTTAGGTTACTCGCTCGCCTCATAAGAAACGAGCAAAAATAATTTTTATGGCATCAATCACTGTGGTTTGATTGATGACACAATTTATTAATCATTTTGTGGGCGTAAAATAGTTGGTTTCGGGTTATCAAGCTGCTCAGGGTAATCTAAGTTGTAATGTAATCCACGGCTCTCTTTGCGTAGCATCGCACTGCGAATGATTAACTCTGCTACTTGAACCAAATTACGTAACTCTAATAAATTATTACCCACTTTGAAATTACTATAATACTCGTCAATCTCCTGCTGCAACATCTGCACACGACGTAGTGCGCGCTCCAACCGTTTGTCGGTACGAACAATGCCAACATAATCCCACATGAATAGACGCAATTCGTGCCAATTATGTTGAATTACGACCTCTTCATCTGAGTTTTCAACTCGGCTATCATCCCATGCAGGAATGGTTGCTAACTTTCTTGTTTGGTAAAATGGTAAGCGATTGATGATATCTTTTGCACAGGCATGTGCATATACAATACATTCAAGTAAAGAATTAGAGGCCATGCGATTGGCGCCATGCAGGCCTGTGTAGGTCACTTCGCCTATCGCGTATAAACCATCAATATCAGTTTGACCGTGATGGTCAATCATTACACCACCACAAGTATAGTGGGCTGCTGGAACAATAGGCATTGGTTGATGAGCAATATCAATGCCGAGTAATAAGCAGCGACGGTAAATAGTCGGGAAGTGTTTGATGATAAACTCTTTGGGTTTATGGCTGATATCAAGATACATACAATCAGCACCTAGTCGCTTCATCTCATAATCGATAGCACGTGCCACAATATCACGAGGAGCGAGTTCGCCTCGCTCATCAAAGTCGGGCATAAAACGCGTTCCATCAGGGCGAAGAAGATGAGCGCCTTCACCACGTAGCGCTTCCGTTAGAAGAAAGTTTTTAGCATCGGCATGAAATAAGCAGGTTGGATGAAATTGATTAAACTCCATATTAGCAATACGACAACCACTGCGCCAAGCCAAAGCAACTCCATCACCACTAGAGACATCTGGATTACTAGTGTATTGGTATACTTTACTTGCGCCACCGGTTGCCAGAGTGACAAAGTGTGCTTTAATTGTCTCAACACGCTCAGCATTGCGGTTCCATACATAAGCACCTAACACACGGTTAGCTGGTAGGTTTAATTTTCGACTAGTGATCAAATCGATAGCGTTATAACCTTCCATCAAAGTGATATTTTTATGTTTTTTAACTGCGCTAAGTAAAGTATCTTCAATCTCTTTGCCGGTCGCATCAGCCGCATGCAGAATACGTCGGTGTGAATGGCCACCTTCGCGGGTTAAGTGAAATTGTGTGTTACCTTCTTTATCAATTTCTGTATCAAAATCCACTCCGGTGTCGATTAACCATTGCATGCTTTCTTTCGCATTACTGACGGTAAAGCGAACCGCTTCTTCGTCACATAACCCTGCTCCCGCGATTAATGTATCTTCAACGTGAGAATCAATACTGTCAGTATCAGAAAATACAGCAGCAACGCCGCCTTGCGCATAAAAAGTTGATCCTTCGCAAAGTTTACCTTTACTCAATACACTTATTTTTGCATGTGGTGCTAGTTTTAATGCAAGCGAAAGACCTGCTGCGCCTGCGCCAATAATTAAAATATCGCAGCTATGTTGTTCAGTTATTGATTTACTTTCTGTCATGGCACTATATGCTCTGCAGTTAATGAAGTATTTGTGCAGTTTATCTAAAAATGATTTCTTTTGAAATAGTTTGGAACTTTCTTCAAACTATTAAGTCATAACTGTAGATGCCAAAAAGGCTAACAATAATAATAGGTAGTAAAGCTCAATGAATGAGCGTGATTTAGATTTTCAATTAATTCAGCGTATTCAGAATGGAGAGCAACAGGCTTTTACATTATTGGTTCGTAAATATCAGAATCGAGTAGCGAATATATTAACGCGTTATGTCCGTAGTTCTGGAGATATTGCCGATGTGACACAAGAAGTATTTATTAAAGTATACAAGTCGCTACCTTCGTTTCGAGGTGATAGCGCATTTTATACATGGTTGTACAGAATTACTGTAAATACGGCTAAAAACTATTTAACCAGTCAAAGCCGTCGGCCGCCTGCATCAGATATAGATGCATTAGAAGCTGATAGTTATGATGGTAGTGACGCCCTTAAAGAAGCGGACTCTCCAGAAAGCATTCTAAGATCTGAAGAGATAAGGCATGTCATTATGAATACTATTGAACAATTACCACCTGAACTTAAAGCGGCGATTACATTACGTGAACTCGAAGGAATGAGTTATGAAGAAATAGCGAAAATAGAAGATTGCCCTATTGGCACTGTTCGTTCGAGAATTTTTAGAGCACGTGATGCTATCGATAAACAGTTAGCTCCTTTATTAGAAGAGTAGTTGGAAATATAATGAAAGAAATTAATGAACAACTGTCCAGTTTGATTGATAATGAAAGTATCGAAAGCAAATCATTAGATGCACTTATCAATGATAAACAGCAACAAGCAATCTTTTCTCGTTATCAATTAATTGGTGATGTTATGCGCAATGAAAGCGCACTACAAATAGATATCAGTAAGCAGGTAATGACAGAACTTTCTGAACAACCTGTTTTAGCAACGCTTACTCCTATTGAAACAGATGATGCGATACAAAACAAACCAGAAAGTAATGTTATAGCCTTCGTTAAAAGATTTGGCCAGTATGCAATAGCTGCTTCTGTTGCTGGTGTTGTTGTGATGACTAGTTTTATTACTTCTCAACCAACAGTAGAGAATAGTGGTATTGAAGTGTTGAATACGGTTCCATTTGGTGGTGGTGTTTCTCCTGTAAGCTTGCAAGCAAGCCAAAAACAGTCCAAGCAAGCTTTACAAGATCGTCATGAGCGGTTAGAAGCGTTATTAAAAGACCACCAATTGCAACTCCAAGTACAGCAATAGAATAGACAGGTTGGTTAATGAATAAAGTTCCACGCGTTAGGACAATACTTGCAGGTTCATTGCTGTTTTTTATTCCATTTAGTATGGCTGTCACAGATGCGAGTAAAGACGAGGTTGCATTTGTTGCACAGGAACAGGTAACACCTTCTGCGATTGAATATTTACAACTAATGCAAAATGCATATCAAACCAAGAATTATGAAGTGATCTATTTAAGTAGTTTGCAGAAACAACTTGAACCGATGCAATTAATTCATGGTGTCGTTGATGAGCAGCAAGTTAGTTATTTTCGTTATCTCAATGGTGCGATAAGAGAGTCTCTCCAATTTGCTGGAGAAATAAGTTATTTCGAACAAGGCACCCCAGCATATACCCTTCAATCACGTCATAATCGCCATGTATTTGCCAATATTGCTGAGTTTGATTATGAAAAAGGGCTTTCTAATTATGATTATGTCATTTTAGGTAAAGGGCGTATTGCAGGAAAGCAATCTATTGCTATTCGAATGATAAGCAAAGATGAATATAGGTATAGCTATGTTATTTGGTGCGATTTAAATTCTTTATTACCGTTACGCTTAGATACCGTAAGCCCTGCAAATGTATTATTAGAGCAATTAATGGTTGTATCACTGAAAATATCAGATCATGTAAATCCATGGTTAATCAAGTTAACTGAAAATCCTCGTCCTGAAGTTGTGCATATAAGACAATCCGAAACAGAAAGAAAATCACAATGGAAAACTAATTGGTTACCACCCGGTTTTGTTGTGGTAAAAAACGATCAGCATTCATTGGCGATGAATGAAAATATCCCTGTTTCCTATATGATGTTAGATGATGGTATTGTTAATGTCTCTATCTATATATCAACAAAAAAACTTGCCCTAGATGAAAAACAAAAATTGATTCGACATGGCTCAACTGTGTTATACACAGAGCAACGCGGTAATTTTGAAGTAAATGTTGTTGGCGATGTGCCAGTAGCAACAGCAAAACGTTTGGTTAAGTCTTTAGTATGGATTAAAAATGATAACTGAAACAGGAAAAATAATCGCAATTGAAGTGGTGAATGGTGAAAAGTTAGTGCATGTTGAATGCATTTCAAAATCAGCCTGCTCATCTTGTAATAATAATTCAAGCTGTGGTGTTGGAACTGTATCAAAAGCATTTTCGGATAAGAGTCACTCTTTTGAACTTCCTTATAAAGAAGGAATGCAAATTGATAATTATATAGAACTTAATATTAGCAATGGCGATTTAATAAAAAGCGCCACACTTATATATTTATTACCCCTTATTTTTTTTATCGGTAGTGCTCTTTTAATACAAAGCTTATTTATAATAGATGAGGGGATGTTAATTCTGTTTTCTGTTGTTTTTGCCGCATTAGGTTTTTTTGTTACTCGTTTAATCGCTAATCAAATATACCCACACAAACAATCTAGCTCACTTATAACTACTAAATTTGATAATTAGTGTTTGTTAAATGTACGCTTTGTATGCTAATCATCCATCTCGTAGTTAAATTGTAATTTTTTTGAAATAAATCCTAATAAAACTTGCCAATGTGATCTGAATCCCTATAATACGCCGCACAGACAAGGACTGAGGCGCAAGCCACTAACCTAGTCGGAACCAACAAACTCGGTGAGTTTGAGTCGATTAACTTAATAAATTAAGTTGTTGACAAGGTTCACAGGTAGCGTATTATACGCACCTCGCCGAAAGGCACGCTCTTTAACAATTTAATCAAACAATCTGTGTGAGCATTGATAGTAGATTTCAAAAAAGTCCTCCTTACTTGTAAGAGGGGACAAAAAGAATCAATATCAATGACACACGAATTAATTCATTAATTCAGAATAACAATTGTACATCTCACTTGTTGAGAAGGTACATAGTTTTAGTCAGTAATATTGAGTCGCAGTGTTGGTAACAACATTGCACA
>Ga0316197_10000156_pt1 | contig 50653 bp, 40 predicted proteins | sample OudBiesiAoxic_MG_FD_204939 | JGI IMG/M metagenome (GOLD analysis project Ga0316197, IMG submission 204939) | Coastal sediment microbial communities from Oude Bieten Haven, Netherlands - site A oxic | ecosystem: Environmental > Aquatic > Marine > Coastal > Sediment | place: Netherlands... | reverse complement strand
GGCCTGCCGCCAGCGTTCAATCTGAGCCATGATCAAACTCTTCAATTAAAGTTTTTTTGTTCTCATCCTATTAGGGATGAAGAACGGCTCAATGAATTATACTGTTTATATAGTGACCCGAACTAAGTTCGAGTCTATGAACACTCATTCATCGAGTAATATTTTGATTGCCGACATTCCGAAGAACAGAAGACAATTTCGAATAACTCAACACCTGTGAGTGTCCACACAGATTACTTGATAAATTGTTAAAGAGCTTAGCACCAATTTTTCAGATGCTGCCGTTAGACGCTAGGTCATTGGCTTCGGGATGCGTATTCTACGTATTCCCACTGTTGCGTCAAGCGCTTTTTAATATTTATTTTCAACTGGCGATTTCTCATACAAGTCGCGCCAACAAAAATATTAAAACAGACTCTCAGCTGGATTTCATTAATTGAAAATCCCTACCTTCACCGCTTGTGCTTACTCAACTTTATCAACTAAAACCAGTGGATAAGTCAGGAAACATCTGCTCTGCCGTGTCAGTGGTTGCGCATTATAGGGAATTTAGTTCTCAGCGCAAGCGCTTATTTCAACATTACTATCGAGTGGACAGTAAACAGGCATAACGGTTAATTTTCATATTATATATGCACATTTAATCAGCATGACTAATGTAGAGGCCAAAAAAAGGTTACCTTTATAAGTACTAGTTAAGAGTTAAGAGCTAGTAACTTGAAATTGGCAAGTTAAGCTCTAAAGAGTTAACTCACCGATGGCCCAAACGTGTATATAAATAGAGAGGTTTACTAAAAGCTTTTTAAATAGGCAGGAACATCGGCAATCGAATCAAGTACGACAGTGGATGCTTCAACCGCTTCATCGGTTACCGATTTGCCAGTGCGTACCAGTATACGCGTCGGGATCCCAGCAGCCACGGCAGCCAACATGTCATCACGCTTGTCACCGACCATAACAGACTGGCTAAGATCGATGTTGAGAAACTTGGCAGCGGTTAACATCATTCCGGGCTTTGGCTTACGACATTCACAATCCTGCTTATATTCGCCCAGCCCTTTCTCGGCATGATGAGGGCAATAATAGATTCCATCGAGCTCCACACCTTTATCTACAAAGTTCCAATCCATCCACTCGGTCAAGCTGTGAAATTGTTCTTCACTATACATACCACGTGCGATTCCAGACTGGTTTGTCACCACAGCTAGCTTATATCCCATCTCTTTAAGGGAGTGGCAGGCATCGAATACACCTTCAACATATTCAAAGTCATCAACCTGATGAACATAACCATTATCGACGTTAATGACACCATCTCTATCTAAAAAAACTGCAGGGCTCACGTGTTTAACTCCATAATCAGATATACAATTATTATCCCATCCATTTGAATAAATTGCACCGCGAAGTTAGCTATTTTCATTTTCTTTGATTGAAGTGAATAAAATATACAAATATAGTATTGATAGAACATTTAATCCGATTCACTGACGGTGACTTAATAATCCGCTCCCTACTGTAAAAGCATCATCATGGACTCACTATTCAGTCAGCCAGATAACTAGGCATTTGCAGTAAGCTGTACCTTTATTGAGCATGTCCAACAATCTTATAGAGCCAGTAATAATGACAAATATCTATCAGATAAGAAGAAAAGCCCTATTTAGCCAATTACCGGAGAATAGCTTAGTCATCCTTTCCGGCTATCAACAAAAAGTCAGAAGCAAAAACATTAAGTATCACTTCAGGCAAGATAACGACTTTCTTTACCTGACTGGCTTCGATGAACCCGATGCCGTCGCCATACTCGCCGCTAACAAAGGTGCTGCATCGGGTTTCAGCTTTACCTTACTCTGCCGTCCTAAGGATCCTAGCCAAGAGGTCAGCTTCGGTGAGCGTGCCGGTATTGAAGGAGCTATTGCTAACTTCGGCGCCGATGATGCTTTCGATATCGCCGAGCTTAATGAAGTTGTCTTATCTAAAATAGTCGACCATCAACATATCTATATTAGTGATGAACTCAACCGTTTCTCTACTCAGATAGTGGGCTGGCTAAACCATCAAAGAATGACGACTCCTTTTGATATGCTCAAACAGTACCCTAGCCTTACTCCGCTGGCGAAGTACTTACACCCTATGCGCGTCATCAAGAGCGCGGAGGAGATCACCTTGATAAAGGCGGCTACCGCTGCATCTGTCGATGCACACAAGGCAGTTATGCGCGCATGTAAACCTGGTGTGAATGAATCACTGTTATCAGCAACGTTCGATTATACCCTCGCTCAGTACGGCAGCACCGATGTCGCTTACCCCAATATTGTCGCTTCGGGTAATCATGCCTGCTGTCTTCACTATGAGGAAAACTGCTGCACGGTAGAAGATGGACAGATGTTGTTGATCGATGCCGGTGGTGAGTTAAATCATTACGCATCTGATATTACCCGCAGTTATCCGGTGAATGGTAAATTTACCCATGCTCAGAGGAACATCTACCAACTGGTATTGAATGCACTCGACTCCGCCATCGCAAAAGTACAGCCCGGTACTCCCTGGAATGAACTATATGAAACCTGTATGGAGGTATTGGCGAAGGGATTGCTGGAAATGGGATTTTTAAGTGGCACTATCGAAGAAATCATGGAGAATCAGAGTTATAAACGTTTCACGGTACATAAAACCGGCCATTGGCTTGGCATGGATGTGCATGACGTCGGTCCCTATCACGGCAGTGACGGCAATTGGCGCATGCTCGAACCCGGCATGGTATTTACCATAGAACCCGGTATCTATATCCCGCTCGATGCCACCGATGTACCTTCGGCATACCGAGGGATGGGTATTCGTATAGAAGATGACATATTAGTCACCGAATCTGGTCATGAAAATCTATCGGCAGGTGTCCCCCGTAGCATCGAAGAGATCCAAGCCATTATGGTTAATTAGCATCCCTTTAAAAACCGGAGGCTGATCTGTTTGTGGCCTCCGACTTTACGCCAAATATTATTGCTCACTTCAAAGATAAATAATGCCAGCTCTTGTGTTCCAGAGACTCACTTCAAAAGTGAATAAACAAGTAGAAGCCTGACAATCAACAAGCTCATACACAATCGACCTCCCCCTAATTACGCTGATCTCGAGGACAAAGCCAATGTACTACACTAAAAGGAGAGCATTGATAGACAGATAGCGGTTCTAATGAATCATTCCAAGAAGGGCTCTAAAGAACTCCCACTGGCCAGACGTATCGGTCTGCCATTACTGACATTACTGACATTACTGACATTCTATGGTCTGGGAACCATGCTTGGTGCAGGTATCTACGTTCTGGTAGGGAAAGTGGCTGCCAGCGCTGGTATGCTCACCCCCTCTTGCTTTCATTATCGCGGCAATCATCGCGTATTTTACCGCCCTAAGTTATTGTCAACTGGTTGCCCGCTACCCTCTAAGCGCCGGAGAAGCATGTTATGTGGAGCATGGCTTTAACAGCAAGAGATATGGCATTATCGTCGGCTATCTCGTCACTTTTACCGGAATCATCTCTTCCGCCACCTTGATCAATGGGTTCGTGGGTTACTTGTCCCATTTTATCGAGCTACCCGACTACATGACCATTACCTTCATGCTCATATTATTAGGTCTTGTCGCAGCATGGGGAATCGCTGAATCCCTATGGCTGGCAGCCGTGTTCACCATAATCGAAGTGTTTGGATTATTATTAGTCATTGTCGTAGCCGGAGGAGGATTACCAGGCTCACCCCCCTGGCAACAGGCCTTTATTCCCGACAATACTCTTCTGTGGGGAGGGGTATTAAGCGGCGCATTTTTGGCTTTTTATGCCTTTATCGGCTTCGAAGATATGGTGAATATTGCTGAAGAGGTTAAAACTCCCAAACAGACCATGCCCAGAGGAATAATACTGGCTCTCATCATCTCAAGCTTACTTTATATCATGGTGTCATTTGTCGCTGTTTTCTCACTCCCCCAGAGTGAACTCGCCGCCTCTGCTGCACCACTCAAAGATATACTCGAGCCTCACCACCCGATGGCCGGTACCTTGATAAGCGTAATTAGCCTGTTCGCCATCCTCAACGGACTGTTGGCTCAGTTGATTATGGCCTCAAGAGTACTTTACGGCATGGCATTTCAGGGGCGAGCTCCCGCTTTTCTCGCTGCCGTCGGTAAGAGGACACAGACACCAATCGTTGCAACGATCATTATCACCACTGTGGTGTTGATTTTTGCCCTTTGGCTGCCTCTGGTCACGCTGGCCAAGACCACCAGCTTTATCATTTTGATCATTTTCGCCCTGATTAACCTTTCTCTATGGCGAATTCAACAAAAAGAGCCTAAAGATAAGGCTCATAATAAAGGTGGCTGGCCCCTCACCGGCACCGGCACCTTACTCTGTCTGTTTTTAATCGGCGTGCAGAGTTATCCCCTTCTTTTCAGCGCTGGCTGAACCATTCCAATAAAGTCATTTAATATGTACGTTTACCAGTATTGTTGATCGTTCAATGCGCCAACACATAGAGAACTGCCATTCATGGGTTCAATTGAATCCCCACTCAGTGATTGAGCAAGCCAACCCTCTGGATAACTCAGTTTCAGTGGCGCTTTTACCGTGTTCTCACTAATTTTCTGAAATCCAACTTTAGAGTAAAAGTTTGGATCGCCGTATGTAAATAGCAAATCAACACCGAGTGATTTCAGGTGTTCGATTCCAAAGGTGATCAACTTCTGTCCCAGCCCCTTACTTTGCTCACGGGTCGCAATAGCGACCGGAGACAAGATAAAAGCGACTTGTTGATTTGGTAGCAAAAGCCGACTGAAAAAGATGCTACCAACAATCGCTTCTTCTGAAAAGGCAACAAAACCGATTAAATCTCGCGCATCGGTCGTCGTGATTAAGTTTGAGACCAAACTGCCGATCAACTTACCTTCATCTTCACCTTCCGAGTTCGTAAAAACGTGGGTAAAAAGGCCGATAACGGGTTGAGATTGCATCACATTAAATATTGAGAACTTCATTACTGAACCTTGCTTTATCGATTTAAGCTGTGCCATATGAGCCGACAATGTAGCAAAAAGGCTAAGTAATGTTTATAACAATTCAGCCATTTCAAGCAAGGACTCCTCAATATAGAGCTGCATCTGTTCGAGATTGTCCTGCATTGCGCTTCGACTTGTCATATTAAAGCAGATGGAGTCATTGCGCTTAAAGTAGCGGATCCCATAGCCGTCATCAACAATCGGCCCGTAACCTGCCAGCTCTACCCCGTAGTCAGACGTGGTGCTGGTACACACCACGCTGTGATTAAGTGTCTGGTATCCTTTATCAGTAAATATTTCAGGCAGCGAAGTCATTCCGATGTTACAGCCAGCCTCTTTATAGCGGTACTTTAACGCCATAAAATGGGAATAAACCCCTTGACCCAGTCTGCACTCGTTTGCCCTTTCAATGTGTTTTTGAGCAGCTTTAATGAGAGAATCAATTTTAACCTGAATACTGCAATCCGCAGAGACTATATTGTGAATGAAGGCTGTAGACTCAGATGAAACGGTATGTAAAGCATCGATGCGCCCGTCGAGAAACGTTCTGGTCATCACGGCTTCATAAGCACTGTAACACTTTCCATAAAGCTTATATTCAGCAAGCTGTAATGCCAGCTGAACGAACGCATCAGGGCTGACGCCAAATTGTTTGATCTGATTTTTCCCAAAGGCCGTAAAATTCAAAACCCGGGTTTGGGTATCCGCGATGTGTTGACTAAACCAATCCACCGCAGTTCGGATCGTTTGTCTCAACGTATCATCTAAATCAAACTCAATTTTTTCTACTGTGGGGGCACTAGCTTTATTTTTCTCAGTAGAAATATTTCCTTGAGTAAAAGAAACCTCATCAATCGTGTCATAGATATGTCCAATTAGCCGCAACATCACAGAGCCATCAACCCCGGTATGCTCAAAATTGATCCCGGTCTTACCGTTTTCGAAGACGATAAACTGCAGCGACTTGTCAAAGAAGCGATCTCTGCCCTCTCCATGAAGTAACTGTTTTGATATTTGGGTTATCTCTGCCGGGTTGCTTTCATCCAGGCATAAGACAAAAGCAGCTTCTTCGACAACTGTCATCGCTTTTTTATTATTAGTCGATATGTGCAGCAGAGCTGCCCGGCTTTCTGCCCAGGCGTCTCTCGGCATTGTGGTTAGCAGACCTAAATTTTGCCCTTTACCCGGGGTAGAAAGAATGCATTCAAGATCGAATTCAATCGACACTGGAGTTCTGATACTCCCATCGGCATCCAGAATATCTAGCTTGTACATCCGCATATTATGCATTACCACAATATGCTTTCTGGACGATGAAACTTTGAACTCATCCGTCCCTTGGCGCGGTATTCTTGTTGAGGAGAAAAGACTGCGATACTGATTCATACATAGCGGCAGGTCTTTATGCATATCAACCGTCAGTTCTTTTGTATCAATCAACGCGATAAAACGATAAACACTGCTGATCAGCGCTGCTGCAATATTTGCCTGTGAATGAGTCTTTTCATCCAACTTACTTTTTAGGTAATAAAATACGTTGCTGTTAATCACCAGCGATTCCGGGCATGCCAGGTAGAAATCGCGCCAAACGGGGGAGAACCAGTTCAAAACTGTGGGGGACTGAGCCCATTCAATCAGTTCATTCTGCAGTTTTTCACCCTCTCCACCGGACTGCAAAAATGTCTCAATCACCTCTCTGGTCTTAATTGACTCTTCTTCCGTTATTAATGGCTCTGCCCATTCAATGAGTTTACGGCAGGTTACATTTAAATCCGGCACCGACATTACAGGCAACTCTTTTTGACTACTAAATGTGTTTCCAATCAAGCTTACAACTCCTTGGTACAAAATAAATATTTTCTGGCGAACTAACACAACGAACAATGAAAAATGAACACAGATAGATGAACTCGGGCAAGATCACACTAATGAATGTTTGAATGATAAACGGGGTTATTTCAATCAACGCAGTCTGAGTGGTTTAGTTGAGATAAAGCCTATTACCGAAATCGAATACTGACCGACCACCCAGTAAACAATTACAGCAGAAATAATTTTAACTGTAATTATAGGGTTGTTTGCATACCTACAAAAAAGACCTGACCCGAGCCACAACCCCGGGAAACCAGCGTTACCTAAGCCGCATATTACGCTTTATCTGTTCCATTTCCACTTTAGTTGATTATTACTCAACACTGATCACGTTTAAGTTAACGCTTGATAGTTAGAGCGCTAATCATTAGAATCGTTATTAATTGATCATTCAATTAATAACGCATTCAATAAAAAATGAAGCGTTTTATGCCAGGGCCGCCGATGAAACGCGTCCGACAACAACGGCTTATTGATGAATTAAAGCAGGCGTTACAGATAAAGACGTCAGACAAATCACTGTCCCCTATTACAAGTTCAGAGTACGCGGCCAGCCTAAGCAAAACAGGCAAAATGGCCTACTTAGCCAGGTTCAATATTTCAGGGTTTAAGTATCGTCATCACGATACTTAAGGGTTGAGGATAGCAACCAACTTTAACATTGCACTGCGCGATTTTAAGGCAACAAAACAAGAAGTTAACTATGCTTTTTAACAAAATTCACCCAGGGGTCAAATAATGACGACTTGGTTATCGTTCGGCATTTTATTTACCTTTGCCGCAATTGCGTTTGTTATTTATCGTTGGGGTAATATGAGATGTATTGGTGTCACCCCCGTACGTAGATTTACCTTCATCGCCATTCTCTTTACCTCTGGTTTAGATGTTGGGTTAATCATGTTCCCACTAACCGAATTTGCAGGCTATGCAGATTTAGCGACTAGCCCTGAATATGGTTTTAGCAATCCCTTAGCCATCGAATTTGGCTTTTGGGCTTTCTTCATCTGGGCATTCTACTTTTTAACCTGTTTCTACTTTTGCGTTATTGAACCAAGAGTTAAATTTTTCGAAACCCCATTCATCAAATTTATCAATAACTTAGTAATTATCGGCACCTGTGCCTTTACTGCCTACTTGTTACTAACTAATCTGCCTTGGTATTTGCCTGGTTTAGGTGACGGTGAAACCATTGTCGGTAGCTTTTACTTAATTGTATTTCTGGTTATTGCCGCAGCCGTGTATTCGAGTACAAATATTCGTTATGTCAGAATTTTAAGCTTGGGCAGCAGTTGGTTATTTTTAGGCTTAATCGCGATAATGTGGGCGGGTGCATTTCTATCTGATAACTCAAGTGTTGGTGAGTTTTTCACTACATTCGCTCTGTTAGGCGACTACTTCACCAATCTGCATAACTTTATATTACCGATTAATGATTACCATGAGTTTTATCTATTCTGGTGGTTTGCCTGGAGCATCATGATTGGTCAATTTACCGCACGTTTTGTTGGCGGAATGAGAACCTATCAAATCTTAATCGCAATGATGGTGTTCCCCTCTATCCCGATCGCTGTCTGGTTTAGCATACTCTATTACTACAGCGCAAACGCCATCCCGACAGCAGGCTTCTATAATCTGGCGATGGTGATCGTTGGTATTACATTTGTCATCAACTCACTCGATTCATTAGTTCGCCTGTATACCGACAACTTAAATCTAACAGTGCAGCGTTTCGGTAAAACGCATTATGTCATCGGTAATATTGCTCTATTAAGCGGACTCACACTGCTTTTCAAATTAGATTTCTTACAGATTCAGTGGGTTGGCGCATTAGCGATAGGATTAATTTTAGGCTGCTTTGGTTATATCCTATTGACTCATTATCAAAAGGTCGTTGAGATTGAGCGCTCACCAAAGGCGAACAAAATTGACTTTACTAAGATTGAACTCGCAAACTGACACAGGTTTTAGCCGCGAGTATGTTGGGTATTTAAACCACCAGGATGATTTCGACTCCCCTTAGCATTGTAGTTAGTTACTAGAACTATAGCACCACTTTGTAACCAACTGCTTTATAAGCGTATTTATCAACTAAACTAAAAGTGCAGAATATCTTCAGGCGTTATTCTGCATTTTTTAATTTTACGCATGAGTCTTATGATTATTTCTGTTATGGTACGCAAAAATAAAGAGGGAATTATGGAAAAGTACGACCAACTATTAATTTCATTGCGCCGTGTGATCCGAGCTATCAGCATACATTCCAGGCAATTAAATAAAGAGTCTGGATTAACCGGTCCACAGTTGATGGTAATGCGCAAAATTGACGAACTTGACGCACCGCTAGCAAAGCAGATTGCTCAGGAGATCACGCTAAGTCCGGCAACCGTTACGACAATTCTAGATAGACTCGAAAGTCGTAATTTAGTCATCAGAACACGCAGTGAAACTGATAAACGTAAAGTGCATTTATCCTTAAGTGAAGCGGGCCAGACGTTATTAAGCGACTCGCCAAAACCACTTCAAGAGCATTTTATTAAACGCTATCAAAATCTTGAAGAGTGGGAGCAAAGCCAGTTACTCTCGGCCGTAGAACGTATTGCATCTATGATGGATGCTGACGAGCTCGATGCTGCACCGGTATTATTGGTAGGACAACTTCAAGCCGATGAAACTTCGTAATTGATATTACAAAGGGCATCAGCTATGAAGCGGGTGATACACCCGCTTCAGTGATTAACAGCAGCCTTTTTGAGTTCTATTGACCACTCATAAACATACCTTCTGTGCAAAAAGCAGGCCCCCGGAACCATGGGCACCTCGTCATTCTGCGACTATAGGCTACCAATAAAAAACTCACACATTAACCTGCCCTGATTATCACTTACCAAAATTACTTTCTTTGGCAAATTTCATCGCCTCTGCGCACAATTTGAGTTTTTGCTCTTTATTTGAGGAGTCAAACTGTTTAATGACGCGGTCTAATTCGGCGCTAGTTTCTGCCGTCATCATCATTTTATCAATACCGGCATCTCTATGTTCCGTTGCAGCCTGACCAACAACAGAGCCTTCGACTAGCATGTTAGTTTCACTGTAAAAGGTGCTGCACATCATTAAGCTGGCCATACCCACCGCCACCTCAGATTCAAGATACTTTGCTGTCGCCGAACCGATAAACAGACAGCTGATAACGCCGATAAGTACTGCTTTTTTCATTAACTTTATTCCTTCCTGTATGGATTGTTTAACCTGGTTTTCCAGCGTTATTTGCTAGACCTTATTTGCTAGAAGTTGCTTGTTCGAAATAACCGCTGATGATGTTAGCACGAGCCATTTTGAGGGTATGTTACCTTGCGCAGACAGGGGTTAGGCGAGTGGAATTTTCACAACAATTTAGATCTAAAAACTCCTAACACTCCCCTTTTGGCAAAAAAATGAAAACATCAAAGCCAGAAAATCAAAGCCAGCCATTATTAATCAACAACATAACAGCGTTATGTCATGCATATCGAGATCTGATAAACACTCACCTCTAGCAGCGCTGCGCTAAACAACATCTACCTTCGAAATTAAGCCTAAATGAGCGAAACAGACACTAAAAGCCATTTTTAGGTCGAGGGGAGTTAACTCAGTCCATTTGGCTGAGGTAAGTCAATAGAAGTGACTCTTGGGATTAGTTGATGGGTATAAACTGGCAACTGCTTGAAAAGTGCCGTCGTCGCTTATTGAGATGTTCGCAGTAGTGGTTAAATTCCTGCAATGTACCAACAGGACCATGAAACAGTTGGCCAAATTCAGTGACGATTTTTACCCAATTTGCGGTTGGAATATTCAGCCGGTTAAGTATGTTACTCGCATTAGGGGCTATTGCTCCGCGCTTCTCATCACGGATAACCCTGCCTGTTTCATCAATCAATACAAGATAGTCTTGCAGCGAAAAAGCGATGCCTTTGGGTTGATTGGCGCATTCATTACCGATGAAGGGCAAGAGGGTTGTAGGTTGCTCCCCTGTCAATGCCGCTTTCACTCTTAGCTTTACGCTGGTGAAATCTGATTGCTCAGGCGTGTTAGCCATTTTGGCACGTATAGGGTTGAGCTCGACATAAGCCATGCAAGCCAAAACGGCCGCTTCATCCAGTAAAGCTTGAGACTTAAACCGCCCTTCCCAGAAGTGCCCTGTGCAATTGTCTTCTAGGTTGGCTTGTCTTGCGATAGGTTCATTTAAGCAACGCATAAACCAGCTAATGTCGCTAAGGCGGGAGCGATACGTGGCAATCAAGTGTTTAAGCTGCGCAACGGCGTACTCTTCTATCACTTCGCCCTTGGCAAACTTCTGCGTTAATCCGGTGCCATTAAACAACTTATGCCATTGCAACACCACATCCCTATCTGACCAGGCATTAACTTGTTCAACATCAATATGAAGGACAACATGAAGGTGATTACTCATCACTGCATAGGCAGCCACATCAATTGCAAACACCTCGCTAAGCTTCAATAGTTGTGCTTCTACCCAGCCACGACGGTGGTCGTAATTCTTACCGGTATATTTGTCATTTCCACACAAAAAGGCCCGCCGTACGACACGACTGCAGCAGTGATAAAAATCAGTGTCTTCGAGACTAATGAGGGTCCGTCTTGGCCTTGGCATACAACCTCCTTGTTAAATGCTCAAATCAAGCTTAGTTGGAGGTCATCATTTATGCCATTAATGATGGCTACCTATATGTTTTCGTGATAAAAATCAGTATCTTCGAGACTAATGAGGGTTCGTCTTGGCCTTGGCATACAACCTCCTTGTTAAATGCTCAAATCAAGCTTAGTTGGAGGTCATCATTTATGCCATTAATTATGGCTGTCTATATGTTTATATACTACTTTGAACAAGGAGGTCATCATTTATGCCATTAATGATGGCTGTCTATATGTTTTATTTGATATGTTTGTTTTGGAAAATACTGGCTTATTGCATCACTTCTCTATGGGTGTGTGCTTAGGATAAATGAAGCATTGCAGTTGAGAATCAAAGATATAAATCTGTACGATAACACCGTATTTATTTTCAGGGGGAAAGGTAGAAAGGATCGCTACACCCTACTCCCTACTCCCTACTCCCTAGATCACTAAAATCAGAAATAGAACTTCAGCAGGCTCACGTTAAAGCGAGGCACAATTAAGACCTGTCAGAAGGATTTGGCTTAACATCCCTACCTCCAGCATTATTGAGAAAATACGGTGATGCAGCTAAAGATATTACATGGCAATATCTATTTCCTTCAACCACTCGATGTGTACACCCATATGATGGTTATGTTTGTCGGCATAATATCCATGAAACATCATTCAGAAAACAACTCAGAAAGGCTGTAATTGCGACTAAAATCCCCAAGCGAGTGAAAGCCCATACTTTCAGACACTCTTTTGCTACTCCGTTACTACAACATGGCTCTGATATCAGAACGGTTCAAGAGCTACTCGGGCATACAGATCTGAAAACCACGGAGCTATATACCCACGTTATCGGTACTCGCTTTAGCCATACAATAAGTCCAATGGATAGATAATAGGGTCTATATAAGCTATCGATCCGACGACAGGCTCATACGCTTTTTCCTCTATCTCATCAATTAGCTTAAGCATTAAGCTAAAGCTTCAGTTACGAACCAACTAACTAAATCTATCGATTCGGTAGGGGCTCAGGTCGATATCCGTTTGTCTGCCCGTCACCTCCTGGGTGAGCAGTTCGGCGGTGATTGCCGACCAGGTGAGTCCCAAATGTTGATGGCCGAATGAGAAAAACACATTCGACTGTTTATTACTGCGTCCGAGCACCGGCAGACTGTCCGGCAGTGAGGGGCGGAATCCCATCCAGCGTATACCGTCCGACGCTGACGCATCACGAAATAACTCAGGTAACAGAGCTTTACCATGGGGAAACAGGCAATCGGCGCGAGCATTCACCGGCGGGGCCTTTAAACCACCAAATTCCACGGTGCCGGCTAAACGGGTCCCATCCCGCATGGGCGTGATGATAAACTTTCGCTCATAGGAGGTTACTGTACGGGACAGCTTGCTCTTATGGGGCATCATCAGATGATAACCCCGCTCAGTTTCAAGGGGCACAGCGTAACCTAACTGCTTGGCAAAAGGCTTAGACCAGGCGCCGGATGCGATAATAAGCCTGTCGGTATGCCTGCTGTCACCCGAATTCATCTCCAGCGCTATGGTTGAGTTAATTTTAGCGGCTTTAATCTGTAATAACTCATCGGTCACCACCTGCCCACCTATCTCTTCAAACTTGGCTTGCAGGGCCAGGCATAATCGATAGGGATCTTCTGTGTGCCCTACCTGAGTAAAATAGAGTCCATGGGTAATATTTTCGCTTAAAGAGGGCTCAAGGCCTCTCACTTCGTCGCCGCTGAGAAGTTGTACCTCGACATCGGCATCGACATAGGCTCGAAACTCTTTTTCCACTTCCGCGGCAGGCGTGCCTTCAAATACCAACAGGCCACCATTGAGTGTCAGCAAGTGCTCACAACCACAAAACTCAGTCAATGATCTCATGGCATCAATAGCGCCTTGGTTCAGCGACTTAATCGCCGCACTATTATGTGCCCTTCGACCCGGCAACATATTTTGCAAGAAGCGCATAAACCACGGCAGAGCCTTGAAAAAATAACGGGGTTGGATCCGAAAGGGTCCGAGTGGATCGAGCAACATTCCCGGCAGCTTACTCAGCATAGCCGGATCGGCTAAGGGGAAGGTATGTTCGGTCGCAAAATGTCCCGCGTTGCCCTTAGATGCCCCGGCGCCAGCGCCCTCTTTGTCAATCACCGTCACATTGAAGCCTGCACGCTGTAGCTGTATTGCGGCCGACAGTCCCACTATCCCCGCCCCTATAACGGTCAGAGATCCAAGCCCACAGGAGTTATTCATCTACTCTTCTCCACAGAATATTTACCACAGATTCTTCTGCACTTTGTTACCGCAGATCCTTTCCACTCTTCTTTAGCAAACATTTTCACGATAACGCTTTCCACTCGCTTTTACCAAACACTGTTTGCACTAACGCTTTGTGCCCAATCATTCAAATAAGTTTTTCAAATAACTAATTCAGACAAGTCATTCAGCGAGTGCTTTCCTGAACCATAGTATTATCGCAGCATAAAACCATCCTGAAACACGTCGTCGGGATCGATAAAAAACTGATGACGACCGGTGATAAATGAGCGACCCGATACCTCGGGGATCACCGCCTGCTTACCATGAAATTCAGACTCTGACAGGGCACTAACTATCATCCTGCCATCGACAATACTCTCAATCATCAAGGGGGCGTTCAGTTCGACTTCACCTTTCGCGTGTAGCAACGCAATTCGAGCGGCAACGCCGGTACCGGTCGGTGAACGGTCCACCTCACCGTCGGCAAAGATACACACATGACGTGAGTGAGCCTCGGGGTTGGTCACCCTGTTTGAAGTAAATATCGTGCCGTAGAGAAAACTCAGGTCCTCCTCAAGTGGATGCACTAACGGATGAGCCGCCATCACGGCATGCTTAATCCGGCGGCCTACATCGATAAGCTGGGCCACATTATCCTGTGTGCAGCTTATCCCATGGGCATCGGCATCGACATAGGCATAATAGGCACCGCCGAATCCTATGTCGTAACGCACCTCACCCACACCTTCTACCATAATGCTGCAATCTAGGGCCTCGGCCCATGAGTCCACATTTTGAAAACTGGCGTGAATTTTCCCCTCAGCATCCCGATACGCCTTCGCCGTGATGAGTCCCGCGGGGGCATCGATCTTAACTATTCTAGCCTCTCTACCCAGCTCTATCGTCCCCGTCTCACACGCCACCTTAACCAGTGCCAGAATGCCATGGCCGCACATGCTGCTGTAGCCTTCGTTGTGTAAGAAGAGCACGCCGAAGTCGGCCCCTTCAGTAGTAGGTGCCGTAATGAGGGCCCCGTACATATCGGCATGGCCTCTGGGCTCATGCATCAACAGCTTTCTATAGCGATCCAGATGCTCGGTGACATATTGACGCATCGCCAGGATGTTACTCCCCTTAAGCTCGGGATAACCCGAGGTGATGATGCGCAGGGGCTCTCCCTCGGTGTGGGCATCGAGTGTTATGAATTGTTGACATTTCTCGGTGAATTCCATGGGCAGCTCGTTAAGCAACATGTCGTCTTCCTTTCTTATATTTTGTATGCAATATATAGTATCTGGTAGTCGCAAATACAATTAAACATGAAATGGGGTTTTCTTTCCCAAAGAATTGTATACAATATACCATAAGTTTTTGGAAGAATCCAAAATTCGACATGAGTTAATCTGTTTATATAAAGCACAAATAGCGCAAAGAGGTCTTAAACATGAAAGTAAATTGGCAAGGTGTATTCCCGGCAATCTCAACACAATTTAACGATGATGGTTCTATCAACTATGAATCGAATGCACGCATGCTCGAAGATCTCATTAACGATGGTATCGACGGCATTATCGCGTTGGGAACAATTGGTGAAAATGCCTCTTTGAGTCATGAAGAAAAGCGTGAATTTATCAAGCATACCGTTGAAACCGTTAATGGTCGTATTCTGGTGCTTTCAGGCTGTACAGAGAACACCGCAGAGCAGGCATCTCTATACGCACAAGATGTCGAGAAGTTAGGTATCGACGGTCTGATGTTGCTTCCGGCCATGGTCTATCGCGGAACGGATCGTGAAGTGGTTGCCCATTATCAATATGTCGCTCGCTCAACTTCGTTACCTATCATGATCTACAACAATCCAGTGGGATATGGCGTCGATATCAACCTTGAGATGACGGCGATTCTTGCCGAAGAGGACAATATTGTCGCGATTAAAGAGTCGACTACCGATACACGCCGTCTGACAGAGCTGCAGAGCCGTTTCGGTGAGCGCTTCAACATCCTGTGTGGCGTGGATGACATTGCGCTTGAAAGTATCTTCCTCGGCGCTACGGGTTGGATCTCGGGTCTGACTAACGTCTTCCCCCGCGAATCTGTAACACTTTTCAAGCTGGCTCGTGCAGGCCGTATCGAAGAAGCGCGTGAGATCTACCGCTGGTTCATGCCTCTGCTACGCTTAGACACAATTCCGACTCTGGTTCAGTGCATCAAATTTGCGGAGCAAATTGTGGGTCGCGGCAGTGAAAACGTACGCATGCCACGTATGACTTTAATTGGTGAAGAACGTGCATACGTTGAAACACTGATCAAAGAAGCGATGGCGACCCGCATCGATCTTAATAAGTACAACTTAGACTAGTTCTTAACCTGATTAATATTACAAAATCAGACTAATTTTAAAATAGCCAAAAGCCTGCTCCCCTCATTGAATTTTGGGTGAATAATAAAGATTAACAATCACCCGTTTTCAATGCTTACCCTACCTAAGGGGGAGAGGCAAAATGGAGTAAGAGTGAGATGTTAAAAGGTACCTTCTTTTGCGTCGATGCTCATACCTGCGGCAACCCGGTTCGTTTGGTCACCAGTGGCCACCCGAACCTTAAGGGTCGCACTATGAGTGAAAAGCGACAAGACTTTCTCAACCACTATGATTGGATCAGAAAGGCGTTAATGTTTGAACCCAGAGGCCACGATATGATGTCGGGGGCTTTTTTGTATCCTCCCTGTAGTGACAACGCCGACGCCTCCATCCTTTTTATCGAAACCAGTGGCTGCCTGCCCATGTGTGGTCACGGCACCATAGGCACGATTACCGCTGCCATCGAATCAGGCCTGTTAACGGCCAGAGAGCCGGGCAAGCTAGTCATCGATGTCCCCGCGGGGCAAATTGATATCGAGTACCAGCAAACCGGTGAAAAAGTCGACTGGGTGAAGATCTATAATGTCCCCGCTTATCTGGCTCACCGCGATGTGATCTTAGATATTTCGGGGCTTGGACCGCTTAAAGTCGATGTCTCCTACGGCGGTAACTACTATGTCATCGTCGAACCTCAGACCAATTTCCCCGGTTTAAGACAGTGGAGCGCCGCAGATATCCTTCGCTGGAGCCCCATCGTTCGTCAAATAGCCCATGAACAGCTCAGCTGTATTCACCCGGACGATCCTACCGTAAGCGGTGTCTCTCATGTGTTATGGACCGGAAATACCATCAGTGAAGGGTCCGATGGTGCCAATGCCGTGTTCTATGGCGATAAAGCCATCGATCGCTCCCCTTGCGGCACAGGTACCAGTGCCAGACTCGCCCAACTTTACGCCAAAGGCGAACTAGAAGTCGGCGACAAATACACCCATGAAAGCATTATCGGCAGTCAGTTTATCGGCCGAATCGAAGCCGCCACTACCGTAGGTGACAACATAGGCATCATGCCAAGTATTCAGGGCTGGGCCAGAATAACCGGAAAAAATGCCATCACGGTCGATGACAGCGATCCCTACGCCTTCGGGTTTCAAGTGGTATAGACAGTACTCGTTTTTCAGTCGAGTCGACTACTCAAAAAGAATCATCAGGAACCATTATGACAGACACAATAAAGACAAAAATTACCGGACAACACTTTATCGATGGCAGATGGAGCGGTCAGGCCGATGCTTTTCATAGCTTCGATCCTGTCACTAACACCAAAATCGATTGGCAGTTTGCCAACGCCTCAGAAGCTGAGGTTGCTCAGGCAGCCACAGCGGCCAACATCGCCTTTACGCAATATCGCTCGAAGACACCGAGTCAAAGAGCCGATTTTCTCGAGGCAATTGCCGAAGAGATCCAGGCCGATATCGAGACTATCACCACAGCCGCACACCGTGAGACCGGTCTTCCGATGGCGCGCCTGCAGGGTGAGACCGGCAGAACCTGCACTCAGTTAAAGCTGTTTGCCACTCGTCTGCGTGAACCACTCGCGCCACGCTTTGTCGACTTAGCAAACCCGCAGCGCGCCCCACTCCCCAAGGCCGATACCCGCTTGAGTGTATTGCCTCTGGGCCCGGTCGCCGTATTTGGCGCATCTAACTTTCCGCTCGCCTTCTCAACGGCAGGTGGCGATACGGCTTCGGCCCTGGCTGCCGGTTGCACCGTTGTGGTTAAGGGGCACCCAGCCCACGCCGCAACCAGTGAACTGGTGACTCGCGCTATCGAAAAGGCCATAGAGCGCTGTGATATGCCCAAAGGCATTTTCAGCCTGGTACAGGGCAGCACGCCGCAGGTGTCGACCACACTGGTCACCCATGGGGCTATTAAGGCGGTTGGTTTTACCGGATCACTGAAAGTGGGCCGCATCTTGTCGGACCTATGTGCCGCCAGAGCCGAGCCTATCCCGTTTTATGGCGAGCTTGGCTCGACCAACCCACAATTTCTGTTTCCCGGACTCCTGTCGGCTCAGGCCGAGCAGTTGGCTGCCACGCAGGTGCAATCCATGTTGATGGGTCACGGTCAGTTCTGCACCAGTCCCGGCGTTATCGTAGCGCAAAAGGGTGAAGCGCTTAATCGTTATATCGCGACGATGACAGAAAGCCTCGCCTCTCTGCCCGCTGCGGCCATGCTCACACCAGGGATCGCGGCGACCTACCAGGCTCAACTCGAAGCACTGCTGAATAATTCTGCCGTCACCCTTATCGCACAGGGGCAGTCGGCCGAAGCGGCCCATCATACCCGCCCGAGCGCGATCCGTGTTTCGGCTAACGATTACTTAGCAAGCGGCGAACTGCAACAGGAGATCTTCGGCCCGTGCGCCGTCTTGGTTGAGTGTGAAGACACGACTGAGGTGCTGCAGATTGCCAATGCACTTGAGGGTCAATTAACGGCCACAATTCATGGCAATGAAGATGAATTGGCTGAGCAAGGTGAACTGATTGAAGCCGTCGCATACAAGGTCGGACGTATCATCTTTAACCAGATGCCGACGGGCGTCGAGGTGTGTCATTCGATGAATCATGGTGGTCCCTACCCTGCCAGCACAGATAGCCGCAGTACCTCTGTAGGCAGCGATGCGATGAAGCGCTTCGAGCGCCCTATCTGTTATCAGAATATGCCTCAAGCCCTGTTACCCGATGAGCTAAAGAGTGACAATCCTAAGGTGATCAGCTTTTAACCTCTTGCATACGGCAAAATAAATAAAGGGAACACGGTTTCCCTTTATTTATACTCGCTTTAACGGTAATCTTAGGCGGACTAAATAGAATAACGAATAGATAGAAACGGAAAATATGAGCCGATCTACACCAATTATCCATAAAACGCGCACGCAAGTCGTTGTAGAGGTCCTAAGGGAAAAAATTCTATCTGGTGATATTGCCGCTGGTGAACCCCTTCGTCAAAGTGCTTTAGCCGATGAGCTCAACGTCAGTCGCATCCCCGTCAGAGAAGCCCTATTGCAATTAGAAGCAGAAGGCTTAGTCAAATTTGAAGCTCATAAAGGCGCAACCGCCACAGAGTTATCGGTTGAACAAGTCACCGAGCTCTTTGAACTTCGTGCACTTATTGAAACAGACCTTCTGGCAAAGGCAATTCCTAAGCTGGAAGATGAAGATCTGCTTAAAGCAGAAAAAGTACTCGATGAGCTGGAATCTGCATTTAAGCAAGAAGATGCCGTCAGTACCTGGAGTGAACTCAATACTCGCTTCCACACCTGCTTATATAGCCCGGCAGACCTTCCTCATACCTTGGAAGTGGTTCATGGTTTAAATACCAATTGCGATCGCTATATCCGTTTACAGCTACTCCTTGCTGGCGGAATACCACAAGCAGAACAAGACCATAGAGAATTACTCAGTCTTTGCAAGAGTAAGGATACCGACAAGGCCATCGAGTTGCTACGAGCGCATATTTTACATGCAGCTAAAGCGATTCGTGAACTCGTCGCCCAACAAGTGGCTTAGATCACTGTTGGTGAGCTTACGACTTGCTAAGCTTAATTAATTACGTTTGATAAGGCAGAGCCAAGGTTCTGCCTTTTTATTTGAGAGAATCACAGATGCAGTACGCCACTATCACAGGTTGGGGAAAATGTGTTCCACCAGCAACCCTGACTAACCACGACCTTTCCACTTTTATTGAAACATCTGATGAATGGATTAAGCCACGCACAGGCATCAGCCAGCGTCACATCAGCCATGTTGATACTTCTGAGCTCGCATCAGTAGCAGCGAAGCGTGCTCTGGCCGCCGCCGGTATCGATGGCAGCGAGTTGGATATGATCATCCTGGCGACCGCAAGCCCGGATACCTTGATCCCAAACATCGCCTCTACGGTACAGGCCAATGTAGGCGCAGCATGCGCTGCATTTGATATCAATGCCGCCTGTAGTGGTTTCTTATATGGAGTTGGTCTGGGTAGTGCTCAGATTAAGAGTGGCCAATGTAAAAAAGTGCTGGTTATCGGTGCCGAGCGTCTTTCCTTCTACCTCGATTGGTCACGTCGTGAAACTGCCGTACTGTTCGGTGATGGCGCTGGCGCAGTTGTCCTAGAAGCGACAGATGAAGCCATTGGCGTATTAGGCTATGAGCTTAACAATGATCCTGCCGGTCGCGATATCCTCAAAGCGGGCTTCGGTACTGCAATGGACAGATTTAATGCCGCGTCATTAGACTTCTATATCGAATTTAACGGTCAGGAGATCTTTAAGCGCGCTATCGCAGGCATGAGTAAACTGAGTAAGAAAGTACTCGAGAAGTGTGATACTTCTAAAGATGATGTCGATTGGGTTATTCCTCACCAGGCTAACGAGCGTATTATTGATACCCTTATCAGCCGTATGAAGATCCCGAAAGAGAAAGCGATTGTGAACATTGCCAACTACGGTAATACATCGGCGGCAACGATTCCTATCGCCATCTGTGATGCCCTTGAACAAGGTAAGATTCAGCCGGGTCAGACGATACTTTCATGTGCATTTGGCGCAGGGCTTACCTCGGCTGCGGCATTGATTAAGTGGGGCGATAGAGTCACGCCTATTAATGAAAGCGATGCAGAGCTGCCTCCATGCGATAAAACGGGCATCGAGTTAGTCAGTAAAGCTGTTAAGCACTTCTGCGGCTAAGCTCGTAGCTCGTAGCTCGTAGCTCGTAGCTCGTAGCTCGTAGCTCGTAGCTCGTAAGCATAAAAACACCAGCCTAAGTGCTGGTGTTTTTGTTTTCTCTTTAGGGGTTACCGGTCACGTCAGTTATAACCACGCACGTAGATACAGGTCACCTCATCACTGCATAGCGTTTCATTGAAAAGGGTCATCAATGCTGGCTCCTCGCTTTTAATCAGCGCACATTGAACAAACTCACCTATCTGATCGATTAAATGGTTGTTCTGATCATTTTTTAAAATATGCTTGGTTTCCATGGTATCGCCTCTTCATAAATTAACCCCTACTGATACCATCTCATTGATTCAACCAGGTTGATATCACACCAATTTAAACATGAACTTAACTAAAAAAATCTTAAAAAGTCAGTAAAAACATCGTGAGTTCAATCAGTAACCGGACAAGTATTGAAGCTCAATTAAACATCAATATGTCTTATCTTTAAATATATATTTATAAAACTTTAGTTTTATTCAGCTAAAACATATCAGAGTAAGTTTGGAAACGATTTCAGGAGAAGTCCGCTTTTTTAGACAAAAAAATGCCAGTCACTCGACTGGCACTCTTATCTAACCGGCGCTTACCGATAAAGCATTAGATACTGGCTAAGATCTTAGACACACTGTCTTTAGCATCGCCAAATAGCATCTCAGTGTTCTCTTTAAAGAAGAGCGGGTTCTGCACGCCGGCATAACCTGTCGCCATCGAGCGCTTAAAGACAACCACGTTCTCAGCATTCCACACTTCGAGTACCGGCATACCCGAAATCGGGCTACCCGGCTCTTTCGCTGCGGGGTTAACCGTGTCATTCGCACCAATAACCAGTACCACATCCGTATCGGCGAAATCATCGTTGATCTCATCCATCTCCATCACAATATCGTATGGCAGTTTAGCTTCGGCCAATAGCACGTTCATGTGGCCAGGCAAACGGCCCGCAACAGGGTGAATAGCAAAACGGACATTCACACCACGCTGACGTAGTTTCTGAGTGATCTCGGCAACCGGATACTGAGCCTGCGCAACCGCCATACCATAACCTGGAGCTATGATAACGTTACGTGCATTTTTCAGCATATCGGCGACATCATCGGCCTGCACTTCGCGGTGCTCGCCCTGATCAGCAACCCGTTCTAGCACTGTGCCACCTTCGGTACCGAAGCCACCTAAGATCACAGAGATAAATGAACGATTCATCGCTTTACACATGATGTAAGAAAGGATGGCACCCGAGCTACCCACTAACGCACCGGTAATAATCAACAGATCGTTACCTAACATGAAACCTGCTGCCGCTGCCGCCCAACCTGAGTAGGAGTTCAACATAGAGACAACCACAGGCATATCTGCGCCGCCAATGGCCGATACCAAATTATAGCCAAATACGAAGGCTACCAGCGTCATGATAACCAAGGCACCAATCGCATCGGTTTGCATGTAGTAGGCGCCTAAGATAACTGAAACCGCTATCATGCCCAAGTTCAACCAATGTGCGCCAGGCAATGCTTTGGGCGCGCTACTAACCAGACCACGAAGCTTAGCAAAAGCCACGACTGAACCGGTAAAGGTCACGGCACCGATAAAGATCCCAAGAAACACTTCGACGTCATGAATGGTTTTAGCCACAGGATCGATATGCCCTGTCACTGCATCCATCAAGGCACCGTGATCTAATGTGCTCGAGAAGCCAACCAGTACTGCCGCCATACCCACAAAGCTGTGCAGAATAGCGACCAACTCAGGCATTTCGGTCATCTCGACTTTCAGTGCTAAACGCACACCGATAGCCGCACCTATGGCCATTGCACCGGTAACGATCCAGCTGTTACCCTCAATTTGAGTACTGGCAAGGGTCGCGACAATCGCGATAACCATACCGATAATACCCAAGATATTACCGCGTTGAGCGGTTTCCTGCTTACTTAAGCCTGCAAGACTGAAGATAAACAGGACTGCAGCAACCAAATAAGCTGCACTTAATAATCCTATAGACATATTCGTCAATCCCCTTAGTCTTTACGGAACATCTTCAGCATACGCTGAGTGACGGTGAAACCACCGGCAATGTTAATCGAGGCAATGAGTATCGCAATGCCGGATAAGACCAGCACAGCCGTACTATCACTGTTCATCTGTACTAATGCACCGACAACGATAATGCCACTAATCGCGTTGGTTACACTCATAAGAGGGGTATGTAGAGAATGGCTCACATTCCAAACCACGTAATAACCGACGACACATGACAGCACAAATATGCTGAAGTGCTGCAGAAAGTCTGCTGGCGCCGAACTAGCAATTAACCCGAACAGGCTGGCTGCAACAGTGGCTATTGCAGGTTTGATCCAAGGGTTCTTTTTCTTCTCGACCACTTCGACCGGTGCTTCCTCAGCTTTAGCTTGAGGTTGCGCACTGACCTGAATTGCAGGTGGCGGGAAGGTGATTTCACCATCTTTAACCGCAGCCACACCACGGATAACCTCATCATCGAAGTTAATCTCATAGTTACCATCTTTCTCAGGCACCATTAACTTAAGCAAGTTAACTAAGTTGGTACCGTAAAGCTGACTCGCTTGGGTAGGCAGGCGGCGTGAAAGCTCGGTATAACCGATAATGGTGACATCGTTGACCACAGCGACTTCACCGGGAACGGTCAGTTCGCAGTTACCGCCATTGGCCGCAGCCAGATCGACAATGACACTGCCGGGCTTCATTAAGCCAACCATATCTTCAAGGATCAGTTTAGGCGCGGGTTTACCCGGAATAAGTGCAGTCGTAATGATAATATCGACATCTTTGGCTTGCTCACGGAACAGCGCCATTTCAGCATCGATAAACTCTTTACTCATCACTTTGGCGTAACCGTCGCCTGAACCCGACTCCTCTTCGAAATCAAGTTCCAGAAATTCGGCACCCATAGAGTTAATCTGCTCTTTCACTTCGGGGCGAGTATCGAAGGCACGAACTATTGCACCTAAACTACCGGCAGCACCTAATGCTGAAAGACCGGCAACACCGGCACCGATGATCAAGACTTTTGCCGGCGGCACTTTACCCGCGGCAGTGATTTGACCGGTAAAGAAGCGACCAAAATGGTTCGCCGCTTCGATGACGGCGCGATAGCCATCAACGTTTGCTAAAGAACTACGCGCATCGAGAGACTGGGCACGAGAGATACGTGGCACCATGTCCATAGCGAGCAGGTTAATCCCTTTAGCCTTAAACTTTTCCAATAGCTCTGGATTCTGGGCTGGCCACACAAAACTTGCCACTGTCGAGCCGGCTTTCATTAAATCGGCTTCGTCAACGCCAGTGTCTGCATTAATACCAGGTGCATTGACCTTTAGTATGAGATCAGCCTGAAACGCTTGTTCGAGGCTAACAACCTCAGCACCCGCTTCTTGATACGCTTCATCTTTGAAGTTAGCCGCCTCTCCGGCACCGCTTTGTACCACAACACTGAAACCTAATTTCTTAAGCTGTATCACAGTGGCAGGTGTCGCGGCTACCCGGCTCTCCTGCGCGAGGATCTCCCTTGGTATTCCGATTTGCATAGTTATTTCCTGGTGTCGATAGTAATGTTTTCAAATGCTGTTACCGGTAAACCTAACTCGGTAATACAATTGCTAATATTTATACTTTTATGATCAAAGCAACCAAATAGGGTAAGTTGCTGCCGCTAAAAGTGACTAAGCATTCAGTCAAGCGCATCATAAAACCTATCAACAATACCAAGATATTTGCGTCATGGGTCAATAATTTTCAATTTTTGGAGATAAAGTCAATTATTTTTATAAGGATGTTTGTTAGTGAAGTCCTGTCAATCACCTTCTGGACTTAGTTATTAACAATTGTTATCAGTTTCATCGACATGGAGACCAATTATATTTGGATTTTTAAACCTAAATCGTTTAAAGAACAGATTAGCTCAGCCATTGTTCTCAAAATCAGGTTAATCGAGGCTTATGAGGCGCACTCAAAAGAAAGAAAAGAATTGAGAGTGAGTAGGATATTACTCTGGTCATCATGCGTTGTCATAATATCAGTAAGGAAAGAACCATTCTCTCAATCGCTGCCTTGTTCAGCGATTCCTGCGGGGGGGCTGAAATGAGCATATTGAGCAGGCTTGGGTGTATAACTTCAACGGTTAGAGCCGCACCTCATCCCAATAGACTTGCTGCCTGAAATGGGTGGCCAGACGAAGGTTAAGATCGTTAAAGCTGGGAAGAGATTCCTCGAGTCCCGTTAAGCACGACCAGACAAAACGATGGCAGTTATTGTCGAACAAATCATACTCTCGATATTGAAAAATTGATGCTTCGGCGCGCTGGAGTACACCGGCATCGATAAGTGGTTGATGATCATGACTGCAGGCGATATAGATCTTTGTCCCGGTTCTGCCCGCCAGAAAGCGGTTTGTCGAGACGGCGCGGATTAATCCGCTACCATGAAGTTCGATAAGAATATGCTCGTCGAGCCAGATACCTGTATGTTCAATCATGCCATAGACGAAGCAGCAGATAATGGCGCCGGGTTGTGGCTGCACCTGTTTGTGACTTGGATGCCACAGACTTGGCTTCAATGCGACATGCTGGCCACCTTCAGGCATAGACGGCGCCTTACCCATGCGGCGCTGATGCTCCAGCTGATGCCGTTTTTCACGTCTGTCGGCTAGTATCACAGCACCTAAGGTTGCACCGCCAAGCCAGATTAAGGGTAATGCCATTCAGTCACTCCAACCGACTACATTTCCCCTGACAGTAAATCTTTAAAGGACGACTGTGAATGAGAAAAGTGTAAGATATGATTACTTAATCTGTCTTGTTTGTGGCCAGTGAAGCATTTTACTTCGTCATCAAAAAATTGATTAAACAAGCACGATACACTAACTTTTACAATACAAGTTAATAATTGGAAAGCTATGAAAGGCATTATTTTTTCAGAGTTTATCTCGCTCGTTGAAGACAAGTTTGGTCTGGAGACATGCCAAAATATGTTGGATGACAATCAGGACCCTGGTATCTATACCAGTGTGGGTACTTACGACCACCGTGACCTGATAAAGTTAATTAATACCCTAAGCAAGTTAACTGGCGTCGCCGCCACCGAGCTGCAACAGGTTTACGGCGAATCGGTATTCAATCAGCTGTTTAACAGCATGCCCGAACTCGAGGGAAGAAGTGACAGTACCTTTAGCTTTATCAAGAGTGTCGAAGCATCGATTCACATTGAGGTAAAAAAACTCTACCCTCAAGCCAAACCACCCAAATTCAATTTTATCTCTGAATCCGCCTCTGAGCTGGTCATGGATTATCAATCTGCACGCTGTTTATCTCATGTCTGCTACGGTCTGATAAATGGCTGTGCGAATCACTTCAACCAGACTGTCACTATCGATATGCAATCGCTATCCCATGATAACTCGCAGGTGCGTTTCACCATCAACTATATTTAAACACTCTCGGTCATCCAGCCTGGAGTAATAGGATTGGGGGAAATAACTAAAGGGCCACTGAGTATGCTCGAAGATGAGAAAGCTGATTTTGTTAAGCAGATAGCACTCCTCACTAAAAAAGTGCAAAGAGAGCATCAAACCAAGCTCGCGGCAGAAAAGCTGTTGGAAGAGAAGAGCCGTGAGCTTTACCTTGCCCAACAAATATTAGAAAACAACTTACTTACCATCAAGAACCGTTCAGAGCAAGATATTGCCCTTTTGCACCTCAAGACCCAACTTGAGTCGGTATTACTCGATTTCACCCAGACGTTTCTAAAGCAACACCCATCGAGCACTCAACTACAACGACTCGTCGATGAACTGGTCGACATTAACCATATTAATTCGTGCCGGTTAAGTTTATCCACCTCAGACAGTTCAGGTATTAAAGACTTATTTAACGCGGGAAAACCCACCGACTGGCAGCTTATAACTCATCAGGTAAACTCATGCCAGTGGAGCGATAAGGGCCTGCAACTCAGCGTGATCATTAAGGGAAGCACCCAGCACCTGGGGGCATTACAGGTCGAGTTGAACACTCCAAAACCCTGGCAAGAGACCATAGAGAAACAGTTGCTCCTGTTTTGCGATATGCTCCACTCCGCCTACCAGCGTCAGGCACTATTGAATCGCACACTGGAGGAGAAGCGCAGAGCCGAGCACTCTGAGCGAACAGCAAGGGATTTTGTGGCCATGATAAACCATGAGTTACGCACCCCACTCAGTGGGTTACTGGGCAGCGCGGATCTGATGCGCGATACCCAAATGACGATCCATCAGCAACAGCTGCTTAAAACGATGCACCAATCCGGTGAACTACTGGAGGTGATAATCAACGATCTCCTCGATATGAGTAAGATGAATGCCGGTATGCTCAAAATCATCGATATTAAGTTCAGACCCGAGCAATTGTGCTTAATGATTCAGAACATATTTGCCACTAAGACCGCCGAGCTAGGTCTGGCTTTTGAATTGACATTCGATGAACACATTCCGCCCCAGTTGATAGGCGACCCGGATCGCATTAAACAGCTCTTTGTAAACTTAATTGGTAACGCAATCAAGTTTACCGAACAGGGCAAGATATCGGTAAAAGTCGATTGGGCAGAGGAGATGTTTCGTTTTACGATATCTGACTCCGGCTGCGGGATCCCCCAAGATAAACTGGCAAATATTTTTGACCCTTTTGTTCAGGTCAACAATGCCAGCAATCGTCCCCATGAAGGCACTGGATTAGGCTTGGCAATTTGTAAACTTCTGGTCGAAAAAATGGAAGGAGAGATAGCCCTCGAAAGTCGTGTTGATGAAGGAACACTGTTCTCGGTCAAGCTACCACTAAAGCCCGCAGAAGAGACTGAAGATGTCATCACAGATGAAGACACGGATATTCCACTGGAGAATTTGACCGTGTTAGTCGTTGAAGACAGTGAAGTAAATCGATTACTTATTTCCATGATGTTGGATAAGCTGAAAATCAAACCTTATCTCGTCAATAACGGCCAGCAAGCCATCAACTTTTTAGCCGATACCCAGGTCGATATTGTGCTTATGGACTGTAGAATGCCTATCGTCGATGGTTTTGAAGCAACCAGAAGGCTAAGACATTCAGGTTATCGTCACCCTATCATAGCGTTGACTGCGGGTACCACCACCCTCGAAATCGATAAATGCTTAGACAGTGGCATGGATGAGATCATTAACAAACCTTACAAGCTGATCGATATCAAAAGGGTACTCACCAAATGGTATCAAAAAGTCATCCAACCCTAACCTAACCAATCTTACTGTCAGGACAGGTGGCATAGTTCGGCGACCGTCACTCGATGTGGCTCTCCTAATGCTGCAACCTGAGCAAGCAGGAGTTCACCACAGGCAAGCGCATCGACGAGTGCATTGTGGGCTGCGTAAACAGGTAAACCATATCGGGCGCGACATGCTCCCAATCGCAGCGTTCCCTCTTTCAATACATCTTGTTTGCGAAGTAAACGTTTACGTTCAAGGGCCAAGGTATCGATTGACAGCAACTTTACCGACTCCCCCGTCACCTGTTTGATTGCCACCTGCAAAAAACCTAAATCTAAGGGTGAGTGATGGGCAACCAACAATTTTCCTCTTGTACGCCCCATGAACCATTCGATAGCCGAATCGATAGAGACACCGGCTTGCAGTTGATGATCAACGATGCCGTGAATGGTTGCACTCTGCCCTACACTGCCGTTTATCTGAATCAACTTTTGTTCGGCGCGATCGAGTTGCAACAGGCCTTTCTCTATCGGAATTAAGCCAATACTCAGTATCTGATCCCTATTCTGGTCTAACCCGGTCATTTCAAGATCGACGGCCATCAGGGATGATTCAGAAAACACCTGACCGACGGTAGGGATCAGTGAACGATAGTACTCTTTAGTCAATTCGGAGCGGCTCAAAAATGCGCGCCAGCACAGTTGCGAGCGTAGAATGAACCCTATCACCTAAAAGCTCCTCGTAAATTTAAGCTTTATGCCGGCCTGAGCATCATGCACCACTTTAAATGCATCCCGTAACTGATGGCGAACCAGTGAGGAGAGGTTCTGTGGTTGCAGGTAATTAGACAAGTCTATCGAGTGAGTGTATTGATAGCCTTGATTGGACAAGCGCATATGGGCGATAAATTCATGGGCATCGGCAAGATTCAGTGCATCTTTACGATGAATGATATTACTCTCCATTAACGCACGTATACGTTTTGCCGTATTCACCTCTTTAATGCCGGCTGACAGCGCATATACCCGGGCGATATCATTTATCAATGCATTGCCCTTGTGTTTCAGATCTATCCCCTTCACCTCACGCCCGTCGCGTTCGAGCACAAACTGTTTGAAAAAACCTAACGGCGGCGATTCCAGCAATGAGTTATTGGTCATTCCGGCAAGAAATATGTCGTTGTCTTTAGTTTCCGCTAGCACCTTGTCCTGCAGACTATCGAACAGAGAACTCGGTCCGTAGACAGAGCGCATATCGAAGAAGATACTGGCATGCATTAACGCCTTAGGATCAGGGGTATTCACCCACTTATCGAAGCGCTGTTGCCATTGAGACAAGGTCAGGCGCCATTTTGGGTTTTGCGCCATGATATCGCCGGGACAATAGATATAACCACATCTATCCAAGCCGTTACACACCGCCTTGGTCAAGGCTTCAAAATAGCCGGCGGCAGCATCATCGGGCTCATGAGCGAGTAATAACCCATTGTCCTGATCCGAACATGCCGCCTGATCTTGTCGTCCCTGAGAGCCAAATGCTAACCAGCAGAAGGCCATAGGGGCCTCTCCCAGGAGCTGTTGGTTCAAGACGATGAGACGCCGGGTCAAGGCATCGGTCACCGAGGTCAGCACACGACCTATCTCTTCGGCTCTGGCATCGGCGCTGATAAGGTTCTGCAACAAGAGAGGGATCTGTTTACTGACACCAATCAAGCTTTCAAGATCATTTTGACGCTCTATTTCACCGATCAAGAGCAGAGGTTGTGAACTTTGGCCACGCAGGATATCGGTGCTGGTCAATACCCCCACGGCGCGGTCATCGTCAACGATCGGCAGATGATGAATACTATGCTCACTCATCAGTAACATGGCTTCGAATACCAGCGAATTTGATGTCAGGGACTTGGGCTTTGACGTCATCGCCTGATGAACGGGCAAACTTCCCTCTAACCTTTCGGCTAAGACTCGATTTCTCAAGTCTCTGTCGGTCAAGATCCCGCTGAGCTTGTGATTATCTATCACTAAAACCGATGATACCCGCGCCGATCGCATTTTGCGGGCGGCTTCACTCACCGTCGCATTAACATCAATAACCAGAGGATCACCTGACATCAAAGAACTCACCCTATTGGTGGTTAACTCCTGGGCCTTGAAACGGGCCTGATGACGCAGGCGCTTAGCGAAGGCACGGTTAAAGAAACGATCGAACTGCCGACTCTCTACACGCAGGTAGTCGAAAGTATCGGGATCCAGGTGATACACTAAGCCATCTTCGAGGATCCGAACCCGGTTACTCACCTTCTCGCCGGACAAGAGCGAAGGAAAACCGAAGTAATCCCCCTCACCTAACCTATCCAGTAACTCGCCATCATTGTCTCTCACCTCGAAAGCGCCGCTGCGTACTATATAGAGTTGAGGGTGACTCTCATCGAGGGGAACAAACGCAGATAATTTACTGTAGTAGCCGACACTCAGGCTTTTACAGCAACGCTCGAGTGTCGCGAGTTCCAGAGTATCGAAAGGCACCTGGGCCTTAATAAACTCGGTAATAGGTTGAAGTTCACTTGCATCCATAGACTGTCACCAGAAAGAGCAGAAGTAGGCACTAATAGTAAAACTATACCTAATTCAAAAAGGTAGAGGTATTCGACTTATGGCGCAGTCATGAATTTCATCAGACAACATTTATCACTTACAAATCCGTTTAACGCTCCATTTAAGGAAAGGTATTTAGTTGCTGGATAGACATTAAGCTAGCACTTTATGGCTCCATACATAGAAATAGTGTCCTCCGCTGATAAAGGCCATCGCAATCAATGACCACATACCCACTTGAAAACTCAGCGGAGTAAGTAACGGATAAACCTGATCGGTTAGCAGCATCAGGGCAAAGGTTATCTGCACAAAGGTACTCGCCTTTCCCCAGAGACTCGGGGTTATCTCATAACCGCCAAACTGCCAGTGATAGAGAAGTGCGCCACAGACGATTAAGAGATCTCTTATCACGACAATTGTGGCTACCCACCATGGCAGTAAGCCTACAATAGCAAAAGAAACATACACACTGACCAGTAATACCTTATCGGAAATAGGATCGACAATGGCACCGTAACGACTGACGGCATTTAATTTACGGGCTAAGAAGCCATCGACGCCGTCACTAAGCCCGGCAATAAATGCAATCCATAACACAGCACCATAGTCTTCACTGAGGATCATCAGGCAGATTGGTACAGCCAAGATCAGGCGCAATGTCGTCAACATATTGGGAAGCTGCTTGATTAGTGAACTGGCCATAACTTATTAACCATCCTGGGTTAAGTTTACCTACCTTTAGTATATCCGCTTCGGCTCAAAGTGCTCGTTTAAGCGATTTAGCGAAAAAAAATGCACTCAGTACTTCAACTTGTCCTCAAGTTGATACTTAAGTGCCTGTACGGCGGGCATCGCTTGGCGATGAGTCGGCAAAGTATTTATCGTGTTCAGACCACTTTGATAGGCTTTTTGTGCGTCAATAAAGCGCATCTGCCGGGAGTAGATATCACCTTTCTTGACTTGCCAACGAGGCAAGGCTTTGACATTGTCCGGCAAGCGTTCGATGGCACAGAGCGCCAGCTGAGTCTCGCCTTGCTCCAGATAACTGTCGACCAGGGGCTCTATTAAGGCAACAACCGGGCCAAGCCTGTCTATTCCATCGTTGAGCCCCTCAATGGCCTTGCTAAGCCCCTCGATTTCTATCGACTTGGCCATCATCGCACGCTCAATAAACTGATCAGGCGTAGGTCTGTTTAACAGGCGCATAAAACTATCCATCTCAGCGGTCGCCAAATCGTACTCTTCCAGCGCTAAATAAGTTCTAGCCAGATTCAGTCTGGCCGACTTATATCTGGGCGCTAACGCTATCACCTTAGATAACAAGGTTTTCGCCTCATCCGGCATCCCTGACTGCAGTCGCATACGGCCCATATAAAACCAGATATCCAGACGTAAACTATCGTCATGGGTGTTTTTCAGGGCACTTTGAAAATCATGCCAGGCCAGATCCCAGTGTTGGTTTTCACTGTGTAGCTCCCCTCGCTGCAGGTACAGGTGAGCATCATTTGTCTGTAATAAGAGCAAGTCGTCATAGTGTTGCACACGTAAGTCGACCCCTACGTGCGCCATAGAGACGCCGGGACAACTCAGCATCAGAAATAAAATAGCCTTATAACCCCTTTTCATGGCTAAGGCACCGTTACCGAGCCCGAGGTCATCACGCCATTGAAGCTATCGCCTCCTCGCTCAATGTTTGTGACGGTAAAAGAGAAAACGTCACCACTTTGAGCCGTCACCTTAGTTAACTTCAAACTTAGGGAACCGTTTGCCCCGGTAGTCCCCGACACCAACTGCGTAGTGCTATCGGCTAAGGTCCAGTTGCCACTCACCTCGGCGCCGGCAGCTAGGCTTCCCGAATCATCTATAACAGATACCTGAGCCGTAACATCGTAACTGCGCCCCTTCCTCTTAAGAGAGAGTGAGACTTCATCGGCCTGCAATACCGTGGGCACCGAGATGCTGGTCGTTACTGATACCTCTTGCGAAACAGAAGACTCTTCGACGCCATCGCTAGCCGAAATGACATAGTAATAAGTCGTATCGAGCGCTACCGAACTATCTGAAAAATTCGTCACGGTCGATTGAACGGGCGGGTTATAGCCGCTGCCGGAAACCAACGAACGGTAGATGTTATAACTGTTCGCCTCAGCAACACCTGACCAGCTCAGCTCAACCTGACTGCCATTGAAGCTGCCAACGAGATCCGTTGGTACGCCGATGCCACCACAAGCTGTGGCATCGGGGTAAATACAGTCACTGGTCTCAATGTTGTCACTCTCGAGGTAGGTGTAGCCAGTTAGGGCCAGGGAGTTAACGGTGAATACAAATTGACCACTGCTATTCTTGTTTGCGTTGCCCGAGCTAAAACTGACCTTGCCCTCACTCGATGTCACACCAGACACAGACAGTGTCGTCAGCCCTGACCAACTGCCCTGCACCGCAACATTACCGATACCTGAGCCCGAATTATCGATGACTGAAACTTCAGCCTGTGCTCTGAGTTTTTTCCTGTTCACAGATTCAATAGCCAAGGCTATCTGCTCGACATTAACACTGGCGACGATAGGGTGAGTCGTAACATTCAATGGCTCGCTGGGATCTGACTCGTTGTTGGCGCCATCGAAAGCAATCACCCTGTAGGTATACGCTGTCGCTGGAGTTAGACCGCCATCATCGAAACTCGTTACCAATGATGTCGCTATCATCACATCGTCGCGCAGGATCTTATACCCGGCCACAGCGACATTATCGGTTGCCGCATTCCAGCTTATAGAGGCACTGCTCGTTGTCACTGAACTGAGTTGCAGATTCTCAACCTGACTGGGTGCTTCGCTATCCCCCTCTGGCTCAGCTAGGGAGTAAACCAATGTTAATCTAGGATGGAAACTCGTCGACTCGCTCGAATAAAAATCGGCACCATCTGAAGCCGAAGTGTTTGCGATGATAAAGCCATTATTGTTGACGGCGCCATCCACCCAGGACTGAACGATAGCGATGCCAGCCTCATTGAGAGCAACCGTGAACAGCCCTGTCGACGGTGAGATTGAAGAGAGGGAAAGCGAACCGCGATCGCTCCCGCCCAGCCCGCCAGCCGACTCCCAAGCCATGCCGGCTCGATACTCTTGCCAAGTCACTTCAGCTTCGACCCAAGGGGAGTAAAGTGCGAAAATATCATAACTACTGCCCGATGGATTAAACACATCTAAGGTTAACGATGCCGACTCGACGATGGCATTTTCCGGGATTTGACTGATATCCCATCTAAGCAGAGTGGAGAGGTCGACTCCGCCGCCATCATCACCATCGATATACAGGTTCGAACTCGCTCCATAGTTAGTGCCAGCATTGAGTTCACTGATATAGGCATCACTGGTACCGGCATACCCAGTGTCAGGGCTGACCCCATCCTGAAATGCGATGGTGATTAAATTGATATAGGTAAATGTCTGCTGGGTATCGGCGGCGATGGGGTTAAGCGAAATATCTTCGATACCATTGACTGTCAGGGTGTAGGCCTGTGAAGGGATCAGGGCCGAGGTCGTTAAAATGACTTCGCGCTGATTTGCACTCAGCTGGGCCGAAAGCACAAGGGCGCCGTTATCGAGCTGGTAATTGGCTGGATTATTTGCGCTCGCAGAGGTGATATTTTCTGAAAAATCAGCCCTGATATGTGTCGTATCAACCGCCTCAACCGACACCAGCTCTGGTGGAAGAATATCCGGCCCCTTAGTGATGGTGAATGCATCCAGAACGGCATTGGTATTATCGATAAACGTCGCGGACAGTTCATTTTCTATCACCTCGACAATGACCGACCCCAATCGATTAATTGAGGCATACATGGCCGGATGGTTAAGCGCTCCGCCCGAGATCTTGCCTGAACTTCCCGCAACCAGATAGACTGCACCGTTATTGGCCTGTTGGATCGCTGCCGTTTTCTCATAACTGCCATCACCGGTTTTCTTACCGTCACCGCCATCGAGTTTCATCACCTCACTGAACGTCGTTGAGTTGCCATAGTGACTATCGATAAGGTATGAACGCTCATAGGAGTGACTGTGGCCAGACAGGACAAGGTCGACGCCGTAAGACTCGAGGACTGGCAGCGCATTCTCACGCATCTCTATCAAGCGAGATTCAGAATCTGAATTATGTGAACCCTTAGTGTAGGGAGGGTGATGCCAGTAGGCAATGATCCATGGCTGACTTGTCGCCTCAAGGTCATTCACCAGCCAAGTCAACATGGCACCGTTGCTTGCCCTGTTTGTTTCATAAGACTCGAGGCAGATGAAGTGGATCTGGCCATAATCGAAAGAGTAATACGCTTCTGTTCCCGATGCGACGCCTCCCGCTTCAGCGTTGGTTGGCAAGGTAAAAATATCGTAGTAAGGCCCCTCTTGTGAGGCCGAATCGGCGCTTGCCCCGTCGTGATTACCTAAGGTTGCCCAGAGTGGAGATTGCTTCAACATCTCGGGATAAAGCTCAAACACCGCAGCCTGATACTCGCTATCGGTACCGGTCGAATAGGCATTGTCACCCAGCATGATCCAAAGGTCGGTGTATTCATTACCGGTCCGAGTCCGATAGGCATCCCGAACGGCTCGTGCATTATTGTCTGCGGTGCCGGAATCACCGATAACCCAAATTCGGGTAAGCTCAGTGTTACCAGGAACAGGGGAGGTATAGAAATAATGGCTGCTATCTGAGCCTGCCAGCACACCACCTAGCTCATCGAGCAGAACATAGTAGTAACGGGTATTGGGCTGTAAACCCGAAATAAGCACGCTATGGTCGACACCACTCGGCCCGGATGCACTGCCGCTTAAGTCATTAAGCTCTGTGCCATAAGCCACATTCGAAGGACTGGAAATATCGGTTCGCCACTTGACCGTCATGCTGTGCGGTGTGCCCAGCTGCAGATAGGGGCCACGGTTCAGGTTCTCGGCCCAGCCTCCAAATGCCGTAATAATAAGCAATAAGCAGAATAAACCATTAAGAAAAAGCCTGCTAATCTTCGGCTTACAGAATAAAAGTGAACCACCCATAAACACCACCACACCTTGCGGCTCTTAGCTATATACAGAAGCCAAAGCAATAAGTAATGAGGTAAGTATATGCACTAATCTCAGGCTGTGCCTGAGCTTGAACCCGTTTATAAATGTGGTATCAGGATCTGATAAAGCAAAAAAAGAGCGCCGAGGCGCTCTTTTTACTCTGACTTTACATCAGACTTTTAATCAGGTTTTTAACCAGAGATTAATGATCGTGCGCTTCGCCTGACCCTTTAGGGAAACGAATCGACTCAACCATATCAACAACATTCTGAGGTACTGCAGCCGTAACCTTGCTCACCGCAAAGGCGACAACAAAGTTAACCACCATACCCAGCATACCCATGCCCTCCGGAGAGATCCCCATGAACCAGTTGTCGGCGTTGTTCATCTCAGGATTAACAAACTTGAAGAACACGATATATGAGGCGGTGAACAGTAGACCCGTTACCATACCTGCAATCGCCCCCTCTTTGTTAATCGTCTTAGAGAAAATACCCATGATGATTGCCGGGAAGAGTGACGATGCCGCTAATCCGAATGCAATCGCAACGACCGCCGCAACGAAGCCCGGTGGATTAATACCGAAGTAACCCGCCATCACAATGCCTAAGGCTGCTGCGATACGTGCAAACATCAGCTCTTTCTTATCAGAAATATCGGGCATTAAATTCTTCTTCAACAAGTCGTGAGACACCGAAGTTGAGATAACCAACAACAGACCCGCAGAGGTTGATAGTGCCGCCGCTAAACCACCCGCTGCGACCAGTGCGATAACCCAAGCCGGTAAGTTAGCAATTTCAGGCGTTGCTAATACCATGATATCGCGGTCAATCTTCATCTCACTTTCTGCGCCTTTGGCATAATAGATCTTGCCATCGGCATTCTTATCATCCCACTTAATCAGACCCGTCTTTTCCCAGTTCTTAATCCACTCAGGTGCTGTTTCATACGCAACCCCCGTTGATTCAGGACCATTAATCGTCTCAATCATATTTACACGAGAGAATGCCGCTAATGCAGGAATCGTAGTGTACATGATAGCGATGAATACCAGTGCCCAACCCGCCGATATACGCGCATCTTTTACTCTAGGCACAGTGAAGAAGCGTACAATAACGTGGGGCAGACCCGCAGTACCGAACATCAAGGCACCAGTAATAAAGAACACGTCAATCATGCTCTTAGAGCCTTCGGTATATTGAGCAAAACCAAGCTCAGTCGATAGACCATCTAACTTGTCGAGCAGGTACACTCCTGTCCCGTTACCCGCAGCATCGATAAGTTCAGCACCGAAGCCAACTTGTGGCAGGATATGACCCGTCATCATGACAGAGATAAATATTGCAGGAACCATGAAAGCGAAGATGAGTACACAGTATTGAGCCACTTGCGTGTAGGTAATGCCCTTCATTCCACCCAGCACAGCGTAGAAGAAGACCACTGCCATACCGATATAAACACCGGTTTCGACATCAACTTCGAGGAATCTTGAAAATACAACCCCGACACCACGCATCTGACCCGCAATATAGGTAAAGCAGATGAAGATGGCACAAATAACGGCCACGGTACGCGCTGCCTGAGAGTAGTAACGGTCACCGATAAAGTCGGGCACGGTAAACTTACCAAATTTACGCAGGTAAGGCGCCATACACAAGGCCAGTAGTACGTAACCACCAGTCCAACCCATCAGGTAAACTGAACCATCATAACCAACAAACGAGACGATACCCGCCAGTGAAATAAATGACGCCGCCGACATCCAATCTGCCGCGGTTGCCATTCCGTTCATCACAGGGTGAACACCACCACCTGCCACATAAAATTCTTTGGTCGATCCGGCTCGACTCCAAATCGCGATACCAATATATAGGGCAAACGTCACGCCCACGATTAAATAAGTTAATGTTTGTACATCCATCTCACGGCTCCTTTCTTAGGTTGAATGTTAGTCTTCGTGAACATCATATTTTTTGTCTAATGCGTTAGCCTTGGCCACATAGACAAAAATCAGCGCGACGAACACATACATTGCACCCTGCTGCGCAAACCAGAATCCTAATTTGAATCCCATGAAATGAACTTCATTTAGTACATCGACTAATAAGATGCCGCATCCAAATGATACAGCAGCCCAAATTGCTAATAAGCTCAGGACTAAACGCAAATTCTCGCGCCAATACCCTTCTGCCTTTTCGTTACTTTCAAAACTCATAGCGACTCCCCTGTGCTGGTTTTTATATTAAAGTCATAGTTAATCTACCAAGCCTCGACGCAACAACAATCGCGACCTTAGTCTAACGTTGGCGGCAACCTGACTTAACAAACATGGGGATAATTTTATAAAACAGAGGGTTACAAGTTTACGTTGGCGTCAACTTACAATTAAAGCACTCAAGGGCCTTAGACTAAGGTAGGAGGAAAATTAGAGAATAATGAACAACATTTTTAGAGAGAGGCACTCGAACGGTTAAAATACATACATGATAATAACGAAAAAGCCCGCAAAAATGCGGGCTTTCGTTTTTATGAGCTCTGAGAAAGTGAGCAGAGGCTCTTAGTTTTCGGCTTCCAGCGACGACAGGTAGTTTACCAACTCGGCCAACTCTTCTGCAGTGCGGTGCTTAGACTTGATCAGGTATCGGCCATTAACCAATAGTGAGGGTACGCCACGAATTCCAGCCAATTGAGCCTGAGTGTCATAATTAGAGAGTGCCAGACTGGCATCGGCCGAGTTCATTGCTTTCTCAACCTTATCGGCATTGACGCCCTGCTGCACGAAATAATCCCTTAATTGCTCAGGACGGGTAAACGCCCCCTCCTTCTCATGTATACGTTTAAAAATATTGCCATGAACCTGCGGCGTTAATTTAAACTTTTGAGCCAGATAGTAGGCTTCCTGACTCAAGATCCAACTCGGACGACCGGCACCGATAGGCGTTCTGCTAAACTCCACCTTGTCACCGAGCAGCTCAACCGTTTTCTCGAACAAAGGATCCTGACGATAGCAATGGCCGCAATTATAGGAGAAGAACTCCCTGACAATGGGAGACTTAGCCTCGGGGATCCCACTGACTTGCACATAGTCGACCCCTTCGACGAAGGCCTGGGCCTCTGCTCGGTTAAACATCATCGTACTGGCTGCAACCAAAAGCAGTAGTGTGGTTAAAGGCCACTTTAAAAAATTCATCGTCTCTTCCTAAGTTAATTCTTAAGTTAATACCTAATATGGGTACCTGAGTTCAGGTTAGTTGCATTCACAAAGCATAGCTAAAGGGTCGTCATAGCGATATCGAAAGCCTAATTCTGTAGAAATTTTGGTGCCCTCGATAGATTTACCGACTTGCGACACACCGCTGAATGTCGGCGCAGTGAGAGATAAGTCTTTAGCCGCCGCCGAATAGAAGGCTTCCCGGCCCGGATGTTGATTCGCGCAAATATTATAAACGGGAGATAACGGCTTGCCCGATAACAGACAAGAGACGGCGCCGATGCAATCGTCCAGATGCACCAGATTAACCGCTGAATCTCTGCCCGGTAAATCTTGTTTCCCCGCTAAAAAGCGCCCCGGATGCCTTCCTGGTCCTACTAAACCGGCAAAACGAATAATGCTTGCATTAGTCATCTCGCTGAACAGCCTCTCCGCTTCAAGCAAAATCTCGCTCGATGGCGAATGCGGCGCAGCGTCACTCTCTGTCACTGGCTTTGCCGATGAAGGATAGACCCCGGTGGTACTGACAAAGATGATCCTCATGTATTGATGCTCAGCCATCAGGCGTTTGAGGAAACTCAAACGTTGCAGGTAAGCACCGGGAGATTTTACAATTGCAGGAGGGATATTGATAATGATGGCATGGGTATGAAGCCTTTGATGCAGCATAGCTAACGTCGATTCATCGAATCCGGGCTCACAGCCCCCCATCACACTGCCATTGAATTGCTGCTTATCGAGATCCAGGCTAAAGCCTGAAATGCCATTATGAGTTAACGCAGTTGCCGCTTCCATTGAGCGCTTGCTACCGCTAACGATATAACCCTGTTTAACTAATGCCTTTGCCAGCGGTAATCCAAACCATCCACAACCCACAATACTGACCGTTTTAATCTTCAAACTCATTCTTTCCTAAGGTTTATTCTTATTTTAAATATTTATATATCAACGACAAAAGCAAACATCTTCAAGGTTTAGGCACGCCGCTGAAATAGAAACTTATGCCCATATCTGCCTGCAGTGCTCTCATTGCCCCCTCTGATAGCTCTTCAAGCTTTAAGACCTTCTCAACGACCACGTTCTCCTGGGTAAGAAAACGCAACGCCGGCTCGCTGCCATCGGCATTACAGGCCCATACTTGAGGCTGCTTAACCTCTTTGGTGGTCATCATCACCTTGCCTACGGTTTGATCAGAAAGCTCTACAATTGTACCCGGCGGATAGATACCTAAAATTTTAACCAATACGGCAATCAGTGACTCGGCGTGCTTACCAGCCCTGTTCTTAAACAGGTAACCCAAGGCGACCTGTGGAGAGCGTAACTCATCGGTCCAAAGCTGCCTGTCATAATCGTTAGCCAGACTGACTATCTGAGTCACAATGGGGATTTTATTGCCTTTCAAGCCATCGGGGAATCCGGTTCCATCGATAAATTCATGATGGTGCAGAATAATATTTAACACCGCCTCCGGATACAGGCCCGTTTTATGGAGCATATCATAACCAAAATTAGGATGTTGTTTCATGAAGTTAGCTTCATGATCGGTCAATGGCCCCTTCTTACGGCGAATGATATCGGGAACCCTGAGTTTACCGATATCATGATAGAGACAACCTAGGGCGATATCTCTCATATCAGACTTAGGCAGTTCCATCGCCTTGGCTATCATCAGGGCAACAACCGCTACCGATATCCCATGTTGGGTAATGCTGGCATCACTCTCACCGGCGCTCACTAGGGCAAGAAATGGCGTTTCAACGTCATGCATATGTTCGAGCAGATCTTCAACCAGAGCAGCCGAGTTTCGATAGGCACCTTCAGGATCACTCGCCATCTTGCTAAATGATGAGCGACTCTCGTTGACACATTTGATAAATCTCTGCTGACTGAGCCTCAATGACTTTCGGATCAGCATCTTGTGATCCACTTCAACCTTAACTTCTTCGACTTCCTCGACTTCGGCCTGTGCTGCATCGGCTTGCTCAATGATCTCTTCACCCGAAAGCAAGATCACATAGGGGACGCCTAAGCTCTTGATTAGCTCTATTTGCGCTTCTTCTTTAATTTCGACACGGTTAAACAGGAAAGGATGATTCTTCCAAGAGAGGGGTAATTTTACTGTGATCCCGATCTGTAGTTTATCTACGGGTAAATGTATCTGCTCGGCTTTAGCCACCAATGAACTCCTGCACCTGAAACCTTGAATTAATCAAGGTAGCGTTCCCTATTTTAGTCTCAGTATAAGGTTACGAACCCTATCATATGTTAAAACCTACTGAACTTAATGACATAACTATAGAGCATTAGCAAAAAATCTTAAGTAAAAAATATCAAATTTATTACAAATAACCACTTTTCCTGCCTGAATAGCCCCGTCTATACCCTTAAAATAGTCCATTGTGCGATGAAGAGAGTACAAATTGTTATGACTAAAGTAGGACAGAGTCAACATCATACCCAAGATGAAAGTTCAACCCTCTCTCCCTACAACAAGAATAGTATCGTGAATACAGCTATAAGTTATTCCATTTAAGGAGGAGAAAATTAGTAATTACTCAAAATTGAATATTGCATACAATATTCACAGTCTATATAGTGAACGTATTCTTTGAGAAGACATTACACCCCGTTGATGTCCTTTTGAAGAGTGTTGCTGTCAATTGTCCTTTATTATTAAAAAGGCCACCTGCCGCTAAAGTCAGGTGTTTAATTTAATAATTTTGATTGAAATCCTGGATCGAAATACAAGCTTGTTGTCTGTATGACTTGATTCTTTGGCGCTGCACTTTGCAGCGCCTTTTTTTATCTTAATTTCCCATGGAAAATCAAGCATTAAACGAATATGATCCGGAACACATTGTGGTTAAGCCTATAGCGACGGTATTAAACCTTACCCGGAAACCTCTCCTCTCTGGGCCAGTCGGCGAAGTAATAACTCAACCTTTTTGACTTAAACAGATAAATCAAACTCCAGAAGAGCAAGAGTGCATCTAAGCCCATGCTCCAGTTATAGAGATAGTGGGAATTAATCGTGCGCTCAATGAGCAAACCGGCATCGATGGCTAACAAAAGCAACAACACCCACTTCAACTGTCCAAATAGCGGCCTCAACCAAACGGGGGAACGTTTACGTTCGGCGATCACCACACCATAAACCAGTAAGGCACCAAACCCGGCCACCAGTGCCATGATGAAATCACTTTTTTGAGGGTAGAAGAGCGCCACCAGTGCGGCGCGGTCGCTTGATTGCGTCAATGAGGCGATGAAGATACACCAACCACGCGCAAGATAGACCAAAATCAGATAGAGATAGAGGGGAGGTTTAATATGCCCTTTGTCATCGAGCCAGGTGATATTGCTGAAATTCACGAAGTTGCCTTAAATTACCTTTCTACACAGAGATATGGAGTCATAAAAAGATAATTCAATGCTAATATTCAAACTTGGTAAATTGACGGGGCCTTTCCGATTTAAACTCCTTGTTTACTCCTGCGTATATTCAAGCAGTTTCAAACGCTCGGCTTCCGCCTTTATCAATTGAAATAAGGCATCGAGATGACATTAACTGGCATCCCGACTTACTATACTTGCACCTCAGGACTTGCACCTTAGAACTTACACCTTAGGAACTACTCGTCACTCAATACGGCTAACAAACCATCTTCATCGAGCACTTTAACGCCCAAGTCCTGAGCCTTGGTCAGCTTAGAGCCTGCCGCCTCACCTGCCACTAAGCAATCGGTATTCTTAGAGACACTACCAGCAACTTTAGCACCCAGTGCCTGCAGCTTTGCTTTAGCATCATTACGGTTAAGCTTAGTTAAGGTTCCCGTTAGCACCCAGGTCTGTCCCTTGAGCGATAACGCCTCCTCGGCCACCTCCTCAATTTCGGGCCAATGAATACCGGCTTGAACCAGGTTATCGACCACCTCGAGGTTGTGAGGCTGGGCAAAAAAGTAGGTCAGATGCTGGGCGACAATCGCGCCAACGTCATCCACCTTGATAAACTCATCCGCATCGGCAGACTTTAACTTGTCCAGGTTTTTAAAATAGTTGGCTAGGTTGGCCGCCGTCGCTTCACCCACTTCACGGATCCCTAAGCCATACAGGAATCGGGCAAACGTGGTTTGCTTAGCGTCTTCGATAGCGGCCACAAGTTTAGTGGCAGACTTCATCCCCATTCTGTCTAACATGGTCATCGCTGAGGCGGTTAACTTAAAGAGATCGGCGGGACTTGCCACCAGCTCTTTATCGATAAGCTGCTCAACCACCTTATCACCCATACCGTCGATATTGAGCGCCTTACGGGATGCAAAATGTTTAATAGCTTCTTTACGTTGCGCCTCACAGAACAGCCCGCCAGTACATCTGGCAACCGCCTCTCCCTCGGTACGTTCAACCATGCTGTCACACACAGGGCAGGTCTGAGGAAACTGGATATCGCTTGCACTGTCCGGACGCTTCTCGGCGACGATAGCCACAATCTGAGGGATCACATCGCCGGCGCGGCGCACTATCACAGTGTCACCCACCTTCACACCAAGCCGGGCAATTTCATCGGCATTGTGCAGCGTCGCATTAGACACAGTCACGCCGCCAACAAACACAGGCTTGAGTCTGGCCACGGGGGTCACCGCTCCGGTTCGTCCGACCTGAAAATCAACGCCTTCGAGCAGGGTCATCTCCTCCTGCGCCGGAAATTTAAATGCCGTTGCCCAGCGGGGGGCTTTCGCCACAAACCCTAATTGAAGCTGATGCTCAATGCTATCGACCTTAATCACGACGCCATCAATTTCATAGTCAAGCGCATCACGGCGTTCGAGGATATCGGCATAATAATCAATCACAGATTTGACATCAGCGCACAGCTTAACTTCGCCGCTCACCGGGAAACCCCAGGACTTAAGCTGCATCAACTGCTCGTGATGCCCTTTGCCTAAAGGCCAGCTTTCAGGCTCGACAACCCCCAGTGCATAGGCATAAAATCCCAGTGCGCGACTCGCGGTTATCTTACTGTCCAACTGACGCAGGCTGCCAGCAGCGGCATTACGCGGGTTAACAAATAGCTTCTCGTCTTTAGCTCTGGCCCTGTCGTTGAGTGAGTCGAAGGCTTTTTTCGGCATGATCACCTCACCTCTGACTTCCAGCAGAGGGGGAAAGTCGCTACCACGTAACTTAAGCGGAATAGAGAGAATGGTACGCACATTTTCGGTAATATCTTCGCCGACGCTGCCGTCGCCTCGGGTCGCTGCACGCTCATAAATGCCATCTCGATAGAGGATACTGACCGCTAACCCATCGAGCTTAGGCTCACAGCAAAAAGTCGGTATTTCACTGGTCTTGTCGCTGATCCGCTTATAGAAGGCATCAAACTCATCTTCGCTGAAAACGTTATCCAGACTCAGCATAGGCTTAAGATGTGTTATTTGATTGAACTTGGCTAACGGCGCGCCCCCGACTCTCTGTGTTGGCGAGTCCGGCCAGCAAAGTTCAGGATGTTCAGCTTCAAGCTGCTTTAATCGGTTGATTAAACGATCATATTCAGCATCCGGTACACTGGGTGCGTCATCGACATAGTAGCGATAGTTGTGCTCATTTAGCACAGAGGTCAGTTGTTTAATCTCTTCTTGAATAGCGTGCATCTTGTTATATCCGAATAAACATGAGAAAGGCCGCAAAGGCGGCCTTTCAAAAAATAGGTTTTAAATTTTATTGCCGAATAAAAATAGCCAGTTATGAATTCTGTGTGCGAATACGCTGCAGATAGTTTTGCTTAGTATTATCATTCCAGGCAACGCGACCACCATCGAGAAGCTGACCACCTAAGTCATCGGCCAGTTGGTGGGCTGAATTCAACATGATAGAGAAATTCATCAAGGGATCGCCATAACAAGGCAACGTCATAAATAATACAACGCCCTCGGTACTGAATTGTTCCATATCATCAAGGTTAAACACACCAGGTTTAACCATATTTGCCAGTGAAAATAGCGTCTTACCTGTACCGGCATTGTCTTCATGACGATGGAAAATACTCATGTCGCCAAACTTAAAGTTCAGAGACAATAAAGAGGGCAACAGTTCAGCACCGCTCAGTTCTTCCCCTTCGGCGGCAACCACGTGCAATACCAGCACATCTTGTGGCTCAGGCAAAGTTTCTGGCTCTTGGGCCAACACCTTTGGCTCAGGCACGGATCCAGCGACTTCAATCGCAGGTTCAGGAGATGTCTCTGGCTCAATCGCCTCAAACAGTGAGCTTTGGTTAGGCGCAGTGTCTTGTCCCAGTCCCAACTCCATCTGATTGATCTCTTCTTGCTGCTGCACTTCGGCAGACAACACTGGCTCTTGCCTGTGACGAGACACTCTCTGTTTAGGCTGATCAGACAGAGAAAAGTCATCGCTAGTCTCAGCAACAGACTCTTCGTTATGAACAGGGCTGTCAATCACATCCTCAGAAGCCAGCGTCGGCTCTTTCGGTGCAAAAGCGATTTCATCTTCGCTACGGTCGGCATCAGAAATGGGAGAGCCTTTTCTGACTCTCACCTGACCAATACCATCGGCATCAAACCCCTGGGAGTCGCGAGCCGCCCCCTGATCTTTATAGAAGCCCGTCATGGGGCTCTCTTTTAGTGATTTAGGTTGTTGTTTTCTAATGGACCAAAAACCATGCACAAGTACCGCGATAATTGCAATCGCACCTAACACAAACAATACCAGTTGCAAATTTTCCATTGGTTACCCTGTCTTTCCTATGGTTAAACAGCGTCGGCTAGTGCCACCGCTTCATCAATATCTACAGCGACTATGCGTGAAACACCCGGTTCATGCATAGTGACGCCTATCAGTTGGTCAGCCAATTCCATGGTGATCTTGTTATGACTGATATATATAAATTGCACACTTTGAGACATCTCTTTGACCAGCCGACAAAATCTGTCGACGTTGGCATCATCTAAAGGTGCATCGACCTCATCCAGCATACAAAATGGTGCAGGATTCAGTCTAAAAATCGCAAACACCAATGATAAAGCGGTTAACGCTTTTTCTCCACCGGAAAGAAGATGAATCGTGCTATTCTTTTTACCCGGTGGTCTCGCCATAATCGTCACTCCGGTCTCGAGTAAGTCATCATGGGTCAACGCCAGATGTGCACTGCCTCCGCCAAATACTTTTGGAAAGAGTACACCTAAGTCCTGATTCACTTTATCAAAGGTCTCTTTAAAACGACTCTTTGTCTCTCTGTCTATCTTACGAATCGCCTCTTCGAGGCTGGTCAGTGCCGATGTTAAATCTGCATCCTGGCTATCGAGATATGATTTTCGTTCACTTTGCTGCTCATATTCCTCGATGGCGGCCAAGTTGATCGCACCAAGATGAGTAATTCGCGCACGTACACGCTCTAACTCTCTTTGGCGAGCCTGCGAACTCTTATTCATATCTAAAGACAGTTTAATTTCATCAAGCTTAATCTCTTGCTCATTAAGCTGCATCAATTGGCTGTCTGCCTGACCTTTTAAACCTTCGCGACGTAACTTTAACGTGCTGATAGACTGAGTCAAGTGTTCTATCTTGCCAAGGTGTTGTTTTTTCGTTAATCCTGCGCTATCACTCGCTTCTTGCAGCCGGGTTTGCTCTTGACGCAGTGTCGACAGCTCGCTCTGCTGCTGTTCCTGCTTCGCCAGGGCTTTTGCAAGCTGTTCATTTAACGCACTAAGTTTACCTTCTTCATTGTCAGCATCCTGTTTCGCCAGCTGATTTTCCAAAGCTCGTTTAGATGACGTTAACTCTTCGATACGAGTTTGCTGTTGAGTAATAGACTGGGCATTGAGGGCAATTTTAGTCTTTAATGCCTGCATCACAGCGTTAGATTCACTAAGTTTCGACTGCTGTGACGTGCCCTGCTCTTTCAATACTTTTATCTGCTGCGCTTTCAGCTGAAGTTGCTGTACGTATCGGCTTTGTTCAGTTTCTGCTGCCTGCAGTTGACCCTGCCCAGCCTTCAGTTTTTCATTGAGGGTCGTTTGGGTGCTCAAAAGCGCGTCGAGATCCCGCGTATATTGCTGACATTCAAGCTTCAGCCGCTGACTTCTCGCCTCACACTCCTGCGCCCTGTGCTTCGCGGCACTTATCTGTGAACTTAAACCGGCAATAGAGAGTCTTAACTGCTGCAGACGTTCATTACCCGATTGAAGTGACAACTTCAAAGGTTCGATAATGGCATGCAGCTCATGACCCTTTGATAACAACTCGCTCAACAGCGCCTCTGAATCGGTAATGCTTAGCTCAAGTGCATCCTGTTCCCGCTTTAGCTGCACCAGAGAGCCTGAATCTGTCCCCTTTCTAATCACAAAACCTTTGCCAAGCAGGTAACCATCGGCGGTAGCGATACGCTCATTGTCAGCCAAGGCTGCGAGCAGTGGCTTAGCGGCATCGACACTCTCCGCCCACTGAACATTAGATAACCAAGGTGATAGATTGGCACTGCAGCTGACCACAGACCAGGCTTGTTGATCCCATGTGCTAAACCCTTCACGGCTCAGTGCTTCCGAACTCGCTTCCGTTTCGACACCGACTGGCGTCTTAAGCAGTCCATCGAACAGCAACTCCACGGCCTTCTCCCAACCGGGCTGAACTTCCAGTAACTGCCATAGGGCTTTTTCGCCCTCGAGTTCGGTCTCATCCGGCAGTAACTTAGCGACCAGAGCTAAACGCCCTCTCTCTTCGGCGAGAGACTGACTCAGGGCTTCCTGTTTGGCTTTGAGTTTGGCTTGTTCCTGAGTCGCGATAGTGAGTCTCGATTCTGACTCTTCATTGATCTCCTGCTGAAGATCCGCCTCCGTCGTTAACTGCTCGAGTTCTGACGCCTGCTGCTGGTGATTCTGACTCGATTGCTCGGCCTCAAGTTCGGCGCTCTGTTTTCGATTATCTTCTATCTGCTGCTTTTTCTGCTCAACCATCACCTCCAGATGAGTCAGTTTTGAGCGTGAAACCTCATGCTCTAACCGATACGCTGAGACCCGCTCTTTGTGCAGGTTTAAGGATGTGGAAAGCCGCTCCCCTTCACCTTCGAGTTCATTGAGCCGAATTGATAGCTCATTCGATGAGGAGGCCAGACTGTCAACGAAGGGAGTTTGATGACTTAACTCTAAGCTCAAGGTGCCCTTTAACGCCTCGTCTGAGTTTAGTTGGGCGTTATGGTTATCGAGCTTAGTTATTATCGCCGAGATACGTTGATCGATATGGGCATCCTGCTGCTGCCTGTGCTTGAGTTCTTGCTCGAGCTTACCTATCTGGTTACCGCATTGGTAAAAATCTTCTACCCGCTTTTGCTCTTCACCTTCTAATTCAAGAAGTTGCACACTCAACTGAGTTAACGTGAGTTCACATTTTTCTTTTTCGGCATCAAGCTCGGCCTTATCCAGTTCAAGCTTGTTAACCTCCAGGGTCAACTTTTCGGTTTGATTGGTTAACTCGATATAACGGCTGACTGACAGCTCTGAGTCCAAGGTTCGCTCAGATTGCTTCAACTCACGATATTGCTTAGCCGCGCTTGCCTGCTCGGCCAGTTTCTCCAGCTGACGTCCCAGTTCGGTGCGAATATCGCCGAGTCTCTCCAGATTCTCTCTGGTGTGACGGATCCGATTTTCGGTCTCGCGCCGCCGCTCCTTGTAACGGGAGATCCCTGCCGCCTCTTCAATAAATACTCTCAGCTCTTGGGGCTTAGACTCAATCAGTCGGGATATTGTGCCTTGTTCGATAATGGCGTAACTTCTGGGGCCCAGTCCTGTGCCCATAAAGAGATCGGTGATATCTTTACGACGACATTTCTGCCCATTAAGAAAATAGGAGGAGTCGCCATCTCGTGTCACCTGACGCTTTACCGAGATCTCCTGGTAGCTGGCATATTGCCCGGTAAGGCGGCCATTCTGGTTTTCAAATAGAAGCTCTACACCGGCAACCGATACGGGTCTTCTGGCAGAGGAGCCGTTAAAGATAACATCGGCCATGGAGTCGCCACGCAGATGCTTAGCCGAGCTTTCGCCCAGCACCCAGCGCACGGCATCGATGACATTAGATTTGCCACAGCCATTGGGACCAATGATCGCGCTTAGCGGGTTGAGAAAAGGGATCTTAGTTGAATCGACAAACGACTTAAATCCAGCAAGTTTTATCTGTTTGAGTCTCATGGTGCCAGTTAGGTCGTTTTCAGCAAATACATTTTGCCGAACAGAGCTTATTTAGAGTTGATTTTCTGGGGCTACTTTACCAAAGCGGGCAGTATTTTGTAACGTTTTTATTAACCATTGCTCTATATATCTCTTGTCATCGGATACTGACTGGAACACAATTCAGATAGTTTTTTCTTATGCCTAATATAGACGTGTCTACTTATGAATCAAACAGCTAAAACATCCCACAAGAGTGGGATGGACTACTTTCTCTTCGGATTTAGCCTGATAAAACAAAAAGGGCTGAGAAGTTTTGTGTTTATTCCTTTAATGGTTAACCTGCTGCTTTTCTCCGGCGTTATCTATTTCGCCATCGGCCAGCTGGAAAATGCTTTCGGCTGGATCTCATCGCAGCTCCCCGATTACCTGAGCTGGCTCAACTTCATACTCTGGCCATTAGCCGTCATCACCTTGTTGGTGGTGCTGTCATTTATCTTCAGCTCTGTGATGAACTGGATAGCCGCCCCCTTTAACGGCCTGCTCGCCGAAAAAGTCGAGCAACACCTGACAGGAAAAGATCTCAACACAGGCACCACCGCCGACCTGATAAAAGATCTGCCGCGGATATTCGGACGGGAATGGATAAAGCTTAAGTACTACCTGCCCAGAGCCATCATCTGTCTTATCCTCTTCTGGATCCCCCTGCTGGGTCAAACCGCAGCGCCGGTTATCTGGTTCCTGTTCAGCGCCTGGATGATGGCCATTCAATACTGTGATTATCCCTTCGATAACCACAAGGTGCCCTTCTCTGACATGAAATTTGCCCTCAACCAGACCAAAGGCACCAGCTTCACCTTCGGCGCCTCTGTCACCCTGTTCTCGATGATCCCGATCGTCAACTTTATCGTCATGCCGGTAGCCATTTGCGGCGCAACAGCGATGTGGGTAGATAAGTATCGCGAGGCGTATAAACACCCGGAGATAGCGCCGGAGTAACGTCTCCGGTTACTTTTCTTATTGGTTTCAATTGGCGCTGTTGATGCTGATCTTACCTTGGGTGACTTTGGCGATCACATCAACGATAAGTTGGGAGCGAGAATCCATGATGATCATCCTTAATAACCCTGAATAGTGATTAAAACTATTCAAAGGATTATGTATAAAAATAGATCCGTCATTTTCCCTTGGTAATTAGCAAACCGACCAAATCGGTTGGTAGTTAAGGTACGACATAATCGCTTGGTGATCACATCAATTTTTATCTTTTTCAAACACGTTTTTGTCGGATAGGCGGCACTTGTTGCCAAGTGCCGCCCTCCTAAGAACCCAGCGTGCAACTTTCACTGCACTGGGCTCAAGCCTCCACTAAGGCGTGTTACGTTACCCAGCTACCTACATTACATT
>Ga0316197_10000155_pt1 | contig 50897 bp, 46 predicted proteins | sample OudBiesiAoxic_MG_FD_204939 | JGI IMG/M metagenome (GOLD analysis project Ga0316197, IMG submission 204939) | Coastal sediment microbial communities from Oude Bieten Haven, Netherlands - site A oxic | ecosystem: Environmental > Aquatic > Marine > Coastal > Sediment | place: Netherlands... | reverse complement strand
AGCAGGAAGGAGGAGGAGTGGAATGACAGCAATATTGGCACTGAAACGCACCAGAAGCGATTCATTCATGCTTAGGGGTAATTAGCTTAGTATATTTCACTGCGTTCAATATAAGAGCGTAAGCGGGTTTATATTGAACGATGCTCTTTATCGATCGCTGAAGGTCTTTTTAGATGAGATGAACAGTGACAATGTAACACGACAAATGAATTATTTTTAGACGGTTAATATGTGATGTAAGGCAGTTACTTTTAAACATGCGATGTATATAATCACTGTGGTTATATACAGTGTTTACTTAAAGGTGTTGTATGAAAATTGAATTGATGGTGAATAAAACCGGATTACCGAAAAATGGATTGGCCAAATTGGAGAATGAGTTTACTCGACGCATTGATGCTCGATGGCCAGAGGCACATATTCGGTTACGCAAAGGAAACAGTAATAATTTAACCGTATTAGGCGCATCAAAAAGTGAGAAAGAAGCGGTAGGCAAACTCTTGGAAGACATGTTTGAAGAAGCGGATGAATGGCTCTATGGAGAGTAAATTGACGGGTTGATAGACTTAAGTGGGTTGATTGCCCGTCAGTTTTTGACTGACAACACATGCCTGACGACGTTTTCTTTTTTGCTGATATTCAATACGGTATTTTATAATATTGCATGGTTGCGGTAATACCCTTTTATTTTCCGGTCGATTGACCACGGCAAGATGCGTGCTCTTCATCAGATTCAGTGGATAAGTGCGGGGTGTGTAATATTGACTTTCTACAATCGAACATAAAGACAGGTAGCCTTTACGCGCTAAAGCGCGATCAAATGACCTATCGTTCATCATTAAAATTAACTCACGTAAACTTGTTGAAATTACTGTCATTTAGTGGTTCTGTCGTAAGTTATGATCTCCATCAACATTCATCACTTCCAACATTATGACCATTAAATTCACAGGCCGTCATTTTCCTTCCGAGATCATACTACAGTCCGTTCGTTACTATCTTTCCTACAAGCTGAGCTACCGTGAAATTGAAGAGATATTGGCAGAGCGTGGCATCAATGTTGATCACTCAACATTGAACCGCTGGGTCATCAAATATGCCCCGTTACTGGAACATCGTGCCCGACAAGTGAAAAAGCCAGTCGCGTCTTCGTGGCGGATGGACGAGACCTATATCAACGTCAAAGGCCAATGGAAATATTACTACCGGGCCGTTGATAAGTACGGTGATGTGATTGATTTTCTACTGCGTGATAAGCGAGATGAAAAAGCGGCTAGAGCCTTTTTCCAAAAGGCCATCGGTCAACATGGAATACCCGAGAAAGTGGTTATTGACGGCAGCCATTCCAACGCGTTAGCACTGCATCATATCAATGTTGAGCTTTGGAATAACGGGTACATGCTGAGTCTAATTGAAATCCTTTCAATCAAGTATCTGAACAATATCGTCGAGCAAAGCCACCGCAGAGTGAAAGGTAAAATGAACCAGGCACTTGGCTGGAAATCTGACGCAGGAGCAAAGGCCATACTCGCTGGTGTAGAATTGTGGTCGATGATTAAAAATGGACAGCTCGACAACCCTGAAGGCTTATCTGTTTGGGAGCAGTTTTACGCGCTTGCAGCCTAATTGTATCTGAAAATCAGTGCGCGTGTAGTTAGACTAAACTCTGCAACAAAACCCTTTTTTATGCTTTCCTCTGAAATGTCTTTGCTTTTTAAATTTTTTTATATAGTTAATTTCACATATTTGACTTTCATAAGTTAAAAATTAATCAGCTTCAAGTGAAGCTTGGTTTGATCAAAATCAAAACATCCGTCAATTGTCAGACCTATAGTATTTTCATTGTCAAAACAAAAATTTTATTGAGAGTAGCACCCCATGATTGAACTTTATTTAGATACTGCTGATGTGACAGAAGTAAAGCGCTTTAACCAATGCTTGCCACTTAAAGGGGTAACCACGAACCCAAGTATTTTAGCTAAGTCAAAACAAGGGCTAAATGAAACCCTAAAAAATATGCAAGATGCGCTAGGTGGTACCCCCCGATTTCACGCTCAAGTGGTAAGCATGACAGTAGAAGGCATGGTCGAAGAAGCACGTAAAATTAATGAATTACCTTACGATATGGTAGTAAAAGTGCCAGCAACAGAGATAGGGTTATCTGCAATTAAGATAATGAAAAAAGAGGGCATTAATGTTCTTGCAACTGCAATTTATTCTGTACAGCAAGGTTTCTTAGCCGCGCTATGTGGCGCAGACTATTTGGCTCCTTACGTAAACCGCATTGATGCAATGAACGGCAATGGTATTGAAGTGGTGGCAGACCTACAGTTGCTTCTGGATCAAAACCAGCTTCCAGTGAAGATTCTGGCAGCAAGTTTCAAGAACACTAAGCAAGCTATGGAAGTGATGAAATTGGGAATTGAAGCTATCACTCTACCAACTGATATTGCAACACAAATGTTTGCTCACCCAGCGGTACAGCCCGCTGTAGAACAGTTTGATAAAGATTGGAAAGAAGTGTTTGGAAATAATCTTTCATTTGAAAGTTAAATGGCAATTTAAGGATGTATGTAATGAAAAAAAAAAGTACTTAATAAGCTTGATAATGAAATATTAAAAAAAAATCTTATGCGTCATTTTTTAATTTACTCAAAAACGGTCAAAAATAAAGGTAGGATTGAATCCAGTAAAGATAAATCCTGTGATCACTAAAACGGGTTGTGTTGCAAACTAGAGTGCTGATTTCCAGCAGCACTCATTACTTGGCTCTATTGCAAATAATCAGATAAGGCAAAGCTACCCAGTGATGGCTTAATGATTACTGGTAAACAACCTCAACATTGAAGAGGCGATAGAAAAGTACCAAAAAGAAATTTTTGTTTTAGACGCTTCTAGTATTAGTTCTTCATTACCGATCACGACAACTTCCGTTACATTGATTCATGCAGCATTGGAATTGATGGAGGAGAAAAAAATTTATCTTTAATAGTTTGTGAACAAGATCGATTTGTCGGTATTTTAAAAAATAGTTAAGAAATCATATGCAAACCATTTGAAAAAATTACGGAATATTTAATCATTTTAGTTAAAAATTAAATAAGGAAAGAAAATGGACAAAATAATTATCAGCCCGAGTAAGTATATTCAAGGTGAATATGTGCTTTCTTCACTCGCTAAATATGTGAAGCCTTATGGTAATGCACCGATAGCTATCGCTGATAAGTTTGTTACTGACTTAGTTGGCGGAACCGTGGAAAATAGTTTCCAAGAAACGTGTATGACATTAACAATGGAACTATTTAATGGCGAATGTTCTCAACCTGAAATTAATCGCTTATTAGATATTAGTAAAAATGCCAATGTTGATGTAGTCATTGGTATTGGTGGCGGAAAAACACTCGATACAGCAAAAGCTATTGCTTTCTACCATAAAATTCCGGTCGTTTTAGTACCTACGATTGCCTCTTCTGACGCACCAACAAGTGCGCTTGCTGTTATTTATACGCCTGAAGGTGAGTTTAGCGAGTACTTGCTTCTACCAACCAATCCAAATATGGTGGTCATGGATACAAAGATCATTGCTCAGGCACCTGTTCGCTTATTGGTAGCCGGTATGGGTGATGCACTTTCTACTCATTTTGAAGCTCGTGCTAATGCAATTTCGGGGAAAGCGACTATGGCCGGTGGTGCACCGACTCGTTCAGCTCAAGCCTTAGCCAAACTGTGTTATGAAACGCTACTAGCAGATGGTATGAAAGCCAAAATTGCTGTCGAAAATGGACTGTCTTCAAAAGCCGTTGATAATATTGTTGAAGCTAATACATATCTAAGTGGTATTGGTTTTGAAAGTAGCGGTCTTGCCGCAGCCCATGCCATACACAATGGCTTAACCAAACTAGAAGAATGCCATAATCTATATCATGGTGAAAAAGTCGCTTTTGGTACATTAGTACAACTGGTGCTTGAAAATGCACCTATGGATGAAATTAATATCGTTATTAATTTCTGTAAAAGTGTTGGGTTACCAACTAATTTAACCGATATGGGGATAAAAGATATTAATCTTGAAAATTTAAGGGGCGTTGCCGAAGCTGCCTGCGCAGAAGGAGAAACAATTCATAATATGCCATTTGATGTAACGCCAAATGCTGTATTGTCAGCTATTTTGACTGCCCATTGCATTGGTAGTGAAAAATAAACGAGCTATTCAAAAAAATATCATGGTAAGGAATTTATGGATAGGAATCTGAAAGATTTCTATCCATAAAGAAAAGACCAATACAAAGCGTCATTTTGACCTGTTTCATTATGGATGAATCAACAAATGAGAGAATTCGCAGTGAATTGAAGCCGTTTTGACAATAAAAACAGATTTCGGATAGAGCTATTCTGGCTGCTGACTTAAATTGGCCTCTGTAATACGATATTTTCTATCGCTGACACTAATCGACCTACCTTCAACCCTGCTATAAAACCCGTAAACACCATTCGAGCACCACACAAAATGCATTTGAACGGATCAACCTTCAAGAACGCTTTCATCATCGCTGCAAAACCAAAGGTTTATAAGCGCGCAATGAAGCAGTGAGGCCTTATTCAGCCTCACCTAGCGCCACATTCCATGGCATCAAGTCCATCATATTGTCGGTAGGTTGTCGTTTCGGTAACTCAGTAAACAGATGTTGAAAGTAATAATATGGATTAATGTCATTAGCACGACAGGTCATCACCAAGCTATATAAATTCGCGCTCGATTTTTCCCCATCAACCGATGTGGAGAACATCCAACTTGATGGTAAGGAATATTGAAATTCCTTACCATCAAGTTGGAGGCTTCTTATTTCTTTAATCAATGCAGCGTAGTTTTTAACAAGTCAGCTGATGGTCTACTAGCTGCTTCGTGATGGCTTCAGCATTATTTTTTTTAACAAACGGTTTTACAAATTGAGGACGAATGAGTTTAACTATATAGCCATGTAGTTAAACTTTGGCCTAATATTGGCACTTCCACAAAATTTCATGACGATCTTGTATGGTGGAGTGCTAGCGATATTCAGTCAGTACATCTCTTGATAATCGCTTTTTTAAAACATATTCCCCATCACAATCAACACCCAGTAAGTTAATAACGATCACCCTGCCTTCCACTTAATTACTTATTAATCAAAACTATAGTCTGATGGGCTGGTTCATTACATTAAAACTCATTTTTTGTTGGGATAACTATAGATCCAGTTACTTTTAACTTTATTGATCCATATCACCCCACTTTCACTTGAAATGATTATAATTTCACATAGTGAAAGCAGAGTGAAGAAAAGAAAGTTCTGCTGCAATAAAAGGTACGCGGCATGTATTTCAACATTCAACGATTCTCAACCCATGATGGCGATGGTATTCGCTCTATCTTGTTCTTAAAGGGGTGTAGCCTTGCTTGTCCTTGGTGTCAGAACCCTGAAAGCCGTAGTGAAAAATATTCATTACTGTTTGATGAACGGAACTGCTTAGAACATTGCCAGCTTTGTAGTAATGCTTGTGGCGCTATCCAGCGCGACAACGGTAAGGTCATCATTAATCGTAAGGCGATCAGTGATGAGCAGATCATTGCACTACGAGACATTTGTCCAACTCAAGCTCTCAGTGTTTGTGGTGAAGATGCCCAAGCAGAAATGCTGTTTGATAGTCTAATGAAAGATAGCCCGTTTTATGAGCAAAGTAATGGTGGTGTTACTTTCTCTGGTGGCGAGCCGTTAATGCAAGCAAACCTTGTCGCTGAGATTGCGAAAAACCTGAAAGACAATGACGTTTCGACAGCGATTGAATCCTGCATGCACGTGCCTTGGAAGAATGTCGAAAAAGTAGCACCTTTCATTGATTGCTGGCTTGTTGATTTAAAACATACTAATGAAGAAAAATTTTTAGATTGGGCAAAAGGCTCGTTAAAACGAATCAAAGAGAATTTTTATAAATTAGCGCCAATCGCTAAGCGTATCGTTATCCGTGTACCTGTTGTTCCAAGTTTTAATGATACCAATGAAGAACTGAAAGAGATTATCGATTTTGCCGCTTCACTTGAAAACTGTAAAGAGCTTCACCTATTGCCTTATCACACTCTAGGCATCAACAAATATCGTTTACTTGATATGCCGTACCTGTGCTCGGATAAACCATTAAATAATTCAGACCTATTGAAAAAAGCACAACAATACGCAAACGAACATACTCAACTTAACGTGACTATACGAGGTTAATCATGGACTTAAATTTTCTACCTGAGCGCATCAAAGCACATAAATCTGAACTAGTTAATATTTTAACGCCGCCAATTTGTACTGAACGTGCACAAGCTTACACCAAGGCTTACAAGGAAAACGAAGATAAACCTGTAATAATTCAACGTGCAATTGCACTAAAAGAGCACTTAGAAACACGTACAATTTGGATTAAGAATGACGAGCTGGTTGTTGGTAACCAAGCAAGCAAACTGCGCGCAGCGCCAATTTTTCCAGAATACACTGTACGTTGGATTGAAGCTGAGATTGATGACTTAGCTGATCGCCCTGGTGCAGGCTTTAGTGTCACAGTTGAAGATAAAGAGATCATTCATGTATTAACCCCATACTGGAATGGTAAGACGGTTCAAGACCGTTGTTATGGTCTATTTACTGATGAACAACAAGATATCCTAGCAACAACTATCATAAAAGCTGAAGGCAATATGACCTCTGGCGATGCTCACCTTGCAGTCGATAATGAAAAAATTCTTGAGCTAGGTATGAATGGTCTTATCGAAGAAGTTCGTCTGTTCCGCACTGAAAATGATGTTTCAACATTTGAAGGTCTTAAAAAAGAACAATTCTATAAGGCAACTGAAATTGTTCTTTTAGCTATTCAATGTCATATGGCTAACTACGCAACACTTGCAGCTGAAATGGCACAAACAGAGACTCGTGCAGAACGCAAAACAGAGCTTGAAACGATTGCTGAAAACTGTCGCCACGTTGCATACCACGCACCAGAAAACTTTTGGCAAGCACTACAGCTAAGCTATTTCGTTCAGCTCATGCTGCAAATCGAATCGAATGGTCATTCAGTATCATTTGGTCGCATGGACCAATTTCTAAATCGCTACTATGTTGCAGACATTGAAAGCGGCAGGCTTAAGAAAGGTTTTGCACTTGAGCTACTACAAAGTTGTTGGTTAAAACTTTTAGAAGTGAATAAGATCCGCTCTGGCGCACACTCAAAAGCATCAGCAGGCTCGCCATTATACCAGAACGTATGTATAGGTGGTCAAAAACTTAATGAAAACGATAAACCAGAAGATGCAGTAAACCCACTGTCTTGGACAATCCTGGAGTCTTGTGGTCAGCTTCGCTCAACTCAGCCAAATCTAAGTGTTCGTTACCACGAAGGTCTGAACCAAGAATTCTTGATGGGCTGTATTGAGGTTATCAAATGTGGTTTTGGTATGCCTGCGTTCAACAACGATGAAATAGTCATTCCTGAATTCATTAAGCTTGGCGTAGAAAAAGAAGATGCATACAACTACGCATCAATCGGTTGTATTGAAACAGCTGTTCCAGGTAAGTGGGGCTATCGCTGTACGGGTATGAGCTTTATCAACTTTGCTCGTATTCTGCTTGCAGCTCTAAACAAGGGTAAAGATGCAACGTCTGGTAAGACATTCCTGCCTCACAATAAGTCACTAGCTGATGGCTGCTTTACCAACTTTGATGAAATTATGGAATCTTGGGCAGACCAAGTACGTTACTACACACGTAAATCTATCGAGATTGATACAGTGGTAGATACAGTCCTTGAACAGCAAGTGCAAGATATTTTCTGTTCTTCATTAGTTGATAGTTGTCTAGGGCGCGGTAAAACAGTCAAAGAAGGTGGGGCAAAATACGATTGGGTATCAGGCCTACAAGTTGGTATTGCAAACCTTGGTAACAGCCTTGCCGCCATTAAGCACATGGTGTTTGATGATGCTCAAATCTCTCAACCAGATCTTGCTAAAGCTCTGGCAGAAAACTTTGGATCCCCAGAGCAAGAGCAGCTTCGTCAACGCATTCTAAACTTTGCACCTAAGTTTGGTAACGATGATGATTCAGTAGATTCACTACTAGTAGAAGCGTACCAAGTGTACATTAATGAGCTAGATAACTTTGTCAACACGCGTAATGGCCGCGGACCTATTGGTGGTGGTTACTACGCTGGTACATCATCTATCTCAGCTAACGTTCCATTTGGCGCATCGACGATGGCAACGCCTGATGGTCGCCAAGCAAAAACACCATTAGCAGAAGGAGCAAGCCCATCATCTGGTTCTGACCATTTAGGTCCAACAGCGGTTTACAACTCGGTAGGTAAGATTCAAGCGAACAAGATCCTTGGCGGCGTCTTGCTTAACCAGAAGTTAAGCCCTGCAGCAGTAGAGTCAGAGAGCGATAAGATTAAGCTTTCAATGTTGATTCGCACTTTCTTTAACCACCATAAAGGTTGGCATGTTCAGTACAATATCGTATCGCGTGATACCTTGTTAGCAGCAAAAGAAAACCCAGAGCAATACCGTGATCTTGTTGTACGCGTCGCGGGTTATTCTGCATTCTTTACGGCATTATCTCCTGATGCCCAGGATGACATAATTGCACGTACAGAACATGATTTATAACTTAAGTTGCACTTAGGTTTCAAATGAAAGGAAGAGACTATATAATAGAGTTTCTTCCTTTTCGAGAACCAAAAATGAATCCTAGACAGAATGAAATCCTACAAATCGTTAATGATCGTAAGCGTGTCCAGGTGACTGACCTATCCAATATTATTGGTGTATCTGGAGTAACCATTCGTCAAGATCTCAATTTCTTAGAGCAACAAAATTATTTAAAACGAGTACATGGCGCGGCAACAGCACTACAAAATGACGACATTGATAATCGCCTCGAGGTTTGTTTTGATATTAAACAGTCTTTAGCAAATATGGCGGCTGATTTAGTCGCGCAAAGCGAAACCGTATTGATCGAAGGCGGCAGCGCGAATGCGTTGTTAGCAAGAATCCTAGCAGAGCGAGGCGATGTCACTATTATCACGCCATCTGCTTATATTGCGCATCTGATTCGCAATACCTCAGCCAATATCATTTTACTTGGTGGTGTTTATCAGCATCAGGGAGAAAGTTTAGTTGGGCCATTGACCAAAATATGCATTGAAAACATTCACTTTAGTACCGCTTTCCTTGGTGTCGACGGCTTCCACCAAGATACCGGATTCACCAGTCGCGATATGATGCGATCAGAAATTGCTTCAATTATTTTAGCTAAGCAGCGCCGAAATATTATTTTGACTGATTCAAGCAAATTTGGGCAAATTTTCCCATCGACAATTGGTAGCACTGAACAAATATCTATACTCCTTACTGATAATCATGCAGAAGAGAGCGATCTGACGTTTCTTAGGAGACGTGGAGTTGAGATCATTCTTGGTTAAACTTTTTATATTTACAAGGGCATCAACCTGCGGTTGCGACTTCCCCGCTGTAAGTTCATCTGATCACAGCCTCGTCATTCTGATTACGTTAATTCCTGATTTATCTTACTGATAAAATGCGGTATTTTTATATTCCCTCTACTCCAAAAAGTATCATTTCATGAGCAAGAAAACGCACGCTGTAGACCATTCAGGACCAACAGAATACTTTCCTTTCGATAACTATGAGCAATTTGAAAAGGCAATGGATGAGATTATTATTCTGCTTAATACCCAGCTTCCGGCCAAACGGAGCACACGGCAGGGCAAATAACGGAAATCCTCGTGACGCTGGAAGCGGTCGCGCTTGCAGAGCGAGAAAATACGCTGAGCCGATAACGTTATCCATGTATAACCCGAACAGTCTCAATGCCCTTTTTACCTTAGATAAATGCTTTCATAAGGCTCTGTTGCAAATAATCAGATAAGGCAGATCTACCCAGTGATGGGCTCAATGATTACTGGTAAACAACCTCAACATTGAAGAGGCGATTCATGAAGGCGGATCTCTCCCGCACAAGAGTTTTACGTTCATCATGGCGTAACCAACAATCAAATTGCCCCTTGTTCAACATCCGTAATGATTCGAACCCTTGGATAGTTGACCAAGCTCGTTTTCGTATTTTAAACCCACCGGTGGCTACAACGAGTTTCTTTATTGGGGCGTGATCAGACTCGATACCATTATTGAGGTACTTCACTTGCCGCTGCTCGACATCCGCTCGCAGTCGGCCCTCCTTCTTCAAGCGAGCAATCGCATTGGCGTATGAGGAATGTTTGTCGGTGTTTAATGTTTTAGGCTGATTGTCTACGTCGTAATATCTCAAGCAGCGCCGAAGAAACTGATAAGCGGCTTCTTTATTACGTTTGTGAGAGAAATAGAAATCCAGCGTCTCGCCTTGCTTATTGATAGCCCGGTAAAGGTAGTGCCATTTCCCCTTCACTTTGACGTAGGTTTCATCGAGCTGCCACGAAGAGTCTGTCCGGATGAATTGATGGCGACGTAACTTCTTACGTAATGTTGGGGCATATTCAATGAACCAACGATAAATGGTCGAGCGATTAACCGAGATCCCCCGCTCTGCTAGCATGTCACTGAGGTTCGCGTAACTCACCGGTGTTGAACCATACCACCGAAGGCACCCAAGGATGATTTCAGGGGCAAAGTGTTTCCATTTAAATTCGGGGTTGGTCATCGAGTTGCTGGATTGGATGGGAAAGAAGGAATTCTGAGCCCAGACTGAATTATTTGCAACAGAGCCGGTTGGCCAGTCCTGTAGGATGGATGGTTTAAATTACAAACCATCATTGATGGCTACCATTTAGCACAATCTCTTGAGCGTTTAGACTTGTGATCAAGAGACAGGCAAGAAGCGGGGCTTTTAATATTATGCTGGAGTAATAGTTATAGGTCCTATTTCTACTGTGCCTTTCCTCTCATGGCAGAGAGTACATGACCCGCGACCACCAGTACCATGACGCCAGTTGTGACCATCACCAGGACCATCACCAGGAAGATCGTCAGGTAGACCGCCATCATCCACATTTGTATTAGAGTCTGTTTCAAGATCCAATTCTGACATAACCTGATCTATCTTCTGTGATAAAGCGTCTAAGGTTTTGTTCATATTGATAAGTACATGCATCCAATATAACGTTTTTAACATGTTCATATCTTGATTGTTTAAACCGAAATATGCGGTTTTAATGTATGATGACAAATCTTTTGAAATTCCTCCTGAAGCAGAAAATTCACTGTTTGGAGAAAAGAATAAAATAAATCCGTCTGAGCTTATTTCGTGTGCATCATTAACAGTAAATGACACCCCAAAATGACTTGCTTGATAAGTTGCGCCTAATTTTTCAAAAACATCAAAATTTCCACTATGATAAGCTAAACCAGTAAAACCAGAGAAAACATTCTTTGACTTTGAATTTGATGGGCCTGCTGAGAATCCGCCATGAGCAGCCCAATTATTTGCATCGAAAAAAACTGTTCCATCTGCATTAAATGCTCGCAAATCAACAGAAGTAGAAATCACTCCACTTACCACAACGGGTGTTGCTGAATCTATTCGAGTTAATACATCTTGCCTTTGGGCTTCACCCGACATGTCTGGAAATATATAAGGTGAAACGAATGTTTTAAATTTTGATGCATTATTCTTCAAACCATATGATTTCTGAAGTCCAACGTCTTCTAATGTTACCCTCATTATTGGATTATTAGTATTTATCAGATATTTTGGTATGACAATGGTTGTATTTTCCCCACGAGTGACTTCAAATCCAGTTCCGCCATCCGATGAATAATAAATAGCACCTGATTTTATATCATAAAGAGCATCTTTCCTTGATACATCGATTTGATAATAATGTTCTGCATTCCCATATACTGAGTCTAATGACGCCAGATTAGAATCTGACTTAATCTCTTCAATAAATTCCAAGTGCACAATATAATCAGAAGATTTCATTCCGAATACGTCGAATCCAGTACCATTGAACAAGCTAACCATTTCGTGTGTATTTTTTATGACGATTCTATATTCATCTTGAGTATTCTCTATGCTATAAATATCACCGTTATACTTAGCTTTTACGACTAATTCATTTGCAAATGCATAATTAAAATGAATAAAGAAAATGAAAAGAAAAATTAACTTTTTCACATTTTTTCCTTATATAGTTTTATTATTTTTGAATTGTACACGTACATTTTAACCTTGCTGTTCGGGGTCAATATTCCGCCTTTTTCTACGATTCTGCCATATCCACTTACCCCGTTAGTGTTACTAGTACCGCCAGTCAATACAAATTGATAGCCATTAACACTAAATTCATTCACACGAAATTTTCTATCGCCTTTGTAACTTCTGAAGTGTTTTACCTTCCCTTCTACAATGGTACAACTAGATACCGTACAATCGGAATTAAGCGCTCTCCAAATCTTTACTTCATGATATGTACTTGTGACAAAAATGAACATAAAAGCGATAGTGAATACAATGGATAAATATTTATTTGTACCATCTAATTTTTTTACTGCCAAAAAAAAAGCGGCTATAGCAGCTATTAAAAATATAGTGTATTGGGTTATATCAACATAATAGGTATAGATTAATTCCATCATTTCTTATAGCTAACTCCAATTTCAGTTATCAAGCAATCTGTATTGTTATTAACGGTAACTTCAACTGGGTTGTTATTAACTTGAGACGACATGATCGCAGACAATACGGTATGGAAATTTTTAGATCTGTTCTTATTGAGATACATTCTGTCTGAACATGTACCAATCAATTCAGCATTTTTTTCAGGAGTAAAGCCAATGCCAAACAGATTATTGGTTCTTACCTTCATATCTGACACATAAACAGCAATATCGTATTTTGCTTTTACATCATTTGAGTAATCGATATACGTAATATTTCCAGTAAATGTTTCGCTAGCTGATGCGACAGTAGAAAATGCAGTAATGGCAAGTGCAAAGCTCAATTTTTTAAATTTCATTTAAATTCCAATGACATAGATTAATTCTTCGGATGATAATGCTTATTAATACTATTTACCAGTAATAATTTGCGCCCATACATCACCCAGGTGAATAAACTATAAAATTTTTTTACTAAATCATATATGAATCATTATCACTATGCTGATTCATACATGACCAGGCGTTGTTGCAAATAAGAACCTTAAATCCGATCATGCGCCAATTAAGAAATTGATTGTGGCCACTGGAGGTTTCAAATTGAGAAAGCGGGCTTGGGCAACTATTCAAGGATTTGAATCTTTACGAATGATAAATAAGTGACAATTTGATTTCTGGTTACGTAATGATAAACGCGAAACAGTAGTGCGGAAGAGATCTGCTTTCCTCAATAGTTTGTTCAATGTCAAGGTTATTTATCAATAATAATGAGTCAATTATAGGGATTATTGAACTGCTCTAATTATTTGCAACAACACCTTCAAAACAGCCTGTAAATTAATAACAGTTTTACCGATTTTGGTACTCTAATTTTTTTCCCTAATGTCCATACACAAATTTTCATTAAGAGTCTGTTTTCACCATCAATAAATAACGCCACTCAAAACTATAAAATTAGTTACCAATACCAATTAATCGTCAATAACAATCAGTACTTAAGTATCAATAACAAAATAACATGCCATGCCGTCTGTGACGTATAGGTTATGAATTTAGAGTATCTATGTGGCTGTCACCTCAGAATTAATCTCTAACATTTATTATATGGATAGATGAATAATCGTGTATTTTTTATGACACAAAATAACAGTGACAGCGTAATAATAAGGGGGTTTCCATTACTGGATAAGCATTAATTACCGAATATAGGAATTTTGAAGAAAGCCAATGTCAAAAACGGATTTGGACAAAAACGATTTAGTGGAATCGCACTAAATCGTTTGTATCAGAATTAAAAAACATCTTGAAGCCTTAAACACTTGTATGGGAAATTACACCTTAGACAAATGATTTAAAGGAGCCCATGCTAACTCATTATCTCCACCCAATTTTTTGCTCCATATCCAACCATTAAGTTCATACTCCTTAATCAGGGTTTCATCAACCGATAAAGTATGCTCTTTAGCAAAATAATCTTGAATGATAGTAACGAGGTCATTTTCAATGAAGAGAATCTGTTTCGGAACCCAACCCTCTTTACTATTACCTCGGCAATAAATCCAATTAGCCCAGTCCCCATCAGGGTTGGATTCTTCAATAAACTGCAATTTTTCACCTTTTTCAACGCGGATAGGAAAGTCTGGCGCATCGTTGTATTCTTTAATTACTGTGTATTCCATTATTGATTCCTACTCTTTTTACATAACGCTTTCTATACAGCTGATAGCCGAATTTTGTCCTCATATAATGCCGTCTTTCATTTGTCACTTCAATTTATAATCAATAAGTTAAAACAATGTCGAGGAATTATAGACTACTCAGCGAAGAATAAAATCCATATGATGGACTGAAATTCGGATAATTTTAAGTAGGGTGAAATCGCATTAATAGGATGTAAAGGAGTATTTGCCCTGAATTATTTTGGGGCATAAATGAGCTAGAAAAGGCCACGGACGTGATCTTTTTGCTTATTTATCCACGATTAAAAAAAGGGGCAGGATAGGCGCGTTATGTTAACTCGTTCATATTTCATCCACAGGATCGGTGGATAACCGATACCAAATCAGGCGCTACAGGTAACCAAAATCATAACCCTGTAACGTAAAAAAGGCCGCCATTAGCGACCTCTTTACCTGACTATCTTATTGGCTTTTACTGCCAATCCATCTTCAACTCTTTATGCTTGCTGGCACAATCCTTCAAGTACAAATTGATCAGATTTTGATAGGGAACGCCGTTCTTGTCTGATAGGTCTTTAAAATAGCTCACAACATCTTCATCAAGACGAATCGTGATCTGCTTTTTAGCCTTTTTGGCATACGGGTTGGCGATTGAATTTGAAAAATCATATTGATCACGCATAACGGTAGTCCTCATATTGCTTACGCTCCCGCTTCTCTGCTTTCCTTGCCGAGATAATGCGGATCCGTTCATCGCTGTCTCGATAGCAATGACAAACTACGAGCGTGTTGTATTGTTCACTCTTTCCCATAATGATGAAGCGTTCTTCACCAATAGAACCATCTGGATCAGATATAACTCGGGCAAACTCATCATAGAAAACCGATTCCGCTTCATCGAAAGTCACTCCATGCTTCCGTTTATTACTTATTGCTTTATTCGGATCCCACTCAAAGCTTAAGTAAGACATAACTACACCATAATTATATTGTAACTACAGTATACATCAAGTGAGTCTTGGATCAAAAAAGGCCGCCATGGCGACATCCCTACAAAAAATTCTTGTTGTGGTGCGGCCAATGAACGTTACGTTAAATGTTAACTTATTTTTTGACGATAGCTCTCATCACAGAAAGACCATTTACAAGCGGTTTGTATACTTAAATATCAATTAACATCGAGTAGAACGAAGAATATCTACCTCTTTCTCTAAAAATAAAGCTCCAGAAAAACACCAGAGCTTTATCGGTCTTAATCATCAAAAATTTAAGCCTAAAGCTTGAACGTTTCTATTCTTGCTCTCAAGCTATGTGCCAAGTTACTTACCTGCTGACACGCGATCGCCGTTTGAGATGCGCCCTCAGCCATCTCTGTCGAAGCACTATTGATATTTTCAACGCTACGGCTAAGCTCTTCAGACACTGAATTCTGCTCACTACATGCCGTCGCAATCTGAGTACTCATTTGAGATATATTATCAACAGAATGCTCGATTTCATTTATCTGGTTGCTCACCTCATTAACTTGCTCAACACACTCCGCGATACCAGTTTGACAGTCGCTGCTCGAATTTCCCATCTTGCTAGTGTTGTCTTGTAACTGGCTGACAATCTCAACTATTTGAGACGTTGAAGCTTGTGTGCGTTGTGCCAAGGAGCGAACTTCATCTGCAACTACGGCAAAGCCACGCCCTTGCTCACCCGCTCGGGCAGCTTCAATGGCCGCGTTCAGCGCCAATAGGTTAGTTTGTTCTGCAATACCACGAATAACATCGACTACCACGTTGATGTTGTTGGAGCTCGACTCTAACTCAAGCGCTAGATCGCCCGATTCTTGAATAGTTTGCGATACACGCTCAATAACAGCAATCATGCGGTGAAGTGTTTCAGTACCTTGCTTCGCCACCTCTGTTGCAGAGTAAGCAGATGTCGCACCGACTTCGGTATTCTGAGCGACTTCACCAACGGCTGCCTGCATCTCTGTCATTGCGGAAGCCACTGAGCTCAACTCAAGTTGCTGATTATGCATTCCTGATGCCGTTTGCGAAGATATCACACTCACTTCTTCTACAGCAGTCGCTAGCTGAATCGTCGAATCATTAATTTCAGACACCAACGAATGTAAGTTACTTTGCATGGTCATAAGCTCTTTAAGTAAAGTACCGAGCTCATCTTTAGTTAAATCTTGTTCATCGATAGTGTTATTTAACTGGCCTTTTGCAATCTTAGAAGCGAACGCCAAAGCACGATCCACTGGGCGACATATTGCGCGAGACAATAGTACTGATGACAACACAATAACGATGATAATAACTAGCGCACCAATACCTGCACTGTATTGTGTCGATAGCGCTTCATCATAAACGTCTTCACCAATATGATTCACCAACTCATTATTTAGCTCTAGGGTATCATCTAGACTACTTAGTGCTTTTGAGTATGTAGAGAAGCTAGACAAAACTACATCATTTGCGCTTTTCGTATCCCCCTTACTTAGTAGCTCGTTATATGGCCTAGTTTCTTGAATATACTGATTCCAAGTTTCTTTAAATACCTTAAACGATTGCTTTTCTTGGTTATTAAGATCTAACGACTCAAAAGCAGCAATACCCACTTGTACATCTGTACGCCATTGTTCCAAACCTTTCAACCATTCGCCAATTTTTGGATCCCCCCCATTTGGTAATAAGGAAAATTCATCTTTGCGTACTTTGGTAATATCCACTTGGATACCTTTTAAGATAGCAACCGAAGGTAGGCTCTTTTCTGTGATTACTGCAATATTCTTATTCAGTGTCGACAAGCTCAGCAATAGCATGATAGATACAGCTGCAAATACAAAAAATACAATCAAATAGCTCAACCATATTTTTTTGACGACACTTAAGTCTTTAATACTCATAAATTCCCTCGGGACCGTGTGAATGTCTAAGTTCAATTTAGAAACATTCTCACATGTAAAAAATAACAACTTCACGCCTTTTTTATTATCTGGCGTTACAGGTTCACTTTAACCATCTATTGATTAAATAGTTATTATTTTCAGGGCTTGATAAGTAAATCTTTTAGACTCTGGGATTTCTGTCAGATAAATTAGCTATTGATTCGTCATATAGTCCTACATGCTTTATCAATGAATGTTGGATTATAATCATTCGATAACCTTCAAACAAAAATGGAACTCATTATACCTTTTACCTCAAATAACTAATTTTTAGCTATCAAGGTTCTTATCTAGCATTTGGGCTGATTTATATATCCTAATTACTCGCCCTAAAGTTCACACAAAAATCTTCTTTAAGAGTCTGCTTTATCATTAATAAACAATACCAATCAAAACTGTAAAATTAGTTACCTAAACCAATTGATAGCCAATAACAATCAGTAATCAGGTATTAATCACAAAAATATACGCCATTTATGTATATGTATTTGTCAGTAGTGAATTTTGCTTGTTTAAATAAATATGTCATAACCTATATGTCATGTACAATATTGTCATCACTTAAGTGACACTTTAAAGGCATTATGTACATATTTGGGTATTTAAGAGCATCAACTAACGAACAAGATGCACAAAGAGCCAAGAGCAGCTTAAAGTCTTTTGTTGAAGAAAAGGGTCATCGTGTTGCTAGCTGGTATTGGGAGAACGTTTCAGGTGCATCTTTAAAAAGACCTGAACTCATGCGTTTACTCGATGATGCTGCACCTGGTGATGCAATTTTAATTGAACAAGTCGATCGCCTTTCTCGTCTCAATGACGAAGATTGGATTACACTCAAAGCACTTATCCAAGAAAAGAACCTCAAGATTATCAGTCTTGATTTACCGACTAGCCATACCGCCCTTTCAGCACATATTAATGATGAGTTCACGAATGCTATGCTCAGAGCCATTAATAATATGATGTTAGATATGCTGGCTGCAATTGCACGTAAAGACTACCAAGATCGCCGTCGACGCCAAAAAGAAGGCATAGAAAAAGCGAAGAATGAAGGTAAATTCAGAGGGAGGCAGGCTGATTTAAATAAGCACGAACAAATTTACAAACTACGTGTAATAAACGGGCTCAGTATTGCTGATACAGCTAAGCTCGCTGACGTATCATACCGAACTGTTATTAGGGTGGCTCAAAGCTACAAAGCCAATGAGCCAGAATGAAAAACACTTTAAGGCACAAGCTTGTTAGATTCTTGCGCTCTAAAATTGGTTGTTGTAACTAGCCAGATAAGATAAATCTATCTCGTGATGGGTAATGATTACAGGTAAACAACTTCAATATAAAAGAGGCGATTCATGAAGGCGGAACTTTCCCGCACAAGGGTTTTATGTTCATCATTGCGTAACCAACAATCAAATTGACCCCTCTTTATCATCCGTAATGACTCAAATCTTTGAAGCGTTGACAAGGCGCGTTTTCGTATTTTAATCAACCAATCATAACTGTGATCTTCTTAATGGGCGCATGTTCCTATTCGATACCGTAATACAGTAACAGAATTAGATTAGATGTTACTTTACGCTTGTTCGAATACATACTCTTAGCAATGTCCTGATTTTTACGTTAAATTGCATTTATATAAAAAACCCAATAAATCAGTTACATAATGACATTATATGAATCGTGATATACGATACCTGATCGTATATTTATCTCTACTTATTGGATTGCAGGTGAAAGTTGTTTTTGTTTAGAAGTATATAGGCAAGAAAATTCAAGAAAGAATATACGAACAAGATACACGCGATCTTTGTTCGTTGAATAAAATGTTAGTACGCTCAAATTTGAATTAGGAGGTTCTCAATGCGGCGTTGTTGCAAATAATCAGATAAGGCATATCTACCCAGTGATGGGCTCAATGATTACTGGTAAACAACCTCAACATTGAAGAGGCGATTCATGAAGGCGGATCTCTCCCGCACAAGGGTTTTACGTTCATCATGACGAAGCCAAAAATCAAACTGCCCTTTGTTTACCATCCGTAATGACTCAAATCCCTGGAGGGTTGACCAGGCTCGCTTTCGTATTTTAAACTCACTGGTGGTTACAACGAGTTTCTTTTTTGGGGCGTGATCAGACTCGATACCGTTATTGAGGTACTTCACTTGCCGCTGCCCGACATCCGCTCGCAGTCGTCCCTCCTTCTTCAAGCGAGCAATCGCATTGGCGTATGAGGAATGTTTATCGGTGTTTAACGTTTTAGGCTGATTATCTAAGTCGTAATATCTCAGGCAACGCCTAAGGAACTGATAAGCGGCTTCTTTATTACGTTTGTGGGAAAAATAGAAATCCAGCGTCTCGCCTTGTTTATTGATAGCACGGTAAAGGTAGTGCCATTTCCCCTTCACTTTGAATAGAGTAAGAGACAGAGCGTAGTCGAACTATTTCTCTGCCTCTCCTCACCGAACCGCACGTGCACCTTTCAGCGCATGCGGCTCTCCACTTAACCGTGGCCAACGGCCATCGCAACATCAGTGTAGCTAGACATCAAAGTCCATATTGCTAATTTATGTTACATTTCGCTGATTATCAGAGGTCTTCACCTCATTAAGGTCAGGTAATCTGCTCACATAAATCGGTTAAGCTGCGCCCCTTCGCCATGTAATGGGCTTTCCCCATCTCAGACTACTACGAGCGCTCCGCCAACCTGTTTGTCATTGAGGTCATGCTCCCTTAACATCCAAACAGACCTTCCCCGGTTTACCTATCTGAACTCAAACATATTGGGGTGGATACCGATCGCAGTCTTTAACCTTATCGTTCTGTAAGGTGATAACGCCTAAACGCAGAATTGTGATATTACGTTTAACCGTTGTTGAGCACTTACATTTTCCTCAACAAGTTGGTATCTCTTTATAGACATTGAGATACAGCATTATACCGCCTGTTAATTCGTGTAGGCAGTGGCGACGATTCAGCCCATAGATACGAGTTAATCGGTTCATGTTCTTTATCCGTCCAATACTTAGTCTTGAAAAGCATCTTGGCTTAACGAATTCGCCTCACTTTCCGTTGTCAGCGGGTTACATCACCTTACCAGCATACGATAAGTCACTGCCGCTCAGACTCATATGCCAGCACAACCAGACATAGCCACAAACACAAATTAGCTCCTGCTACCGCGCTTGTGTATTTCAGATAGACTCGTGGTTCATTTAAGCTTCCATGCTCGCCCTGAACTCCGGGCACACTGTAGGTTTCATCGAGCTGCCACGAAGAGTCTGTCCGGATGAATTGATGGCAACGTAACTTCTTACGTAATGTCGGGGCATATTCAATGAACCAACGATAAATGGTCGAACGATTAACCGAGATCCCCCGTTCTGCCAGCATATCACTGAGGTTTGCATAACTCATCGGGGTCGAACCATACCAGCGAAGGCACCAAAGGATGATCTCAGGGGCAAAGTGTATCCATTTGAATTCGGGGTTAGTCATTGAATCGCTGGATTAGATGGGAAAGAAACGATTCTGAGGCCAGGCCTGATTTTTTGCAACAACGCCATTTATTGAGCACCAAGATGCGACAGAACCAGCCTATGTCCATGGTAAGGAATATTGAAATTCCTTACCATTAAATAGCGAACCAATCTAAAGAGGTTCACCATGATAACTAAACTCAGTGCCAATGGAATAATTGAGCGTTATCTGAGCGATACAACGTATTTATCTTACTTGTTATCCCAAGCAGTCTTAGATGCTGCTTTCTTTAATATTAATCTATTTTTATCACTAGCCGACGGCTCAGATTGCCCAAAGATAGCGGCTAGCCACTGTCCATCAGTTGGGTTGGGGAATAACACATACTTCATACCATACATATCACGGTCTTCTTCCATTTTAGCAATGCGTCCTTCAATATCCCCTTTAATATAATATTTACGACGGAAGTCATTCAGGTTGTCACCAAGGAATACAGCAACGTCATAACTTTGCATTATTTCGTCCTGTCGCTTTTCCTTATTTGATGTATCACGTAGTACGGTAAGGTGAGATTCGTCTTTTAGTGGGAATTTTAAATGACGGATATTTCCAAGTGCATATTCAACTGTTTTTTCACCTTGATCACGACTAGTAATATAGAAAATCTCGACACCATTCTCATCACAAAAATCTAGAAAGTCTTTAGCTCCCGGTGAGGCAACCATTCCATTGGTTGGAATCCACTTATCCCAAATAAAGTCATCAAAAAAATCAAGATTTTTATTAACTAGATCCCCCCAATAAGCGAGGGGTTGAGCTAGTGTATCATCAAAATCAGATACAATAGCAATTGGCTTATCACCTTCTTTGTGATTAGCAAGTGCCGCTTCTACATGCATTCTTGCAACATTAAATCCTTGATAATAAAGTGCCTGATACTCAGCTGCTGTTTGCTTCCAAGCCACTGAGTATAATAAGGGATTATCCCCCCTCACATTTTCATCAGCAATAGCGACAGAGGTGCTAAATACACTACATATAGCTAAAGTCTTAAATGCCCGTAAAAATAAAGTCGTCATAGTATTATTCCATCCATTGGTTAATTATATAATTTACTGTAGTAAAATAAGTTGCGTACATTTAATGAGAGATGAAAATGACATGGCTCTTGATCAGCGGGGTTTTGATCCATTAACAAACCGAACTAAGGTCCATTCCCGTGCATAACAATAATCTCATTATTTTTAGCTATTACAGCAACAATTGCTACTGATTGCACAATGTTCTTACGTTAATTTCGGCAGTTAATACTTGGCTTATTGCCAATAAGGCATTACTGTCTAATTGAATATACACGTGATTGCATATCTTCCATTTAGGTTTTCATACTATTAAATATTAACTTTTGTAATCACAATCACTTTATAAGTTGATTGTTTTTATAATATATTTAACCTATCACAAACACGTTGTTATTAATTATTTTGTAACCTTGCAGTTAAACATAAATTAATCACTTTAAATAGTTGTGTAATTAATATTGTTGTCATAATAGGATGAAATAATCACTGAAAATGTGACTAACATCAAAATACATCATCACTATAAATAGCTTTAAATTAATTACATCATTCATTATCCGATTAAATATTCACCTTTTTTACTCAACCTTACTTAGGCTGTCTGTTTTTTATAGATTGATTCATCAGTAGTGAATAATATCTCAGTTATTCCTTTTTAAATACATTAACGTTTTATTAAATATTGCTATGTTGATCACGATATTCATATGTTGAACCGTAAGCTTGGGCATTGTTGCAACACTAAAGCTATATGGTCTTTTGATACGGTTGGACGACTCGGGGCTTTGTCGCAAAGTTATGCTGAAGTACAAACGTACTGATTTTCAGACGCAATTAGGCTGCAAGCGCGTAGAATTCATCCCAAACAGATAAACCATCGGGGTTGTCGAACTGTCGATTTTTAATCATCGACCACAGCTCTATGCCAGCGAGGGTGGCTTTGGCACCTTCATCAGATTTCCATCCCAAGCACTGATGCATCTTCCCTTTCACTTTCCGGTGGCTTTGTTCGACAAGGTTGTTCAGATACTTAACTTGAAGCACTTCAATCAGGTTGAGCATCCTCCCCGTCAGCCAGAGTTGGACGTTGATATTATGCAGTGCTAACGCGTTGGCACCACTCTTATCGAACACCACCTTTTCAGGTAATCCGTTATGGCCTATTGCCTTACTTATCAACTTCTCGGTAGTAATATTTCCACTGACCTTTGACGTTAATACATGTCTCGTCCATCCGCCACGAAGAGGCGACAGGCCTCTTTCTTCGACGAGCCTGATATTCCAGTAAGGGAGTATATTTGATGACTCACCGATTGATGGTTGAGTGATCAGTATGGATACCCCGCTCAGCCATAATCTCTTCGATTTCACGGTAGCTGAGTTTATAAGAAACGTAATGGCGAACAACCTGGAGGATGGTATCGGAAGGAAAGTGGCGACCAGAAAAGTTGATAGTCATAATGCTAAAGGTAATGAGTACAGAGGAGATCATAACTCAGCACTCCAGTTTGCGACATATATGAACCATCCCTATTTGCAAGGTAATTTTTAGTGATGTTGGTATAGATCTAAGTTGCAGTCATATATTCGGCATCTAAGTTAACTTGTGCCCTGATGTAAATCCGCACTCTTCTACCTCATCAAAACCATGGCCTCTAGGGCCGTGTCGCAAAACAGGTTTTAGAAGAGCAGGTATGACCTATGTTTCATCATCTAAAATTAACTAACGCAAACTTATTGAAATGCTTACCGTAAAGTTGATATTAAACTACTCAATATTGTGTATTAGGCAGCCACCTTTTGATTGTTGAAATCAAACTCTTTTCCCGTACTCAGAATTGACCATATGATCCTGGCATTCTTATTTGCCAATGCAACCGCTGCTTTATTAAAGCTAAGCGTACATTTCTTCTCTGTTAACCAGCGGCCATATTCGTTGTCCAGGTTTTTACACTTCGACAAGGCTGATCTGGCACCGTGAATAAGTAATGTTCGCAAGTATCTATCTCCTCGCTTGCTGATACCCAATAAAATCTGCTTGTCTCCGCTAGAATGCTGCCTTGGTACTAGGCCAAGCCATGCGGACATGTGTCTGCCATTCTTAAATACATCTGGATTTGGAACCGCAGAGATCAGTGCTGTTGCTGTTAATTCTCCGACACCAGGGATATTCATAATTCGGCGGCAGTCTTCATTTTGCCTACAGATCTGTTTGACCTTCTTTCCTAAATTTTTCAATTTGCCTTCAACTTCGACTAACTCATTGTAGAGATCATTCATGAACTCACGAGATGCCACAGTCAGCTCATTATTTTCATTGGAAATAATCAAACATAATTTTGTTTTGACCTTTGCTGCCCCTGTTGGAATAGTAATTCCATACTCCAAATTGAGGCCTCTTATTTCGTTAATCAATGCCGTGCGGTTTTTAACGAGCCGGCTTCTAATTCGATGTAGAGACTGTATATCTTGTTGTTCTACTTGCTTGATAGGAACGAAATGCATTGATGGTCTACTGGCTGCTTCGGTTATGGCTTCAGCATCGTTAGCATCATTTTTGTTTGTTTTAACAAACGGTTTTACGAATTGAGGACTAATGAGTTTAACTATATGGCCATACCTTTGGAAAACCCTGGCCCAATAATTGGCACCTCCACAAGATTCCATGACGATCGTGCATGGTGGAGTGTTAGCGATATATTCAGCCAGTGCATCTCTTGATAATCGCTTTTTTAAAACGGCTTTCCCATTACAATCAACACCGTGCAATTGAAACATATTCTTAGCAATATCAATACCCAGTAAGTTAATAACCATCACTCTATCTCCCACTTATCAATTAATTGCTTATTAATTGTCACCATAATCATAGCCTGACGGGACGCTATGGGGTGGGATGGTTCATTACATTAAAACCGTACACTTGTATTTCTACAGAACTTTGCGACAAAGCCCCGATGTTTGAGGTGTTACTTAAACTAGCTGATAATAAGATACTATTTTATATTCCATCCAATTGTACCGTCATTCGTAGATTATAGACCTACTTGATTACCACTAATGTTCAGTCCTATTAGCTATACTTATTTTAAGTAAGTTATGAGGGCAATATCATGGCTAGGAATCAAGTTCAGTTTCAAAAAGAGATTTCTATTCAGCGTTTTATAGGCATGTATGGAACAGAAAAACAGTGCCAGGAACGGCTATTTCAAATGCGCTGGCCTTCTGGTTATCGTTGTCCAAATTGCCATCATGATAAATTCTATCAATTAAATTCCCGACCTTTGTTCCAGTGTAATAAATGTCATCATCAAGCTTCATTGATATCTGGAACCTTGTTTTCACACTCTAAGCTGCCCTTAACAATATGGTTCTTAAAAATTTATCTGATAACTCAAGAAAAGAATGATATTTCAGCTCTTGAACTTTCAAGACTACTCGGTGTTTCATATAACGCAGCATAGCGATTAAAGCACAAACTTATGCAAGCCATGAAAGAGCGTGATGATGAATCACCTTTGGATTAGTATTTCCAAATGGACGATGTTTATTGGGGTGATGTTAAGCGTGGTGTTCGTGGGCGAGGAGCAAAGGGAAAACGACCATTTGTTGCTGCGGTTTCGATGAATAAAGAAGGTCACCCAATGCGGATGCGCTTTAGCGCTGTTGAAGGGTTCAGAAAAGTAGAGCTGACGAAATGGGCTAAGGCGCATTTACGTCCTAAATTATTGGCTATCTCTGATGGGTTAGCCTGTTTTAGAGGTATTGAAGAAGCCAATATTTTTCATCTTGCCATCGTTACAGGCGGAGGCGCAGACTGTGTGGAGTTACCTTATTTCAAGTGGGTTAACACCATGATTAGTCATGTGAAAAACGCCATGAATGGTACGTATCACGCTATTAATAACAGGCACCTGCCGCGCTATCTCGCAGAGTTCTGTTTTAAGTTTAATCGGCGGTTTAACTTAGAAAAGATGATGGAGCAGCTAATTTATTCAAGTATTCAAGCTGCACCGATGCCCCAGCGTCTACTTAAATTAGCTGAGGTTCGGTGGTAATCAGATAGACCTATAAGAGTTTTAAGATAATATGACCAATTCAGTGAAAATTATAATTTTAATGAGTGTTTAAATCTTATTTTCCTAGGGCGGCTAATTTTATACCATCGCCTCACGCATAATTCACATCCAATTAATGTGTTTATGTCTATCGGATAATCCTTATAACCTCCGGTATGCGTTGCTACACGTCCACAACCAAAAGAACAAAGGATCATCATTGGTCTAGTCGTTAGCCTAATAAACTTTATACGTTTGCTTGGCTTTCTTAGGTTTATTGGTTGCGTCCTTTCCATCTATAATCATTCCAGTTATCATTTATGTAATTCCTTTTTCTATTTCCTGAAATTTCCGTTAAATGTAGTAATTGAAGTGGGAATTTCAGGAAATAGAAAAAGGTATCCCATAGCAGTCTAGATACTCTCTCGATAAAGCCATGTGTATTGATAAAATTTAAGCTAATGTTGCTAATTCTTGCGCCATTTGAATGCAGTCAGTATTTCTCTCACGATCGAAGTCTAAGCAAAATGTCATAATATGACTATCCTTCTTTATTGTATTTCAGAAAAAATCAGAATTACCCGTTTAAATTTAGAATATTTTATATATTCCTGATTACCACTCTAATTCCGTCAGATAACCACACCTTGTGTGCATTGCTGCTATGGGATTAACCCCATAGCATCCTGTCCTGTTAGGCTTTGTTGCGGTATTATTACAACACTAAAACTTTGTGGTCTTTTGATACGGTTAGGCGACTCGGTAGCTATTGGGCATCCCGAGCAGAGTAAAGCAATTTAAAATAGAGCAGCCGAGGGCTCTGTCGCAAAGTTCTGTAGAAGTACAAGTGTACTGATTTTCAGATACAATTAGGCTGCTAGCGCGTAAAATTGCCCCCAAACAGATAAGCCTTCAGGGTTGTCGAGCTGTCCATTTTTAATCATCGCCCACAGCTCTACACCAGCTAATGTGGCCTTTGCTCCTTCGTCAGATTTCCAGCCTAGTGCCTGGTTCATTTTACCTTTCACTCTGCGGTGGCTTTGCTCAACAATATTGTTCAGATACTTAATTGAAAGGATCTCAATAAGACTCAGCATGCGTCCGCTATGCCAAAGCTCAACGTTGATATTGTGCAGTGCTAATGCGTTGGAATGGCTTCCATCAATCACCACCTTTTCAAGTAATCCGTGTTGGCCGATGGCCTTTTGAAAAAAGGCTCTCGCTGCTTTTTCATCTCGCTTATCACGCAGTAGAAAATCAATCACATCACCCTATTTATCAACGGCTCGATAGTAATATTTCCATTGGCCTTTGACGTTGATATACGTTTCGTCCATTCGCCACGAAGAAGCGACTGGCTTCTTCTTTTTGCGAGCTCGATGTTCTAGTAATGGCGCATACTTTATCACCCAGCGGTTCAAGGTTGAGTGATCAACATGGATACCTCGTTCAGCAATAACCTCCTCGATCTCACGGTAGCTAAGTTTATAAGCAAGGTAGTACCGAACAGACAGTAGAATAATTTCTGAAGGAAAGTGTCGTCTTTAAAAATGGATGGTCATAATGATAAAAGTAATGAGTGCTGGCGAATATCATAACTCAGCACACTGGTTTGCGACAAAACCCTTCTGTTAGTGCTTCTTGATCACGGCCATTCGTTTCTAATTCAACATACGTCACAGCGGCGAGAATTTCGGAACATCTTTGAACTTATTAAGGGGTTGTCGAAATCCCATTTTAATCATCGACCACGGTTCCATATCTGCGAGCGTGGTCTTTGCTCCTTCGCCTGATTTCCTTCCTAAATATTAATTCGTTTACCTTTATATTCTCTATGGCGGATAAATTGTATATATCCTCTGTAGAGGATATACTTTAATTATCCCTTGTGGAGGATATTTAAAGTGTGGTGATGGAATGCAAATAACATCGGCAAAAATGCTGGCCAATGCAGTGAGAGATCAGCGCAAGGCACAGAAGATAACCCAAATTGAAACGGCAAAGCTCGTCGGTATAAAACAGACGACGGTGTCGGCTTTTGAAAATACCCCAGAAGGTACCAAGCTCGATACCTTGTTTAAGTTGCTGGCCGCGTTAGATTTAGAACTGCATGTTCAGGCGCGTAATAGTAACGGGGAATCGAAGAGCAATACCCAGCAATGGAATGAGGAATGGTAACCATGCAAGTATTGTCTGTGGCGATGAATGGGATATTGGTCGGTACATTATCAAAAGCAGCATCGGGTGCAGTATCGTTTCAATACCACCCTTCATGGCTTTCTCGTTCTGGCTCGCGTGCTATTTCTCTTTCTATGCCATTACGCAGCGATCCGTATCATGGTGAAGTGCCGTATAACTTTTTTGATAATTTATTGCCAGATAATGAAGAGATCCGCAGTCGTATCCAATCACGCTTTAAAGCAGAAACCAAACGGCCCTTTGATCTGCTGAGTAAAATTGGTGGTGATTGTGTCGGGGCAATCCAACTGTATTCACCAAAAGTGGTGCTAGAAGATGTGCGGCAAGTGCATGCCGAGCCGCTAACCGAAGCACGTATGGCACAGGTATTGCGGGGCTATCAAAGTGACGCGCCATTAGGGATGTTGGACGATGTTGATGACTTTCGGATTTCCATTGCCGGCGCACAAGAAAAAACGGGCTTGCTATGGCACCAAAACCAATGGCATTTACCGCTAGGGTCGACACCGACCAGCCATATTCTTAAGCTACCGATTGGTGTATTGCCCCAAAAAAATATTGATTTAAGCGACAGCTGTGAAAACGAATGGCTGTGTCTGAAAATTGCAGCGGCATACGGTTTTGCGGTTAATGAAGCCAACATTGTGTATGCCGAAGAAATGAAGGCATTGGCGCTTACTCGTTTTGATCGACGTTGGTCGCAGGATGGGCACTGGTTAATGCGTTTACCCCAGGAAGATATGTGCCAAGCACTTGGGGTCGCGCCAGCTTTAAAGTATGAATCAGATGGTGGTCCGGGCATCGCGGGTATCATGAATTTTTTGCTGGGGTCACGAATATCGACGGATGATCGCGAAGTCTTTTTTAAAGCGCAGATCTTGTTTTGGCTGTTAGCTGCAATCGATGGGCACGGTAAAAACTTCAGTGTATTTTTAGAACCTGAAAGCCGTTATCGCATGACGCCGCTGTACGATATTATCTCTGCCTATCCTTTAATGGCGGCAAAAAGCATTCCGAAGCAGAAAGCGAAAATGGCGATGGCATTAACGGGGTCGAAGAAGTACTACAAATGGCAAACCATCCAGTCGCGTCATTTTTTAAGTACAGCCAAATCGGTTGGATTTTCAGAGCAACGTGCCGGTGAATTAATGGCTGAAATGAAAATGCAAAGCGTAAATGTCATTGAAACTGTGCGTAAGCAGTTACCCGTAGACTTCCCCGTTGCGATAAGTGAATCGATTTTTACTGGGATCTTAAAGCAAGCGGGACGCTTGCTATAATAGTAGGTTAAAACTCAATCTTTCTCGTGCTGACGATACTTCTTATTTGGCTACGTTCTAAATGATGAATAAACAGCAGAACCCCGACTGAGCTAAATATCTTATATCGGCCAATAGAAATGGTGTCGTTCGGGTGAGGCTCTAGCTACTTTTGACAGAAGTAGCTTCAAATGTGACGAGGGTTATAGAACCATAGTGAGTACTTTGACAGTATTGAGTTTGATAACAGTAAACCCACTATTGGATGCTATTTTTTGGGTTAGTGCCTTTTTTTGGTACATATACGTGACGCTGTCACTTATGGCGTTAATTTGAGTCGGCGCTTCTGGAATGAACGTAGCTTTACCTTCCCAGCCAATTGATAAAGGTGCGGCAGACAATGAAATACTCAAAAATAGTGATGCAACTGCAAAAACTGAAAAGGACTTTTTCATAGCTCTAACCCTAAAAGTGATGTACATAAAGTAAGACTATATCTACTTTGATGTATGTCAATCTGGATTTTTTATTATTTTATCATCTATTGAGCAGTATCAAAAAACACTCAGATTACATTTAATGTTTTCAAGTCACTGTTTTGTTATGTTTTTTACCTTTCTTTATATTTCCTACTCACTTTTTTATTTTTCACTTTAATGTTTCAATTTCCTTTGTTGCCAAATTAACAAATAATAAAAAATGGCAATTTTTTGCTAGGTTGAATATGGATTTCTGAAATTTTTTGATTGTTTTTTTAATTACTTTCTTGTGTCAGTTCGCCATGTGACTATTTAAAAAGAAACGGATATTCCATTAAATATTTGTTTAAAAAGAATGAAAGTCATCGCGTTAAATTTCGATATTTGAATGTTCAATAGGATTTAAAAAATGAAAAAAGCAATTCTAGCCACGGCAATTCTAGCGACTACCGTTATTGCTGGTACTTCTGCATTTGCTGCTGATAGCACTGTTCCTGCTCGTACGACAGTACACTGGGCGGGTAAGATTACGGATGTTATTCCTGGTGACAACATCATCATTACAGGTGAAGGCGGTAAAACAGAAATCGCAACAGGTGATCTTCGCCTACAAGCTGATGGTACGTTCGACTCAACACCTATCGTACTAGAAACTCGTGCGTATGATGAAACAAAAAGTGAAATTGGTGACATTACTCCAGCTAAGTGGACACTAGAAAGTGTTTCTTACGTGTGGGGAACTAACCAAGTGGGTAGCGCAGACATTCAAGTTTTTGACCTTTTAGGTGATCCTGCTACTCCTCTTGTTAAAGGGGCAGCATCTGCAACTGACTTAAGCAGTATGAAGTTGGTTGTTAAAAATACTGAAAAAATGGACCTGGCTGATCTTAAAGACAAAACAGCAACAGCTCAGCTTGACGTAACAATGACTGCTCAGTTCAAAGCATAATTGATAGCGTGATAATTGTAATAAGGTTTTGGCTTTCCAAAGCCTTATTTTATTTTATATATATCAATGATTTGTTATGAATAGATTTATCTTTGTACTTTTATTTATGTCGTTAAATTGCTGGTCTAATCCTCGTACACCGTTAACGTTTGAAATAAAATCGTCGATCACCAGTGCGGTATTAGATTATAAGATTACAAATGTAAATTTCGTTCCTGATTCTTTGTACCTGCAATATGACAAAGACACGGAAGCATTTGTTTCTGTGGATTTAGCGTTGGTTATTGATACGAATATACCTACCGACGAACCTGATAGCTTTCTTTATTCATTAGTTATGATCGAAAACAGCAGTAAATGTTTCACCCGTGATGATGAATTTGTGGACTCTTTGCCGCCAAGTGTGAGCATTAATGATACCCCTTTAATTCTAGATACCCCTTTATCATCAATGAGCTTTGATGATGAAAGTGGAGGATTTCTATCGGATAAAAATGATGTGAAACTGATCTTTAATCAGCTCGATAAATCGATTGAAAAATGTAGTGGTGATATTTCAGTCGAAGTTGGGGTGGATATCTAATGTCTCGTTTAATCCTATTACTGTTGGTATTTTCTTTTTCTGCATCTGCGAACGATGTGCCTGACGATTTCATGGCCATGTTTGATTTTAATGAAAAAGATGTTGTTGTTACCAATATCGAAGGCCAGCAAGCGCATGTTTCCTTACTGGTAAATTACAACACGGTAAAGATTCGTTCTACTCAAAGTGAAGTTGATTTTCGTGATTATTTGTCTCGTTCTCGAGTAAAAAAGAACATGATCGATAATATCATTGGTGAACTGACTGCAGGAGGCATTGAGAACTCTGATTTGTGTATAGGTGAGATCTCTGAATGCATAGTTAACTCTCAACTATATGATTTTGTTTATGATTATGACAAAAATAAACTGTATCTTTATTTTTCTCCTGCAGTACTTATGGATAAAGAGAGTGGTAAGAAGTATGTCAGTAATCATAATGAAGACACGGCTTTGGTGAACCATTTTAACGGCTATTTGGCCGTTGATCGTGAAGCTAAATCTGTGTCGATGAATGACCTTACCTCCATTGGCTTAGCTTATGGTTATATTGCATCAGACATTTCAGCTTCGCTCAGTGATAACGCCAATAATGAATTTGATGTTGATAAATTGGCTTATAACATCGACTTTAATGCTTATCAGCTACAAGTTGGTATGTTTGATAATAATGCCAACACGAATGCAACTGATGTGTTGTTTGATAAAGATAATACTAAAGACTTTTCGATACATTTTGGGTCGTCAAAAAACCTGTTAGAAAATTCAAGTTCTTACTATAAAAAGGTCTACTTTTACGCGCCTTCAGATGGGTCAATGACGGTATATCGTGATGGTCGGATTATTAAACAATATGTTGTGAGAGCTGGGGCCGGCAGTGTTCCCTATTCGGAGTTACCGACAGGGCGTTATGACATACGTATTGAAATTATCACCAGTGGAGTGGTGTCTCTTGATCAGATCTATCCTGTGTATAACACCGGTGACAATACGCTAAACCCAAAGGAAAGTAGCTTTATGCTATCGGCGGGTATTTATGAGGAATCAAGCTATACCGTTTATGACGAACCTGATAACCAAGAAGAGAGTGACAGTAGCTTACTGTATGCTAATACATTCAATAATACGTTATTTTTAAAAGGTCTTTACTCCTATCAGGTAAACGATGATGTCTTAATTGGTACGGGGATTACAGTAAGTAAAGACAGCAATGCTGTTGGGAAATTAGCATCGAAAGTAATGTTGCCATTGGATGCCGACATAACAATGCTGTATAGCCGCTATAACCAAGGTTCTGAATCTCAGACTCTCAATCTGAATACCTCTTGGTTTGGCTTAAATTATGAAGATTACAAACATCAGGAAAACGATGATTTTGCAGAATATCTGCAAGGACCGTCTGATCGTAAATCACTGACTATCAATACGAATTATCAGATAACCAATGTCTTATCTGGTCAGTCTGGGTATAGCTATGGTTCGGGTAGCAACAATACCAGTAACTACGATTATTGGTCGGTGAACTCCAGCTTAAATTATCAATTTTCGGGCGGAAACTTGGTGAGTTTTAATATGATGTACACTGATTATGGCGATCAAACGAACTCTGATGGCCTTGAACTGACCATAAATTTCACCATACCGTTAAATGATGCGTTTTCTGCTACATCATCACTGTATACACGTAATGGTGGTATTTCACAGTTAACAAATAGTTTGGAGAGTGCAGATCTTTTAAAGAGTAAAGAACGTAACCTACAAGTTAAAGTTGCGCAGTCAAATTACTTTGATAATAGTAAGGACCGTTCCGTATCTGAATTAACAACATACGGAAATGCTTCCGGTAAATCTTATAATTCAAATCTTTATGCCTATACGGATACGTCGGGTGAACGTTACTTAAATGCGGGATTCAGTAGCTCTCAGGTCGTAACCAAAGATCGTGTCATGGCAACGAATAAGAAGTCCGATTCTTATTTGATGTTGAATGTAGATTCGGAGGCTGAAAATATCAATAACCTTGGCCTACTTTCATTAAAGCGAAATGAGCGAAACAGTTCTGCATCATTTATCTATGATGACCAGCTGTTGATTCCCTTAGATAACTATGAAAGTTACCAAGGGGAAATTGATACCGAAAGTGTCTCGTTAGAAAACTATGGTGATAGCCATTTTACTGGGTTCTCTTTTCCTGGTAGTGCGTACGAAATGAACGTAAAAGTTGGGAAAGTGGTGACTTTTGTGGCTACTTTCGATGATTTGTTCGCTAATACTGTTGATGATATTCACTGCAAAGGTGAAGGATGCGTTAATATTATTCCTGTTTCTGATGGCGTTTATAAAGTGGCTGTACGTGAAGGGCAGGAGTTCATTTTGCGTGCAGATAACATGGTATGCTTAACGCCAGGCGTTAAGAATATTAAGTCATTAAACTTAGGGAAAAATCATTGTGTACCTTACATGGATGATGAGGATGGCGCCGAATTACGCTTGGTTGACCAAGAAGGTAAAGAAAAACCCGTGTATTACATTGGTAAATTTAAGAACACCCCAGAGTCAAAAGAAAAATATTCATATCTTAATAAGAAACCCTATAAATTAATCGAAAAAAATATAGAAGACGATTTATTGGTGTATGTAACGGTCGACCATGATTATACGATCACACAATATGATGAAGCGCTCTTCAAAAATATATTAATGACAGCTGACAATGATTCTGGATTAGCATTACCAGTTGTTTTAGCCTTAGATAATTCGTGGAAATAAAATGAAAAAAATATTAGTGCTGTGCTTGTGTATATTATCAACGGGTGTACACGCCTTGCAAATTGATACCATGGTAAAGGTGGCAGATAAAGGTGGGTCTGGTGTGTTCACTCTTACAAATGAAACAGATAATGCTAGTTTTATTTCAACTAAAGTGAGCAAGATTGAAATAAAAAATAATATTGTTTCCTATATACCTTATGTTAAAGATAATTTAAAAGATTGGGAGGTAACAACTACACTACCAAAATTAATACTAGATTCACATCGTGTGAAAAATATTGGCGTACGTTCTTTATGCTCTGAAAGCTGTGATGTGACTACCGATCAAGTATATCGTATTGAGTTCACTCCGAGTGTTTATTATCGTGAAGGCGAGAAGCGTAAGTCAGCGGTGAATTTTAATTACGGTTATGCACCAATATTTGTTATTCCAGCAAAAGAAAGTGTTATCAAATACACCATTGAAAATAAAGGTAAGCAGATCAGGATTAAAAATGACGGAAATACGTTCTTAAAAATTCATGTTGATCAATGCACGTCAGAGATTACGACAAAATGCAGTCAACGTATTACGGTACTAGCTGGTCGCGATAAAGAATTCCAACTATTGGATAATTCAATTAACTCAACATTGAAGTTAGCCATTGGTAATCATGATTTAACATACTATCAAGAAAAATCTGTTACTTCTGGTTCGCCATTAATTAGGAACTAACATGAAATCGGCATTATTGTTTTTCATTTTTATGTTCTTTAATGTGAGTTGCTACGCTTTTACACTTAACGCAACCGTTTCGGGTAATAAGGTGACGTTGAGTAATGCTGTTAAATTAGCAAGTAACAAATACACATTATCTGATTGGGAACCTCAGTCTAATCTAATGCCTACGGTCGAATGGGCTCCAGGCTTCATCAATTCAGGGGCTGATATTGTGCTGAATGGCCCCGGTGGTAGTGTTGACATCGATATGCGTGTTCAAGGTATGGAGTACAATACTGGCTCATTATCACCATCTCAGTCTTCCTCTGGTTTTGGGATAATGCCAGTATGTGATACTGAATCACAAACCGGTAATATCGTTCACCTTGAGCGAAGCAGTATTGGTGAGTGTAGTACCAGTTATGGTCTAACTAACGGCAAGTCAGTAATGCCTTTTTATTTTCTTCGTCCGGTTATCATGTTTAATCCTAATGACTTAGTTGTTAATTTTCAGTCGCTTGATGATAAGGTGGAAGGATATTATTTTGGCACTATTTCATTACCACTACGCTATTGGTTTCGCTCAAGTGGTGGCGTTGTCACGTATCGTAATATTAATCATACCTTTTCGATGCGTGTGTACTACAAACCGAGTGAATTAACATCGATAGCGTATTCACCACCGGGTATAGCAGATATGGTACCCTCTCTTGATCCTGGTGGTAACTCCATTTCAGCCTCAACTACGTTTCATCTTATCGCCAAAGGGATCTTCGTATCAGGGTTAGTCGTGGAACTGGCAAAATCTAATACTTATACGCTAGAAACAACAGGTACTGGGCCTAAATATGACATCCCTTTTTCATTGACCTGTACTGCATGCGATGATCAAAATTTAGTGGTGAACGGTGAAGCACAAGTTGATCGATCTTTTGTTCAAGCGCCTAACAAAACAGAAATTCAATTTGATTTTGAAGTGCATTATGACGACATACAAAAAGAAACAATACGTGTCGGCGAGTACTACGGTAATTTTGTTGTTATGTTTGGAGCTGATATATAATGTTCAAATATGTTGTGATTTTCTTTTTAATTATTCCTCATTTTGCTTTTGCTGATAAAAATACTGATTCACTGTATGCGGGTTCCTCACTACTTATGAACCAAGTTGGTGATGAGGAGAAGATCAGTGCTCAGATTCAAATTGGTCATACGCTTCCACATCAATTTTCTATTGAAGCAACATTATCAAACTATGTTGGCAATGATAACAACGGTTTTGACCTCTCTGTAATTAAACACTATGTTTTCGATAATAAAATTAAATTTAATTTTGGTGTGGGCGGTCTGTATTTAAATCGAGAGGTAAATCCTGGGGTAAGAGTTGGTATGGATTACAAACTTAACGAGGATTTCTTTGTTTCTACCGGTTATAAGTTTAATGGTAAATTAACGTGGAGTGATGATGCAATGAGCTCTTTCTTTATAGGTGTGAACTACAAGATTAACTAATTCTTATAATGTGTTACTTGATATGTATGATGTTTATCAAGTTTTATTCTTCCTAGTTTTTGTATCATTCTATCTTCTTTTCTACCGATTGAAATAGGTTTGTTAAGTCTATTGTTTTTAATAAAATGCATAAATATTAATAATATTTTCAACCGTGTTGAATTGATTTTTTGTTCATAAATAAATTGCCCTGTGGTTTTGTTAAACGCTTCAATAATTAGCATTTTTATCCTTTAATAGTGATTTTATTATGGGTGATATCTGCATGATAATTGTAAAATCATGTAACATTCGATATTAGTTGGTTGTTGATTTTAACTGGGCTTATATTCTGGAGTAAAGCATTAAATGAGAGTTAAAGTAAGATGGTGTGTAATGTCTTTATTATTTTTATCTCTTACCGCTTGTAATGGCGGTAGTGATGATAATAATGAGGATAGCGACCAAGGAGGTGGCATCACAGATGCAACATCATTAAATGCTGCATATTCAAGGATGTTAGTTCAGACCAAAAAAATTGAAACGATCGATTTAACCTCGAGTGTGCAAGCAACCGACGATGCTCCTATTGAGCTTGATAAGGTCGAAAGCTTGTCTTCTAACTCAGAATGTACCCCTTATGAAGTATCTGGAATGGCCTTTACAGTACGTACATCAGAACCTGGCCAGTGTGTATATCAATACACTGTCAAATCAGGGCGATCTTATGCTGAAGGTGTTAGCCAAGTGGGCTTCAGTGAAAACGGCAGTGCGATGGGATACTCAGGAATAACATCATCATTGGATCCAGTGGTAAAAACGGGTGAAGAAGGAGAAGTGATTGTTGTGGATTTGGTAGCAGATTTGCCTACCACTACGCCATTCCCTCCGGGTTATCACATTGATGATTCAGACCTAATTCTGCTAGGTAATGGTGATGTTACCGATATTACTGATACGACATTTTCGTACTCATCCAGTGTATCCGGTATTACACGTGTTATGTATGCTCTTATTAATGATGCCACAGACGATGTTATGCTTGGGTCTGTTGATATCGCGATATCGCAAGATGTGAATCATCAACCTTATGCAATGAATTATGAATTTCGAGATGCGTATAAAGAAGGTCAATATGTTCCTTCTGTTGATGTCGATACCCTTGGATTAATTGGAGATGTTGACCCCACAGATGACCCTAACTTACAGTTAGTCGATGTGCAGTCGATGGATGATGTGCTTGTTTCGATTAACCCACCGCCAGCCGGGTCGGTGAACAGTACGTCATTTTCATTTCAACCGCTGACATCGGGAACCAAGACAGTATCGTATGTTATCTCTGATCATAATGGTGGGTATGCTATTGGTTTAATTACATTCAATGTTTACTCAAAATACACGGATATAGATACAACTTTATTAGGTACCCAACGTTTGCTAACGGCACCACTAACCTTGTCTCAGGCTATAGATGCGCGTTTAAATATTATTAGTCCGGATCCTGATTTTGATGATATTCCATTTTTTAGTTGGGATGTTGCCAATGCCTATTGTATTGCTTACGGTGGTCAGTTACCAACAGCTGAACAATTAGAAGACTTGGTTAAACAACCGGAATGGATGACATCTGATTGGCCAAAAGGTATGCAATTCTGGTCTCAAACCGTGAGTGGTTCCAACCGAATAGCGGTGAAGCTCAATGGTTCAACTACAAGCCGAGTAGCACAACCTATCACCTACCCTAATCACCTAACTTGTATCGATTTCAATCCTATCGCATTGCGTATTAACACCGTAGGGAAACCATTAACTGATACCTTAGAGTTAATTCTAGGTTTAGATCAACAGCTGTATGTTGAAGCATTAGGGGTTGACGGTAATTGGACTGATTATATTAAACCCGTGTTGTGGGAATCATCAAAACGTAATATCGCAGATTTCATTAAAGACTTCCCTGGGTTACTTTCGACAATTTCTGAAGGTGACACTCTTGTTACCGTGACATCGTTAAGCCAAATTATTCCAATGACGACGTCATTGCCCGTAAAGGTAATCAAAACAGTCACATCTAATATGATTGGCTTTACCCATGGTGAACAATTTCAACAAGTGGTCAGCCAACCGGAAAATACACTACGATTTAGAGCGGGATGTGTAGTCGATGCGGTTGCTGGCGGTAGTGAACAACCTTGGATTGGCAAGGGAACGGGGGGGAATCTGGTTACGATTCCATTAGCGAACGTTGTTAAAGTTGATTACACCACTGGATACTTTTATGGAGGAGGCCAAAAACAAGTGGCTAAGTTAGTGTTCCACTATGCGAATGGTTCAACCAGAAGTGCAGGTAGCCCTTCATCATCAGGTAGTTGTACAACAACTTCTCAAGTTAAAGGTTCTTTTGATGTAACGCAATCAGTGCTTGGAGTTAATGCCTGGACGACAGGCTCTGGCAAGTCGGGTTATCTCGCGGGATTACAGTTCTTATACAAATGAAACTAACGATAAAGGCTTCCATTTAGGAAGCCTTTTTTTTAGTAAAACGACATATTTCCATCAAGAGTTAGATCTATGGTTTTGCCGTTTTTCCCTAGGAGGGTTAACTGGTCGACGTTGTTTATGACATGAAACTGGAAGTATCTTTCATACTTCATGTTCGTTAAGAAGCTGATATTGTTTTTATTGTGTACTAAATGTTTATCATCAATACTGTAAATGTATATTGCACTATTATCATAAAGATCCATGTATAGTGCTTTTATATGTAAGTAATTGTTCTCATCCAAGCTCTTGTTTTTTGGTAGGTAATACAAGTCCAATATGCCGAATTTACAATACCCTGATACAATATAGTTATCAGTTTTATAACTTATTTTTGAGTCACACCCTCCACCATTAATGATGGGTAACACTAATAATGTCGATATAATCGTGAGTGAAATGAGTAGGTAAATTTTATGTTTTTTCTGTAGTTTTTTCATAGAAATCTTTATGGGTTCATAACATATGCGGAAAACCAATTGTTAGCAAAAAACATTGCTCCGATACCAACAAAAATAGATAAATAAATGATGGCGTCTAGTACTGGTGATTTTTTCTTTTGGATTATCGGCATATTGTAATTTTCAACGATAATCTCATCGGTCATTTCATCACTTATATCATGCACAATAGGAACACGTAACGATAAGGTATAACCAATACCTTTATTTGAACTGATAGCATCTGGATCTTCTAACGCTTTTCTTAGGTTGCTAATAGCGACAGTGAGCGAGTTGACGACCACAATTTTCTTCGGCCATCCAACGCGCATTAGATCGTTCTTATCGAGAACTTTACCTTGATTTTCAATTAGATAAGCAAGTAAGTACACTTCACTTTTACTTAGTTTCCTGATGTTTCCTTTATCATCTGCAATGGTTCTTGTTAAAGTATTAAAAAAACGGTCATTTATTTTATATATTGCCATAGTTCGCCGACATTACTTTTTATTATAATCTATGGTGATAATTATCAAGAATACATTGCATAAAGTATAGTACTTTGGTTCCATATCCGATATTTTTTACGTTTTTTTATGTATTTTCTTTTTGTTGCCTATAATCGTTTTTACTAATTTCTCCCATTTGCTTTATCGATTCCATATAGCTATGAGTATAACAAACAAGTTATGCTTTGTATGGTAGCGTTTTTATGTGCTTATTATTTTATAATAATTTCTTGGCTTGCTTTTTGTGGCCCGCCATATAATTAATTCACCAATGTTTTTTAATGTATTATTTGTTGTTTGTTATTGTGGGAGGATTCAACTTCTCAAAATTAGATGCAGTTAATATTCATGACTATTTTTTTCAGGAAAATTATTTCTGTACGTTATCAACCTATCGTACATTTACATTCGAGTCATATCTGTGGACTAGAAGTTCTTTCACGGTTCAAGTTACCGATAATCGGTTTTATAAATCCGAGTTTTGTGTTCAGGGCCGCCGCCCTTTTTCGTATTAGTCACCTTTTGTCTGTTTTGATCATAAAATTCGTCAAAAGTGACATTTTAGACGGGCGACTTGTACGTTTCAGTTCTGGTCAACTTGAATATCTATCGCTTAATGTACTCAAGCCTGATTTGTCTAATAAATACTTGATCGATAATATAATAAATCTGAATGAATTGCTGCCCAGCAAGTTAAAACTGGTTGTTGAATTGGTTGAAGATGATTATTTAGATATAGAGAACAAAGCATTAATGATTGGGTTGTCTAGGCTGAGATGCAAAAAAATATTTGTTGCATTAGATGATTTTGGTAAGCAATGCAATTCATATCGTGAGGTTATGAGGGTAAACCCTGACATTATTAAAATAGATCGAGATTTGTTAACTAATATTCCATTAATTGAATCCTTAAATAAAAAATTTCAACGTATGGGTTTCATTGTTGTGATTGAAGGTATTGAGGATTTATCGACGGCAATGATGGTAAATAGCATTGGGTTTACTTATGCACAAGGTTATTACTTTTATAGACCATTAGAGATTTAGATTAAAAAGCCTCTAATGGTTACGAGTATTTTAACCTGTTATTTATTACAACCATAGTTCGATCGTCGAATAAGGGGTCCGTAATCGACGTGCGATAAAAATTAGTAAGTAAAGCTTGGCTCTTCCCTTCTAATAAAATAGTTAAATCCCCATAAAACAGGCAAGACCTTGTAATTATCAACCTTGAAGCCATAATTGTGTTATTTATCGGTGAGTTAGTGAAAAAAACCAACTATTATCCTTCGATTGGACCAGTATTACCTAAGCACATAAAGAAAGGTCACCAACTTGTCTTTAGTCGGCAAGATCTTTCAGCTCGAGAAGCTGATCTTTTCGCATTGATGATGGCACACATGAAAGCCCCTGATTGGGATGAGCGTGCGCCGGTGTATGCATTTTCATGTGCACAGTTATCTGATTGGCTTCACATTGAGTCTCGCCACGTTGGCTCCATCCTTAGTCCTGTTGCTGAACGATTATCTCAACGAAAAGTGGGGGTACGAAACTTGTCAGATAAAGGTGATGAAGAATTTGATTACATCCCATTTTTTAAACGCCTTACATACAAAGATGGCCAGCTTTTTATGATTCCAAATGACGAGTTAAAAGTAGAGTATATTGAATATAATCAAGGTTTTGCACTAATAAATACTCGAAATTTTTTTCACCTGAAGCGTGAATATTCAAAGCGTTTATATGAATTACTTAGTCGCTTTAAAACAGAGGGAACAAGAATAAAAATTCAAAATATTGAGGTTCTAAAGGGGCTCTTTGGCATTCTTGATGAAAAAGGAAAATTAAAAAGTAATAAGAATTCTTTCGAGAATAACAGCGTATTTTTAAAGCGCTGTGTTCGCGATAGCATTGAAGAAATTGCAACAAACTTTCAAACACGTAAAGAACTACTGTTTTTTACCAGTGAAAATGGTGAGCTTGGTTATCGTGTACAAAAACGTGGGCGTAAAATCATTGGTATCGAGTTCCTTTACCGATGGCTTGAATCTTCAACGTTTCAAGAACTCAATCTTCAAGATGCCAAAGAGACAATTCGAAAATTGGAACTTAAGCGTTTGCAATCAGGAGAGCGCTTAAAAATCGAAGAGCTACAACTATTAGCAACCGCTTACCGTGCTATTGACCATTATGATACCGCAAATGAGATAGAAACATCGATTAACCAAGCAACGGGTAAAGCAAAGCAAAGCGACAGTCACAATTTAGAAACGATGCTTGCTCAAATTGAAACACTCAAAGCGATGGGTGATAACCCTGAATATTGATCATATTTCTGGCTCACACTGAAGATTAAGCCATAGATGTGTTATCAATTAGCTTTCAGTCTCTCTAAAAATCTTAAAAAAGTACTATTTCGCTCTATTGCCGTCATATTTTAGTCTCAAGCCATAAATATGTTATCGATACACCACAAAAGTAGTGTATTAAAACCACCTGAGAGATCAATAAAGCCAGTGAAACGATCATATTGGCCATCTTCACGATCAAATAAGCCATAATAGTGGTTGGTTAAAGCCATAAATAGGATCAGTAAGGCATTTAAAATTCTTTATTATCAATAGCATATGTCATCTATAGATCTTATAGTTCAATAGTTTAATAATAAAAAGAATAGAAGATAGATCTTATAGGTACTGTGGATAAGTGGAAAATCTTCGATTTACACACTTTTCCACAGCATCAACAAAACACTTTCTTTTTTAAATATAAACGCAGCAAAACCTCCCCTTAATAAGTTCAAAGATGTTCCGAAATTCTCGCCGCTGTGACGTATGTTGAATTAGAAACGAATGGCCGTGATCAAGAAGCACTAACAGAAGCGTCATTAGTCGATATCACTCGTACTATTGGCCTACAGCAATTCTTTCCTGCAATTGGTCGACGCATTAATAATAAAATTGAAATTATTGACGGCTCTCGTCGTCGTGTTGCAGCTTTAATTAAAGCCGTCGGCCTTAATGTTCTTGTCACCGATGTATCGATCAGCTTAGCTGATGCACGTCAATTGGCCAGTGATATTCAAACCGCAAAAGAGCATAACTTACGTGAAGTCGGCTTGCGTTTGTTGCTGTTGCGCGAGAACGGAATGAATCAAAAAGAGATAGCGGCGATAGAAGGATTTTCAACAGCTAAAGTTACGCGTGCTATTCAAGCTGCCACTGTACCGGTGCATTCAAAGTAAGGGAGTCAGAGATGATAACCATCGGTGATGTATTAATTAGTTCTTATTTTTAATCGAAGAGTTATTAAGTGGTAATAATTTTATAGCGTATTTTTTATGTTTAATTATTTGATTTTATACATCTTGTTCGTTGATAATGGCATTTCTGATATAGCAGTCGGAAATTAAGCGGCTAGGCAATTGCTGAAGGTGTATACCGTGCCGCGCCTTATTTTTAACATTAGGCATTTTTCTGATAATGCGTTCCTGCGAAACCATTCCTGTGTCTTCTGTACACTTATTTTAGTCATCATGTTTAGCGCACCTCGCATGATAATTACATTCAAGCCACTTTAAGCTGAGCCTCGATGGATGATCGCAACGTGTTCTTCAAAGCCCAGATTTTGTTTTGGCTGTTAGTTGTTCATATGTAATATATTCTTGATTTAATTACTGATCGATTTTTTAGCCTAGACACTGATGCTGTATTTAACAAAAAGGCAGTAATAATCTATTACTGCCTTTCTATCATTACATATATTGTTCGTTCGAGTGAATTTAGGCACTTCGAAAAGAGAGCCTTTTTTCCTTAAGTACATCGCGGATCTTGAGCGCTAGAATCATAGCAGCCAGTAGTAACGTGATGGCGTTGGCCACTATAATTGGAGTATCACGTACATACACGCCATAAATCATCCATAAAAATACGCCCATCACGAATGTTGTATACATGCCAAGAGAGATCGATCGTGTATCGCGGGTTTTCAAGATGCACACCACCTGCGGAACAAACGAGCAGGTGGTGCAAAATGCTGCGACAAAACCCTAGTTAGGTCGATTTAACGTAACGCCCGTAAACCGAATTACAAACAGTCTACGATAGAATTAAAGCAGTTGATTCATAATGAATTCAAAGGTATTGCTCGGAATAACCGAGTTGTCAGTATGTCCAACCATGCTAATATTACTTTACCGGCTCGGCACAGAACGTATCCAAATATTTAGCGGATGCCTTCAGTCCCGAGCCTTTTACGTTTAGGGATAGCATGAATAAAAAAATTGCCTTCTTTGTCGATGGCGGATACTTCACCCGCAGAATCGACTTCTTCCTTAGAAAATACTTCGCAGGCAGCTCTCTTACTCCCGAACAAGTTATCTCGATCCTCTATTACTTAGTAAATCGTCATAAGCAACATGTATCTCGTGATGAGTTATATCGGATCTATTACTACGATGCCCCTCCATTTGAAGACCAAATGCGAGAGCCTGTCCCTCAAGAAGGGAAACAAGGGCTATCAACGAAGGCCTTCAAAAAAGATCCAAAAACAATTTTCCAAAAAGAGCTTCATAGTTCCTTGGGACAATGCAGAAAGCTTGCCCTCAGGATGGGGCAGCTATCTAATTCAAAAAGATGGTTAATGACAGAATTTGCTCAGAAAAGGCTACTATCAGGTGCCCTAACGGTTGATCAGCTTAAACCTGCGGATTTCTTCCTTGATATACAGCAAAAAGGTGTAGATACCAGAATTGGAATTGATATTTCTACTCTGACCTTTCGCAAGTTCGCGGACACTATTGTTCTCTTTGCATCAGATGCAGACTTTGTTCCAGCTGCTAAATTAGCCAGAACTCATGGCGTAGATGTGATGCTAGATCCCCTTTATGGAAATGTGGCCTCAGATCTAAGCCTGCATGTTGATGGAATTAAAAGCTTCGACATTGTTTCAGCAATATCAAGATGCATAGGTATGGCTCCAAATCCTGCGCCTGATTGGTGGAAAATGGCTCAAGGTGATTTAGAGTTAAAAGAAGTCTAGTAAGCTAAATGACCTGATTAACCATAATACTCGAAGTCAAAATCACAGAAAGGCTGCCAACTGGCGGTCTTTTTTGTAGTTGGACGTTATATGGTCGTATTCGTTTGATGCCGATTTAATATAGCGAACATAAACCTTCCTGCACCGAACAGATTTTGGTGCAGAAAATGATATTTCTATTTGGGTATAAGCAGGGCATTTTAAATGTGGAATAAACTAAAAACTTTGAAGTTTAGAGGTAAATAAAGGGAGTTTTAACTCCCTGTAGATTGGATAGTATCAACCTTTTGATATCTCAGGGTCATTACCATAGCTATGTTTAGCTCTGATTTGACCATTATCACCTCGGTGAATAGATACTTCAGATTCAGCTTTTTGAGCAAACTCTCTTGTTTTCTCGAAAACTTCTTTTTGAGTTTGTCCTGTAACACTCGAACGACTTGCATCTTGGCGTTTGCCTCGCCATAAACCGTCTGTTCCTTGGTATACGTTATAGTCATTTTTACTCATTGTTGCTGCCCTCTCTATTTTTCACCGGAATTTTAAACATACCGCCATTTGGTCTTGTGATTCGTTTTCCTTTCACGGTGATGTAAGGGCGAAAGATGTATTGCTGCTCTTCTTCAATTACACAGTTCATTTCTGTGATCTCCAATTTTAAATTTATTTTCATCACAGAATTGTTGTTTTTGTTGCTTTTATGTAGAATGGCAACGAAAATTATCCATGATGTATCGTGTATTTCGGTAAGTTTCAATGAGTTAAGTTGATTGCACTCTTCTTAACTCTCCTCCCTATTTTTGTGTAATTCCTACTTTTAGACCTTCCTCACAATAAAAAAGAAGTTTCTTTTCGTCTGCAGTTATACACTAATCATTAGTATCGCAAATCTTTTTGATTAGATCAAGGCTTGTTCTTGTTGGTTGTTTTTTGATCTTTATGGTGGTGGGAAATTATGGATAGTTGTGAGCGTTTAATTGATTTAAGGATGGACTTTATTGAGCAATTATTACTTCTTAAGGGATGGTTTACTCGAAGTGATTTGATGTGTCGATTCGATATAAAAGAGGCTGCTGCGACTAGAGAAATAGCCAAATATAGAAAGATTAATGGCTCTGAAAATAATTTAGTTTTTAACAATAGCCTTCGTCGATATGAAATTAAAAGTGATACATTTAGCCCTATTTTCAAAAAAGAAATAACTACTCTGTTATCAAATTTAAAAAATAAAAATATATCAAACATCGTCGGTTTTGATGGTGTTGGTATTGATATATTTCCTCGATTATCAGAGCCTAAGTTAGACATATTAGCTCCAATATCTAGGGCTATAATAAATAAAAAAGTCATAAGAATCAGTTATTTTTCTGTTAAAAATGGTTCTTCATCAAAGATTATCGTTCCCCATTCTATTTTTGATAGCGGGCTTAAGTTGTATATCAGATGCTATTGCTTTAAATATAAGAAGTTTTTGGAACTAGCACTAGACCGAATTGTGGATTTCAATGGTATATCTGGAGATGCTCAAAGTGAATACCAGAAAGGGGCTGATTGTTATTGGAATAGCTTTGTTGACTTAAAAATAATGCCGCACCCGAATGTAAGTCATCCTGAAACGATTAAGTATGAATTGGGATTTAATGAAGATATTAAGGTTGTTTCTGTTAGAACTGCATTGGCACAGTATTGGTTGCAGAGATGGAATGTTGATTGCTCAAAAAAACACGAGCTAAATCATAAATTATATCCCTTAGCCTTATTCAATCGAGATGTTTTAGAGGGAGGTAGTGCGTATGTTGCCCCCGGATATTTTTTATCTTAATTAGTGCTGAATAAGTTATTTACCATAACAACCGAAGTAAGAATCACGAGAAGGTCGCCATTGTTTTTAATCGTGGATAAATAAGTAAAAAGGTCACGTCTGTGGCCTTTTCTAGCTCATTCACATTCTGTTAATGTACGTTTGCCTTACCAAAAGTTATCCTAGTTCAGCACATCTAGAAATTATTCCTCACTGAGTGGTCTAATCTTTCAGTCTGGATGCTAACTTATTAATTTTAAATTGAAATGTCGATAAAAGGTTGCATTATATGCGGCGGCAGAGCCGTACAGAACGCGTTAAACTTCTAAGAAGTAGTTACTGTCAGGTGAAATGATACTATTGAGAGGCTTGTTTCGAGGTAGTTACTTCAGGATGACTTCCCTAAACTATTGCGCAGTACTTTTCCAGACTTTGTGGTGACTTGCAATGATATCCTAGGCTAGCTCTCACATAGTTTTAATACACACTTTTCTAATATTGATTCTTGTGTGTCAGTGTGTACTTTGATGATAATTCCCAGTTACATATCAAAGGTGTATTGTATAGCCTCATCGAATCGAAGACACAGCGACAACAACCTAAATTATGCGTTAAAACGTAGATGCAAGAGGTAGAATAGTGAACTTGATAACAACGCCCCCAACAGTTGGTGCGGTTGAAACTTCTGAAAATGATGGGTTGAGATCAAATTTTGTTTCTGAATTTTTTCAACAAAAAGCTGAACGAAAAATAGTTGATTGTGATAAGACTCTTATACCTAAGGTGATAGTCCAGTTTTGGGATAAGAGCGATGCTCTTCCACCTGATGTCAGCAAATGTATAAATACTTGGAAAGCGCGTGAAGTTGAAGGCTTTCAGCACTTGCTGTTTGACGAAATAAGTGCAATGGAATTCATTTCTACTAAATTAGGTTCTGAATATGTTGATGCTTTTAACGCTTGCTATCACCCCGCGATGAAAAGTGATTACTTTCGCCTATGTTACATTTATGTCAATGGTGGGATGTACGTGGATGTTGACGACGTTGATTGTCAGCAAGATATTACTTATCTTTTTTCTGACTATAGACTTAAGCTACAGCCATTATGCTACGACATTGAGTCAGACAGCATGATAGAACCAAAACACTTTACTCAGAAAGATACATTCTCAGATAAATGGATCTACTACTTCAATAACAATCCAATTATCTCTGCACCGGAGAATCCAATAGTTGGTTACGCGCTCAATCGAGCAACAAACCGTCTTCGACAAAGTGATGGTGAATTACCAGAAATCCAATCAACAACTGGACCAGGTAATCTAACGGCTAGTGTTGTTGCCTTTCTTTTTGATAATAAATCTTTCCCGACTTCTAACTACATAAGTATTCAATCGGACTGGAATGCTATTGCGAGTACGGTTTGGCAATTAACCTATCGAAATGATAAAAGAAATTGGCGATTAGCTAATGGTATGCCTTCCAATAAAACCACAAAGGATCAAGAACGATCGTGAATAGAAACCGTACGTTGGGCCCCATATTGAGTGGGGTTTATAAGACTGCTCTAAAAATTCGGAGATTGGTGGGACGCAAGAAATGTAGTGCGTTTAGCACTAGCAAAAAAAGAAGCTCCTTCCAAAAAATTAAGCGTATCTTTGTAATTAACTTGGACCGTCAGCCACATCGACTTGATAACGTTTTTAAAGAATTATCTCCTGTACTAGATGAGAATTCATCGTCGTTAAAAAATATTATTGTCAGAGTACCTGCAGTTGACGCTTCCAAATTAGATAGTGACAGCTTGAATCAGCTTGAAACCGTAAGGAGAACATACACTCTAGCTGGTCAGCTATATGTAGATCCTTGTAAAGCCTTGCCTCAAAATCTTGACTTAGATATGAGTATAGAGATGAGTCAACAAGAGATAGCTGTCGCTTTATCACATATTGAAACTTGGAAGAAGGTAGCACATGGCGAAGAACAATATGCTTTGGTCTTAGAGGATGACATATGTTTGCATCACAAGTTTCCAGCATATGTGGAGAACATCTGGAAAGAACTAGAAGAAGTGAAAAATAGCTCTCCTCTCTTTGATATTCTTTTTCTTTCATTTAAAGAGGTCGATCAAGGTGCAGAAAAAGTACGCATATCAAAGAATACCTTCAAGTTATTTCGTGGAATCTGGTATATGTCAGGGTATGTTCTTTCGAAAGAAGGAGCTAAACGTTTATTGAGTATGTTGCCGGTGCAAGGCCCTGTAGATCTATGGATAAATCATAAATTTTCTCAAATAGAAGCGCTAATGACCGCTAAGTCAGTAATCCCTCAACGTAGTGATGAAACTTCTGGGAATTTTTACTCGGTTTTACCTATTCTATCTCAAATCGGTGTTTTGAATGATGGGGCGCCAAGTGTGTTCACTAATACGCCAACAGCTAAACCCATATTTGCGATAGGCCGACTGGGTGGAGGACTAACTTCTCTTGGTATGGCTCTATCAATGTTGGGATATAGATGTTGCAGTGATCTTTATGATTTACCTGATAGTGAAAAAAACAGCTTGCTAAAAAACGATGGCTATCGAACTTTTGATGCTTATGTCAATGTTGACACAATCGATAACAACATAAATGAGCTAGCAAAGATCTACCCAAATGGAAGACTAATTTTATTTACAGAAGGATATGCTAAAGAAGAACTAGAAGACATTCGTAAACTATGGTCTAACAGGGCTCTTTTTTTATCTTTAGATAATATCGGAGCTTGGAAATCAATATGTGAGTTTCTAGGTATAGTCCCTCCAGTATGTGCATACCCATCATTAATAGAGTTAGGTAAACGGCAACTATCTAAATTCGACAAGGACACACTTGAATACCGCAATTTATCCCACACTGTACTGAAACACGACGAATCTCCTTGGGTAATTTCAGAGAAAAAGGGTTGGTTCGGGTTACCTGCAAGTAATCCTCATATACAAACCACAGGACAGAAACTCACCACTGCGTATATAAGCGATGATTTTTCTAAACTTGATGCCTCCAACTGGTTTTTGCGAAATGATACGTTCCCTGGCAATCAGGCTATGTTCAATTCAGACAACTTTTCAGTTAACACGGGTAATGGAGCATCAATAATACTCAAGAACCAAGACATGAAAGTAAGAGAGTATAGTTCCGGATCTATTACAAGTAGCAGTCTCTTTTTGCATGGTAGGTTTGAAGCGGTGATTAAACCCCCTAAGGCTTCGGGGTTAGTTACTGGAATTTTCCTTCATCGAGATTCGCCAAGACAAGAAATAGACATTGAATTAGTTGGTAAGTCACCAAATAAAATGCTTATTAATGTCTATTACAACCCTGGCGTGGATGGTGCACGTTTTGATTTCGGTTATAGAGGTACGCCTGTAGAAATAGACCTTGGGTTTGATGCCACTGAAGATTATCACTCATATGCTATTGAGTGGGATTCAACGGAAATTCGCTGGTTTGTCGATGGTAACCTTATCTACAAGAGAGTAAATTGGGCACCAACGCCTATCCCCCATCTTCCGATGAAATTCCATATAAACTTATGGCCTTCTATTTCAAGTGAATTAGCTGGGAGAATCGATAAGAAAAAGTTGCCTGCGAGCCTACATATCCAGTCAGCAAGAGTTGCTGCACTTAATCAGCATGCTGTAATGGATCTATCTGGCGAGACTGAAACTATGGTATGTGCGGAGGAAATAAGTCAGCCATTGTAATGTGACTTAAAAACTAACCACCGAAATGACGGTTCGCTATGTGTAGATTCTAGTGACACTAGCGAACTGCTCATCGCAGGGCTTTTTGTTAGTACTACCTGTGAATTAAGTAACTCAATAACCCTTCATCTACAAGCTTTGTAAAGCGTTCATAATCATGTTGATGCGCGTATGTACCTTTCTTTCCCATACATGTAATAATTCATTAATTGCTAAATTAGCAAAGTCACTGGCTCATTTATGTCCAGAATCGTTACAGTCGGCACTTTCTGACTCGTGTGATCACCAAACGATTCTGTCGTACCTTAATTACCAAGCGACTTTGTCATTACACTAACTACCGAGGGAATTTGACGGGACTAAATTAGCTTACCTTTTAAAGTAATTAATTGAGCTTTAGAAGGTGCTAAGGATGTTCTATATGGATTCTAAATCCCAGTTCACTGTCGATATCATCA
>Ga0316197_10000154_pt1 | contig 51305 bp, 45 predicted proteins | sample OudBiesiAoxic_MG_FD_204939 | JGI IMG/M metagenome (GOLD analysis project Ga0316197, IMG submission 204939) | Coastal sediment microbial communities from Oude Bieten Haven, Netherlands - site A oxic | ecosystem: Environmental > Aquatic > Marine > Coastal > Sediment | place: Netherlands... | reverse complement strand
GTGATCGAATGGGCGTCCCCGATGAACTGGATGGCCTTGTCCGTGAGGTCCTTCGACAGGTGATAACCCTCGTCGGGTGTCGCCGGCGGCGTGATGCTGTGGTTGTCGTAGACGAGATCCGGGTACCACTGGTCGGTCTCGGCACCGAGGAATCCGTAGAACCGCTCGAAACCACGACGCAGAGGCCAGGTGTCGAACGGCCCGGCCATCGTCTCCTCGGTCGCAACACTCAGGTGCCACTTCCCGAGGCCGAACGTGTTGTACCCGTGCATGTTGAGGGTCTCAGAGATGAAGCCGTGGGACGGCAGAATCCGGCCGTCGTACCCGGGGAAGCCGGTGGACCACTCGCTGATCGCTCCCATGCCGTTGGAGTGGTGGTTCCGACCGGTGATGATGCAGGTACGCGTCGGCGAGCACAGGCCGGTGGTGTGGAAGTTCGTGTACCCGACACCGCGGTCGAGGATCCGCTTGACACTCGGTGCCTTGACCAACCCGCCAAACGGCTCGAGCTGTCCGAACCCGACGTCGTCAAGGACATAGAACAACACATTCGGTGCACCCTCGGGAGCCTGGATCGGCATCGGCCACGCCTCGGTCGAGTCGTCGATCGTCTTCCCGATCTTCCCCGGGAACGGCTCCTCCAACCCATACTCCACAAATGTGTCTGCCATGACCGAAACCCCGTTTCTCCCGCGCGCGGCGGATCGCTATCCGCAACGTACGTACAAGATTGCACCCGCGCTATCCGATTACGGCAATCCTTTGATGCGCACGCCAGAACGGGCGCTGTCTGAGGACCGTGGCGATAGTCTGTCCCGACTACGACAGGGAGACGGTGATGGGACGTTGGCTGGCGCACCTTGCGGTGTTCATTCTGGTTCTTGCGGGTCTGAAGTTCTTCTTCGGGTGGAACATCTCGATCATCGGGAGCGTCGTGTTCACGCTCATCTTCGGCGCGATCTTCGCCCTCATGGATCGGCGCTAGGTGCCGCTGATGTTGAGGCGTGAAGACAGCTAGCTCCGCTACGCCGTTTCGGTCAACCGGCAAGCGTCTCGGACGGCAGCTCGCCGAACATCTGTCGATAACGTGCTGCGAACCGGCCGAGGTGTGCAAAGCCGCAGCCGATCGCCACATCCGACACGGTTACTGCATCCGGCTCCGCATCAATGAACGCTCGGCGAGCAGCGTTCATCCCCCAGGTTCGGAAGAACGCCATTGGAGGTAGCCCGAAGCTACTCACGAACGCCATCCGCAATCGACGTTCCGAAACGAACGTCACCATGCAGAGCTCTCGCATGGTCGGGATTCGCTTGATGCTCTCGGCGTACGAGACGCAGTCCGCGATAATCCGCCGATCGTCAATGACCCGCCGCGCGCCGACGCGGATGTCGCTCTCGTTCCGAGCAATCACGCGGGCCATTGCTTGCAGGACATCATCTTCTCGGTTCCAACGCGGATCGACGCCTTTTGCGGCAGCGTCGACCGTTGAGCGGAGCGTGCGCGACAGACCGCGTGCCTCATCGTTTGGTTGTAGAAGGTGAACCTGACCATCCGGCGGCGGACGAAGGCGCATCCCTTGATGCAGTGCGAGGTCACGAATCTGTGTGTGACTCGCTACCGCGAACGCGAAGGACACGCCCGCGGGATTCATCGCGGTGTGAAGGGCGCCCGGTCCATAGAGCAGCACGGCCCCCGGCTCCAGCTCGATCCCACACCATTTGGTCCCCGGTGGCGCCGACACGATCGTGCCGGCGATGATTCGGTCGTCACCGATTGTGGTGGTCGTCATCATCGGGAAGCGAGTTGAGACGGCGGTTGCGATGAATCCATCGCCCGCAGTCGTGACGACGTGGTTGGGTCCGAATCCGACGCCTGTCCGGATCGCTTCGATGTTCACTCCCGCGACGGATTTCTCGTATCCGTCGACATCACCGACGACGGTGAAGGTCGTATTCAGGGATAGACCGGCGTCACGCGAACTGGCCTCGGATGGTGTGAGCATCTCCGGGTTCGTCGCCACAATGCCTCCGCCGCCTGGTTCGCGGATTCTCTCGTAGTTCAGCCTATCGGACAGCAGGGCACTGGCTTGGGTCGCCGTCGCAGTTCAAACGTCGATTGCTCGTACGGCATCGAGCCCAGAGGACAGCCGACGACGCTTGGCGGACGCATCCTTCCATCGAGATTGACTACCGATCCTGGTCACCGTCTCCGTGGTCTCGCGGTGAAACGCCCGTCTCGTCCGCATACGACATCACGGCGACGCCGAGGGTGGCATAGAAGAACTGGTCGCCGATCCTGTCATACAGGCCGTAGCTGCGCAGGCGATCCTTGACCGGGCCCTTGAGCTCGGCGAAGGCGAATTCGATACCTCGGACATCGAGGTCATCGAGGAGCATCTGCAGCATCTCGGCGCCCGTGCTGTCGATATCACTGATGGGTTCGGCGGCGACAACAACCCTACGGACTCCCCCGGGGGTCGCGTCGATGGCCACACCGAGTTGCTCCTCGAAAAACCCTGCGTTGGCGAAGAAGATGGGAGCGTCGAACCGAAACAGCAGCAGGCTCGGAACGAGATATGCATCGGGATGGCGATCCGTGTCGTGGTAGCCCTTGGCGCCGGCAACGCGGCCCAAGACGGCCGTGTACGGCCTCCACCGCTTCCAGATGAACACGGCAAGCGAGACACCGATGGCGATGAGGAGCCCCTCGAGTACACCCACGAGAACAACGCCGAGCATCGCGATGACGGCCGCCACGAAATCGGTGCGGCGAACGCGAGCCAGCCACCGAATCGTTGCAAGGTCGAAGAGGCCGAACGAGGCAACGATCACTACGGCGGCGAGGACGGACGAGGGCAGGTCGGCGAGCAGGCCGTTGGCACCGACCAGCAGAATGATGATCGCCAGGGCCGACAGGACCCCGGTGAGTTGGGTCTTCGCTCCCACCGACTCGGCGACAACCGTCCGCGACGAACTTGCGCTCATCGGGAAACCCTGGAAGAGGCCGGCAGCGATGTTGGAGGCGCCGAGGCCCACGGCCTCGTGGTTCTGATCAACACGCTCGCCCCGTTTGGCAGAGAAGCTGCGCGAAAGCGCCGCCGTGTCGGCAACAGAGACGATGGCGATTGCCAACGCCCCTGCGAGCAGCGGCCCAAGGTCTTCCATCGGCGCACTTGGAAATGTCGGGCTCGGGAACCCCGAGGGCAACACACCAACCACCGAGACACCCTCGTCAGCGAGACCGACCAGAGCGACAATGGCGATCGAACTGACCACGGCAACGAGCACCCACGGGATACGCGGGGCAAATCGGCGGCCAACAAGCATCACGACAATGGCGCCACAACCGAGGAGAAGCGAAGCAACAACGGTCTCTCCATTGGCCACACCCTTCACGAACTCCACGATGTCGGAGATGAAGCCGTCACCGTCGGTGGAGAAGCCGAACAGCTTGGGGAGTTGGCTCACCAGCACCAGGAGCGCAATGCCGTTGAGGTAGCCGACGCGAACCGGCATCGAGAGGAGGTCGGTGATCGTTCCCAATCTGACGAGGCCAACAAGCACCTCGATCAACCCGGCAAGGATGGCAAGCATCCCCGCCAATGCGACGGCCTCGGCAGGTGAGTCGCCAATGACCAGCGGAGCGATGATGGCGGCGATCAGCGGCGCAAGCGAGGAGTCGGGCCCGAGGACCATGATGCGCGACGGGCCAAAGATCGCATATCCGAGGAGAGCAGCGACCGTTGTGTACAAGCCTGTCACGGCAGGGAGGCCGGCGAGTTCGGCGTAGGCCATCCCCTGCGGAACGAGCAGGGCGGTCAACACCAGCGCCGCAGTGAAATCCTTGCGCAACCACTGCTTCTCGTAGGTACGAACAACCGTGATCCCGGGCACCCACCGGGCCACAACTCCCATCACACCACTCTCCACGTCAGACGTGCGCACTCACGCTCTTGGCTTCTGAACATCGGCTGCGACCCTAACCAAGGTCCGGGGGAGGTACGAATGGAACGCGTCGTCGATGGAGCCGGTCTTCCAACTCGAGATTCACCGCGTCAACGGTCTCGGTGCCATGCTCCTGCCCATCGCCGTGCTGCTACTCGGCTCCGGCATCGAGGTGCGCGACCAGGCGCACCGTGTCATCCGCCGACCAATCCGGGGGAGGTGCCACCGATGCCCACCCACTCACGAAGTCGATCGAGTAGTTGTGCCCGAACCCCGGTCCGGCACTGAATCCAGCGATCAGGTCGGCAGAAACCTGGCCCCACGTCACGATGGGGAACCAGGTGACATCCGGAGACACGTCGTAGCCCACCGGATCGTCCACCCATTCGGGACGTGACCAGAGCGTTTCGATATTCCAGTATCCGACGGGGTCCGACGGATGGTGGAAGTAGAGGATTCGCGGTTCCGACCACGGTGCGGATCCTGCCGACGGCGGATCTTGAGGCTGGTTCGCGACCCGCACCGAAGACCCCTCGTCGTATACCGGCTTCCACACCGGCGCTGAAGGGTCGCGAACCTCCGAAAGCTGCTGCCAAATCGGATTGGAGGCCGTGGGGCCGGTCATCAGCACTCCGTCGGATCGGCTCAGGGTGCTGAGAGATTCGTCGATCGAACCTCCGGCGAGCGCGGTCTCGAGCCCGAGCGATCCGAGGCTCTCTCCGAAGAGAAGGAGCTTCGGGCGCGGCTCCTCCAGGGCCAGCCACCACTCGTAGACAGCAGCGTTGATGGCAGCTCCAGCTTCCCCTGCGAGTTCGGTTCCGACGAGGAACTGGATCCAGCTCGGGAGGAAGGAGTACTGCATCGCGGCGATCGCGGTGTCACCGTCGTACATGTATTCGATCGCGTCAGCCGCGTCGGGATCTACCCAACCGGTCCCGGTTGTGGTCACAACGATGACCGCCTCACGTTCTGCCGCGTCGGCACGGTCGAGCTCGAGAACCACGAGGGCGGCTCGTTGTTCGAGTGTCGCGGCGGAATCCAGGCCGGCGTAGACACGAATCGGCGCGAGCGATGAACCGCTTCCCGAGAAGGACTCAATCTGCTGCGGCGTCGAGGCACCGGCTACGAAGTTGCGGCCCTCGAGTCCGAGGGTGTCCCAGCCCACGATGGACTCCGGGCTACCGGAGTACTCCGCAGCCACCGGTTGCTGGGCGCCCGGCGCGGTGCCCGTATCCGCTGCCCCAAAGCGCGTGTCGACGAATCCGATGAGCCCCTTCCCAACGACATCAACGCTTAGGAACGCAACCACCACGACGACCACAACGATCGTCGCGACCCAGGCGACTACTCGCGGCATGAACCGCTGCGCGAATCTCTCAGCCATCCTGACCAAGAAGAGCGCAGCGCGCCCCAGCACGACGCCGACGAGGAAGAGCACCGTCGCTACCAATGTGATGCCAATCACCAACGTCCACGAGATGTGCTCGAGGCCGACGAGGTCTCGCGAGGCATTCTGGACCGTGGGCCAGCGGGCCAGCCCCATGCCGATGGCGGCAACGCCGAACATCCCGAGGCCGATCCATGCGCCCTTCGCGACCCGCGGAGACACAGTCGCGTTGCCGACTCGCTGCAGGATGACTCGGAGACCGGATTCGACCGCTGTTCCGATTAGATAGCCGACTGCGGATGTGAGACCCGTGATCACCGCCTGCATCACCCACCACCGCGGCAGAAGCGATGGCCCCAATGAGAACCAGAAGAAGACCAAAGCGCCGACAAGACCACCAAACGTCGGCCGCCGCAGGACTGTGGCTGCAAAGCTCAGGGGGACGTCGCGAGATGCGGTCATCATCGTTTGGCTCGTCGATGGGTCTGATTGCACAAGGGCCTCCGTGGATGGCGCGAGACTAATCCCGGACTCAGATCCACGGGACGGCGCCGGTCCCGACCGGAGAGAACGCTATGCCGCGCTACCGACGACCGCGACTCTCAGCCAGCGACAAAGGATCTCTCCTATGTCGGACACCCGGCACCCGTCGAATTCGGCACACTTGGGCTGAAGGAATACCGAGTGGCCCGTTCTGGTCGCGAGCCGTCAGCCCTGGTCCGTCGCGGTCTCCAGGTCGGCCCAGAGGGGTCGGGTGAGAGCGGTCCAGGCGAGACCGAAGACGATGGCGACGACACCGAGGCCGACGAGGAGCGGGCGGATGGCAACTGTCTGGGCGAGGGCACCAAGCATCAGGGCTGAGATCGAAATCGCCATCATGTCGATGCCGAAGTCGAGAGCGAAGATGCGCCCCCTCACATCGTCGGGCATCAGCTCCTGCAGCCCATAGGTCGAGAATGTGAACTGGGTTCCGCCGCCCATGTGAGCCACGCACACGGCAGCCGCCGCCAAGAGCAGCGTCGGCGAGAACCCTACGAAGATGTAGGCCACGCCCCACACCGTCATCGCCCACCCGATCGAGCCGAGGATCCGTTGAGCCGACCGCCCGACGATCGCGAGCGCAACGATCGGTCCGATCATGTTCCCGAGGCCTCGCGCCCCGAAGAGTGCGCCGGTTCCGGCGTCACCCGCTTCGAACAACGTGATCGACATCAGGGCGAACAACGCCACGGCGCCACCGGAGGTCAGGGAGTGGACACCTTTCGAACTCAGCAGCGCCAAGGCTCGCACGTGGTCGAATATGTACCGGAACGCATCCCGGTTCGACTCACGATCACTTCCGCCGGTGGGTTTCCTCGTGGCCTGCAGGCGCTGCGCCACACGCGCAACCAGGAGTGCCGACACAACGAAGGACACGGCGTTGAGAACGAACGCTGCGTCGCGAGACACCAACGTTGCGAAGACCCCCCCGGCGGCCGCACCCACCGCTGCCATAGTCCCCCACGCAGAAGACATCAACGTCGTCGCAACGGGCAACTCCTGTTCGTCGACGACGTTGGGCAGCGCACCCGTCGACGCGGGATAGAAGAATGCAGCGCCGGCTCCCTCGAGAAGCATGATCAGAAGCGGGAACCAGACGCCACCGACAGCATCGACCGCCAACAGTGAGAGCGCGAGTCCCGCACGGAGAAGATCCGAGATGATGAGAATCTTCTTGCGATCGAATCGATCCGACACCGCCCCCGTAATCGGAGCCAGGAGGGCGGCGGGAAGGGCTTGTGCCGCAAGCACGGCGCTCGCGGCGAGCGAAGAATCGGTTGCCTCGTACACGAGGCCGAGGAGTGGAACCACCAGGAACCAATCACCGGCGAACGAGACGAGACGTGCCAGGTAGAGGCGTCGGAAGTCGGCGTTGTGCCGGATCAGGTCCCAGTAGGGGCGGAACGAGGTCACGGGAGGACGCTACACACCGATGGGAAGTCTCCAGCGTCGGTTCACAGGGGCCACCCGATCGGCAGTGACTTCGGGTGATGCGCCGCTCACCTGAAGTCGCTCCGGAGCCAACCGGAAAGGTGACGATCCAGCCGCCGTTGGCCGTTCAAGGAGCGACAACCTCAATCTGGGCCGGCGATCTCGCGATGCGGGAGACCCTCCCACGCAGCGAGATTGAGGACCTCGCGATCCTGAGTGCTGAGACGAGATGCCGCAACAACAACTGCGTCGTATTCGGCACGCCGGACGACCACAGTGGCTGGGTCGGGCCCACCGGCCGGCTTCACCGATCCCACTCTCAACCAACCGGTGGAAGCGCCTCGAACCTCTCCGCCTCCGGTAGAGGACTCGCTTGGCCACAACGAACAGCCACGGCCGGGCTGAATCCCCCAGCGGAACGTCTTCGATCCTCCGCCACGCGATGGCAAAGATCTCGTTGGCTGCGTCGTGGGCGTCGTCGTCCTGACCACGTCGCAAGCAGTAGGCGAGCACTTCGCGGAAGTGCCGGTCGTACAACTCGTCGAATCGGCGGTCGTGAGAGTCTGCCATCGACCTCACCCATCCTTGGAGGGACGAATACCCTCTCCTAAACACTACGTCTCCGGCAACGCGATGTTCCTGACAGGTGATGTCTTGTCTGGTCAGGCGCTTCGGCCGGCTCTCGTTTTCTGGATTCTCGGCGTCTGCCACGGCGGCGGCGATCTCGTCCGAGAACTCGGGACCTCATAACCCTGTCAGGTTGGATCCTCAACGACCTACCGGTTACCCACTCCACCGGCTCGATATGCGGTGGTGATACGCATGGTGAGATTCCCCGGAGAAGCTCGGGGCGAAGGGCGGACGTGTATGTCGAGTCCAGGACACTCAACTGCTTCGGTCGGCGAGGAGACGGTCGTGCCTCAAGACTTCCGCGGCAAAATCGAACGCAGCTACGAGGAATCGGAAGAGTGGTGGGCGGAGCCTGTACGACCTCACGAGGATGCTCCCAACGTGCTCATTCTCCTGCTCGATGACGTCGGGTTCGGCCAGCTTGGTTCGTCATTCGGTGGCCTGATCGATACGCCAACGATCGACCGACTCGCCGCCGGCGGCCTCCGCTACAACAACTTCCACACGACGGCGTTGTGCTCGCCGACGCGTGCATCTCTCATGACGGGGTGGTCGTTGCCTCGCCGGCCGCGGATGTCGTTGTGCTGTCGTCACTCGACGAGCTGCAGCCGGAAGCAACGAGAACAACCGCCAGTGACGCGCCAAGTGCAAGTCGGATTCTCACGGTGACCCTCCCCGGTCTGAGTGAACTGTCCCATGCAACCCTACGCGGCGTACGCGAGCTTGGGGCTCGAACTGCTTCGCCCCCCGCTGCAGCTACCCAGCGACGCGGTAGAGCAGGCGTTTCGCGGAGAACCCCTTGAGTTCGTAGTGGCCAGCGTCGTCGAATTCGAAGGGGCTGCCGAGCAGCTGGTCATGCACCGACGACGTCACATAGATCTCGTTCGCCGGTGCCGCGTCCATCGTTCGCGCGGCGAGGTTCACAACCGAACCGCTGATATCCGCGTCCCGTGCCTCGATCTCACCGGCGTGGATGCCGGCACGAATTCGGACACCGAAGGAGGCGAGACTCGATCGGAGAACGATCGCCGCGTCGATCGCTGCTGAGGGAGTCTTGAACGTTGCAAGGATTCCGTCACCGGTGGACTTGATGACATCTCCGCCGTGCTCCGACACCACCATCTCCGTCGTCCTGTCGTGTGCATCCAACTTCGACGTCCAGCCTTCGTCCCCAACCGAGAGCGACTCGGCGGTCGACGCAACGATGTCGGTGAACAAGACGGCGGCGTACCTTCGGCGCGTCCGAGACACCAGCGCCTTATCGGTGATGAACCCGATGTGGCGGTCATACACATCACGCCAATACGACGCAAACTCGATGATGTGGTCATCACCCGGGATCTCAACGAGCGATGCACCCGGGATCTGCTCGGCCCAGGCCATTCCGTGTCCGATGTGATAGGCGCGGTTGCCAACCGTATGGGTCACCAGCGTTGGGGCGGTCACCTGGGACGCTGCACCGTCAAGATCCAGTCCGACAACGGCCTGCGCCTGCTTCATCATCTCATCCCTTGAAAGGGTCACCCGCTGGAACTTCAGCCACCACTGGGTCACCGCGGGATCGTCGGCGAGGCTCGGAGTGGTGAAGGCCGCGAAATCGGCAACGTCGGTTCCCCAGTTCCATGAACCGAGCCCAGGCGTATTCGCCTCAGCGCGAGTGATGCCCAGCGGGTGGGGAGCGAGCTCCCACGCTCGTTGGTCGGTGCTCGCGTCGACGCGACCGTTCGATATCACGAGCCGCTCGACGCGATCCGGCTCGGCGGCGGCGAACGCGACCGCAACAATCGCCCCGTCTCCCTGTCCGATGAGGTTCACCTGCCCGAGGCCCTCGGAATCGAGGATGGCGTAGATGTCCTTCACACGATCCTCAACCGACATAGCGCCTTCGGCACGGTCGGACATGCCGCAGCCGCGCTGGTCGTACATCACGACGTCGAGATGCTCCCCCATGTACTCGAATGCACGGCTGTAGAGCGGGAACTCCCATCGCACCGCGAGATGGTTGAAGACCTCGCCTACGACGACAGTCGTCGGGCCCGAGCCGAACCGCTGATAGGCGATCCGGACACCGTCGGACGTCTCAACGAACCGGAACTCGGGAATGGACACCACCCGATTATGCCGCAGAGCGGCGACACACGCCCGCATACCGCTACTCAGCCCCGATCACAGCCGCTGTACGCTGCGCCGATGCGTGGCATCTGGCTGATCTTGTTTGCCGCGGTCTTGTGGGGCACCACCGGGACGGCTCAGGAACTGGGACCCGAGGCGGCCAGTCCGCTCGCTGTGGGATCGCTGCGGCTCCTGACGGGAGCTGTTGTGCTGATCGCCCTCGCCATCCTCACGACGTCCGAGCCCGGATGGAAGTGGCTGGTGCGCCCGGCAACGCTGTTCGCGGCGGTGGGAGTCGCAGCATTCCAGTTGTTCTTCTTCTCGGGTGTGGATCGCACTGGTGTTGCGGTAGGGACGCTCCTCGCTCTCGGGTCTGCTGCGGTGTTCGTGGGTGTGATCGAATCGGTTCTCACGAGGACGCTGCCGGATCGAAGATGGATCATGGCGACGATTCCGGCAATCGCTGGTCTCGCCGTACTCGCCATCTCAACAACGGATGCCGCCGTCGACGGCACCGGCGTGCTGCTGTCGCTCGCCGCCGGGCTTTCCTACGCCACCTACATCGTCAGCGCCGCTCGCCTTGCCCGGCTCGGTTCGGTCCGCCGTTCGACATCTGCCGTCTTCGGTCTGGCATCCGTGATGCTGCTCCCGGTGGCGATCTCTCAGGATCTGTCGTTCGTCGGCACCGTTGAGGGCATCACGATGGTTCTGTGGCTGGGCCTCGCGACCCTGGCGGTCGCGTATCTTCTCTTCACCTCGGGACTCCGCACCACCGATTCTGGCACCGCAGCGACGCTCTCTCTCGCCGAACCCGTCACGGCAACCGTCCTCGGCGTTGTGGTGCTCGCCGAAAGGCCCGGTCTCTTGGCCTGGGTCGGGATCGCCCTCATCGTTCTCGGCCTCATCCTGGCCGCCCGGTCGTCGAACTCTGACGTTCTACCGGTGCCCGGCTAGGACCGAAGTAGCGGTCCCCCGATGCACCTCAAGTCGTCGGTGCCGGCTCCGATTCTCCTGCGCCTGATCTGCGTTCGGTCAGGAAGTACCTCACGACCGCGACGATTAGGTACGACGTGACGACCGCAACAGCCACAGGAGCGATGCTCTCGGGCCCGAGGCTCATGGCGATGGCGGCGATGAACGTCAAGCTGACTGGAGCGCGAAGGTACGAGCCGGGAACCGCGGCGAGCATGCACGAAACCGCGAGTGCATATGGGATATCCGGGAAGACGAGATGCACGAGCACGCCGGCCGTCCCGCCGATGAAGATCAACGGGAAGACGTTGCCGCCCATAAATCCGGCGCGCAGGCTCAACGCCATCGCCAGCATCTTGCCGATCAGCACGGCAACCAGCAGGCCGACACCGAGTCCCGACGCCCCGTCAACAACTGTCCCAAGCTGGGCCTGGCCCGAACCGAGTGTGAGCGGGAGGGCCATCGCGATGAGACCAACCGCCGCTCCGCCGATTAGGCCTCGCACGTACGGATTCGGCACGAGGGCTCCGGTCCACCTCACACCAAGGAGAATCACAACGAAGCCCGCCATCACGATCGCCGCGAAGATGCCCAACGCGACCGCGACCGCCAGGTCCGCGATCTCGAACTCGTAGGCAGGGAGCTCGTATGACCCGAGAAAGGTCCGGCCCAGCACGGCATAGAAGACGGCGAAACCGATCACCGCAGCGATGAGCTGCGGGATGATCGCGACCACGTAGCGCTCCTTGCGCGTGGGCCCGATCTCGGACACGAGGAACGCACCGAGAATCGGAGACGTGAACGCTGCACCGAACGCACCGGAGATTCCCGTCAGGGTGTAGTCCTGGTCTGCCTGTCCCTCCGCCCATCGACGGTTGGCGATCCACGAAGCGAGGCCTCCACCCATGACCACCAGGGCGAACGACGGACCGAGGCTGGCACCGGCGACGGCGGACACCGCTGCAATGACCGCCCACTGCGGAGCGGTCGTCTCGTCGACATGACCCGATTCGATGATCGCCACACCCCCTGGCACCTTCTCCGGGACCCGCCACATCTGACGCAGGGCCGCAACGGTCAACCCGCCCGCAGCGATAAGAGGTATCCACCACCACTCACCGGACCACCACGCCGTCCCGGCCTCGCCGAAGAAGAGATCGATGGCCTCCCCAGTCCCACCGAGGTAGACCAACCCAAGAATGCCTCCGGCGACGCCGAGAATGACGGCTACACCGAGCAGGCGCCGATACCACATCGATCCAAGCGGAAGCATCTCAGGCGCTCACGCGTGGGCGCTCAGTCGAGAGCGGGGCTGGGATGGGTCGTGCACAGTGGCCCCTTCGTGGTGAAGTGAGTGCCGATCGTAGCCCTGGAGCTGCGTGCGTCCGCAACCGGCGACGGCACCAATCCCGGGGGAACAGGGACAGCCGGACACCTCGGTGACTTTTTCCTCTTTTCCCAATCGGACCGCCTGATAGGTTGGACGCACTATGGACGAGACTTCAATGGATCGTGGCGACAACCTTGTGCACCCAGCGGACCCAACAGCTTCGCCGGACACGTCATCTCCGAATGGCTGGCGCTGGTTGTGGTTGCTGGTACCGATTGCAATGGCCATCGGTCTGGCTCTCTGGATCCTGATCTAGGCGACGGTTCCCAACACAACAGCCGGGAAGCGGCTGTTCAAACGTGCTTCTTCCCGCCACAGCCAACACGACTCTGAGCTGGACAACCTCAGTGTGAACGGCCTTGGGGCGCAAAGCCTCTGGTTCCCCACGTGCCAAGCAATCAGTGTGACCGCGACTCATACAGGAGATGAATATGGCAGAGGCCGACGCCAGCACCCCGGAAGAAAGAGCGCACAAACGGGCCAAGAGCTACACCAGTTTGCTGTGGCACATCGGCGTGTTCATCGTCATCAACGGATTCTTCTGGATCCTCGACCTCACCACCGGACAAGACGGCATCCAGTGGGCCTACTGGATCACGATCTTCTGGGGGGTCGCCTTGGCGTTCCACGTGGTGGCCTATCTGGTTGGCGACAGCGGTATCGAGCAGCGGAAGTACCAGCAAGCGCTGGCCGAGGAGAAACAACAACAGCCGGACGACTCGTAGGTACGACCTGCCCACAACCCGGCAGGAAGCGACGCCTCGATCGCTGCTTGGTTGAACTCCCATGGCGACCAGCGAGTCGCACCCGCCTCAGCGCGAGGTCCACCCCCGACGGGTACGCTCGGAGAGATCAATCGACCCATACGAGAGGGAATCCGATGAAGGCGATCGTTCAGCGCGAATACGGAGGAGCCGACGTCCTCGAACTTGCCGAGGTGGACAAGCCGCATATCCGTGACGATGAAGTGCTGGTTCGCGTGTGCGCCGCCTCGGTCCATGCTGGTGACGTTCTTCTCATGCAAGGAACTCCCTACGTGATGAGGGCCGGACTCGGCCTGAGCCGCCCTCGGAACCCCACGCCCGGATACGACGTGGCAGGTACGGTGGAGGCTGTCGGGTCCAAGGTCTCGCGTCTCAAGCCCGGTGATGAGGTCTTCGGAAACGGCAAGGGCACGCTCGCCGAGTATGCCGCAGCCAAGGAGAGCCAGCTCGTTGCGAAACCACCCGGCCTCTCTTTCGAGGAGGCCGCGGTGCTGACGATGTCCGGTTTGACAGCCCTCAAGGCCGTTCGCGACGTCGGCAAGGTCCAACCAGGCCAGACGGTCCTCATCAACGGAGCCGCTGGGGGTATCGGCGTATACGCGGTCCAGATCGCCAAAGCGATGGGAGCCGCAGTCACCGCAGTGTGCAGCGCGGGAAAGGCAGATCTGGTCCGCAGCCTCGGCGCCGATCATGTGATCGACTACACCGAGGAGGACTTCACCCAAGGTGACAATCAGTACGACTTCATCCTGGACAACGTCGGCAATCGGTCACTGTCCGACTGCAGGCGTGCGTTGAGCCCAAACGGCACTCTGATCCCGAACAGTGGGACGGGTGGGGGCAAGTGGATCGGCCCGCTCGTCTCGATGGGCCAAGCGTGGGTGACATCCCCCTTTGTGAGCCAGAACCTCCGGACGTTCCTCTCGACACCGAACGAGGAGGATCTCAACGCTCTCGTCGAACTCGTGGCCTCGGGGAAGGTCGCTCCGGTCATCGGAAGCACATACTCGTTGAGCGATGCAGCCGAAGCTCTCCGAACCGTCGCCGACGGCCACGCGGAAGGCAAGATCGTCATCACGGTGGCACAGGACTGAGAGAGCGAACAAGGCGAGGCACCTCGGCGATGTCGCGCCTATCTGAATCGAACTCCCTCGCGGTGGCTACGTGTTCGCGACGAGAACCACCTTGCCGGCGTGTCCGCCGGCTTCGAGCACTTCATGGGCACGGGCGGCCTCGGCCAACGGAATCCGCTCAGTCACAACCGGTCTGATCTCGCCGGCCTCAAGCAACTTGAAGAGCGCCACAAGGCGATCCCGCTGGTCGGCCTCGCCCGCATTCGGAGTCATGGGTGCCTTCTTCCCATCAGGGATGAGCGCCAGGAAGAGGCGAGTCAGCAGGCTGGCTGGAATGACCCGCAACCCGTACTTGGCGGTCGCGGCCACGCCAAACCACACCAGCCGCCCCCCCTTGTGAAGGGCCTGGTAGGAACGCCAGAGCTGCCGTGCGCCGCCGATCGGGTCGAACACCACATCCACACCGTCGCCGGTCAAGGTGCGGATTCGCTTGACGAAGTCCTCGTTCTGGTAGTCGATTGGTGTGGCTCCCAGGGCAGACACCAGCTCGTGGTTGTGTTCGGATGCCGTGCCGTACATCTCGAGATCAGACAAGCTGCCGAGTTCGAGCAAGGCAGTTCCGACACCTCCCGCCGCACCTTGGACCAGGATGCTCTCTCCGCTCCGAACCTCCGCCGCCTGATGCAGCATCAGATCTGCGGTGAGGTAGTCCGACACCACACACACGGCCTCGGCCGAGTCCACGCCGTCCGGTACTGGGACCAACTCCTCGGCCGGTATGCAGACGAACTCCGAGTAGCCGCCGCCCTCGGAGCGCGGCCCCGCAGCAACCCTGCCCCCATCTTCAAAGGCTGGGACGCCCGGACCCAGCTTGTCCACGACCCCAACGACGTCAAGACCCAGGGTGAACGGCACCTTCGGCGTTCCCGGGAGGCGACCGGAACGTCGGTGCATGAGGTCGTAGCCGGACACGCCCGCGGTCAGAACCTTCAACCGAACTTCGCCGTCGCCAGGTTCGGGGAGATCCTCCTCCACCACCTGCAACACCTCCGGTCCGCCGTGCCGAGCCACAACAACGCGATGGTTCCTCATACGTGCATCCGATCACCGCTGATGACGGAACGAGCGGACAGCCTGACATCCGGTTCCGCATCATGAGACCTTTGGCTATGGGAGTGGATCGTCTCCATTGAAGTCTCCTTGGTCGTCTGCGGCGCCGTGCCGCGAAAGCCACCACACATCATTGTTCGGCCGATCGGCAGCCGGTAGGGCCCGACTGCTCTGTGGCCCACGCTTCCGGCCGAACGGCTACATCGTGGGGACGATCGGCTCTACTCGATGGGAACGAGTTGGGCAAAACTGACAGCCACTCGTGAAGGGATTGCTGTGCGTCGATCGCTGGCGTGGATATGTCTCACCGTGGTCCTTGGGGCCTGCGGTGGGGGAACCCTCACCCCGTCCGAGTACGCCGAGCGGGCCGAGAGTCTCGTCGCCGAGATGGAGGCACAGTTTGTGTCGCTGGACGCCGAGTGGGAAGCGCAGGTCCCCACCGTTGATGGTGCTCAGGACTACTGGGAGCGGCGGCTGGAGATTCGCACTGAGTTTCTGGAGGGTGTCCGGGGTCTCAAAGCATCAGCGGGAGTGGCAGCTCAGCATGCGGCAGCCCTCGACGTGTTCGAGAGAATCACGGCGGCGGATGAGGCGCTCGCGGCTCGTGTTGCCACCTTCGACAGCGTGACCGAACACTGGCAGTGGGTCGACACCCCCGAGGGTCAGGCGGCGGACGCGGTGCTCGAAGATGTGTTCGAATTCTGCCGATCCAGCCAGGAGGAGTTCGACGCCACAGCGGATCGCGAATCGTTGGAAGACGTCCCATGGGTTCCGCCGGAGATGAAGGAAGCCATCAAGGTCGCATTCGGCTGTCCACCGTAACGCGAGGTCAGGACTGATGGGAGTCGGCGACTCGGGCCGTCGCGGGTGGCAGATTCCTCACGACCCAAATGCTTCGGAGAGCCATCGTCCCCTATCGAGCGTCGGCGCAGATGTGTGACGATTCGTGGGCTTGAAGTGACGCGTGGCGGCTGCCGAGGAGTACACGATGAGGGCGATCATCTACCGCGAGTATGGGCCACCGCACGATGTCCTCGAACTCGACGAGACTGAGGCGCCCGTGGCTGGCGACGGCGAGGCCTTGGTCCGAGTTCAGGCAGCTTCAGTGAATCCTGGCGACTGGGACCTTCTGAACGGACAGCCATATGTCCTCCGCCCGTCTGTCGGATTCCGCGCACCGAGGAACGGCATCCTGGGTCTCGCTGTCGCGGGACGCGTCGAGGCGGTCGGGAAGAACGTGACCGAGTTCCAACCTGGCGACAAAGTCTACGCCGGTATCAGCCGGGGCGGCTTCGCCGAGTACGTCGCTGTACCGGAGACGAAAACCGCACCCATGCCGGCCAACCTTTCCTATGAGCAGGCGGCAGCCGTGCCCCTGGCCGCCGTGACTGCCCTGCAGGCTCTCCGCGACGTAGGGCGGGTGCAGCCCGGGCAACGGGTCTTGATCAACGGTGCGTCGGGCGGTGTTGGGACGTTCTCCGTGCAGATTGCGAAGTACTTCGGCGCCGAAGTCACCGGTGTGTGCAGCACCAAGAACGAGGATCTCGTTCGGTCGATCGGGGCCGATCACGTGATCGACTACACCCAGGAGGACTTCACCAGCAATGGCCGAGAGTACGACCTCATCTTCGACAACGTGGGCAACCGTTCGTTGTCGGACTACCGAAGGGCCCTTGCTCCTCACGGAATCCTGATACCCAACAGCAACAAGGGTCCTGGTCGCTGGCTTGGGGGCTACCTTCGCCGGGCGGCTGAAGCACTTGCGACATCCCCATTCGTCAGTCAGAGGCTCCGCCCCTTCGCTGCGACCGAGACCCGCGAGGGCCTCGCCGCATTGACCAACCTCGTCGAGGCTGGAAGGGTCACCCCGGTTATCGAGCGCACGTACGCTCTGGACGAAACCGCCGCGGCGCTCGACCACTACGGGGAGGGCCACACACGGGGGAAGCTGGTCATCACAATCGGCCAGGACGCCAACCAGGGACGAGGGGACTGAACCATGTCGGACGTAAGGATCATCCTGTCGGGGTTGTGGGTGGCGCTGATGCTGACGTACCTGCTTGGGGATGTCATGCGGTTGTTCGCCGGGGACATGACCCCAGGCGAGATGGATGGCAAGGAAGCAACACAGTGGATGTGGCTGGGGGCGGCAGCAGTGATGTTGATTCCGATCGCCATGGTCGTGCTTTCACTGACCGTGCCATATCCCGCCATTCGCTGGATCAGCATCGTCGTGTCCCTGCTTGCCGTTGTGTTCAACCTCGCGGGTCTCCCGTACACCGGTTGGTACGACAATTTCCTGATCGGCGTGAGTTTCGTGTTCAACGCCTTGATCGTCTGGTACGCCTGGACCTGGCACACCGTCGCCTAGGCTTGACGACCTGGAGCGAAGCGCCACAACGCCGACTCGGAGCTGGTCGCTCCTTGCGGCTAGGAGTCCGGCTCGGCTGGGACCGATGTATCCCATCGCACCCGAGCAAGCCAGAAGTGGACGACGGCGAGCAGACCGTAGCCGATGGTTTCCGCCGGGCTGCCGGTCAACGCACCGACGATCGAGAAGACACCGCCGGCCACCAAAGCCCAGCGGACCGCTGCCCCTCGGGAGAGGATTGCTATCGCGAGTGTGGCCTCGAAGACAACAACAAGAACGGTGACGGCGGCACTGTTCGGCACAAGCACCTCTTCGACGAAGACCTGAGCGGGCCGAATCCACGCTTGTGCGGCCATCGCGACATAGAACTCCCCGCTCTCCGGCAGGACAACGAAGGCCTGGTGAATCGCACCGACGGCGTACAAGACACCGATCACGATCTCGGCGGTTTTGCGGAGCCTCACTCGTCGTCCGCCACGGTGATGACAATCTTGCCTCGGGCACGACCCTCGTTCTGATACGCGAGGGCCTCGGGGACCTCGCTCAACGGGTAGGTGCGATCGATGACCGGCACCACATCTCCCGACTCGAGCAGCTGCGTCAGGAACGCCACGTCCGACTGATTGAACGGCTTCCACATGTGCATGCCCATCGCGCGACTGCCCACCATCGAGGTCAGCGGTCCAACAACCGCGCTTTGGAACACACCGGTGATGGATCCTGGGACTGCGACATAGACACCCTTGGGACGCAGCGCCCGTCGGGACTCGCTGATCGGGCGATAAGCCGCAACATCGAGGATCCGGTCGTACTGCTGCCCCGTCGCTGTGTAGTCGATCTCGGTGTAGTCGATCACGTGGTCTGCGCCAGCTGAGCGGACAAGGTCGAGCTTCTCGGTGCCGTCCACGCCGGTCACCTCAGCACCGAACGACTTCGCTATCTGCACGGCGAAGGGACCGATGTTCCCACCCGCACCGTTGATCAACACGCGCTGTCCCGCCCGGACCGGTCGTTTGCCACGGAGGCCTTGCAGTGCCAAAACACCCGCTTGGGGTGCGGCCGCAGCAGCCTCGAACGTCAGCCCCTTCGGTTTCGGGGCGAATGCGGCCTCGGGTGCGCACACGTATTCGGCGAAGGCGCCGAAGCCGTGTTCGCTCAGGTCTCCGAAGACCTCGTCGCCCGGCCGGAATCGCGTCACGTTCTCACCGACCCCCTCGACCACACCGGCCACGTCCAGCCCAATGCCGCGATTCTTCGGCACGCGCAACCCGGTGCCGAGGCGAGCGAACCTAGGCCGGCCCAGGAGGTAGTCGACGTCGGCCATGTTTACCGACGACGCGCGCGTGCGCACCAATACTTCGTCGCCCTTCGGAACGGGTGTGGCTACCTCTTCAAGCCGGAGGACATCGGGTGGGCCGTATTCGGACCGCACGAACGCTCTGATGGTGACCCCTTCGGATTGCCGGGTGGCGAATGCCTCTGGCCAACAGTACCGAACCGGGACACCCTGGATCGGCCGACGGCTGCAAGACCGCGACCGCCGCCGAAGCGGCACTGTCCTATCGGCCCTCCACATCCGCTACGGCCGTTCGAACCCCCTACGGCGATCATCGATACGGTGCATGATCGCAGCGCACAAGATCGCGACAGCCGCACCGAGTGCCGCTCCGGCCGCCACATCCGTCAGCCAGTGAGCGCGGAGATACACTCGGCTGAACGCCATCACAACCACGAAGGCAGCCGCGAGCATCTCCAGATTCCGACGTTTCGGGCCAGCCTTCACGAGCACAATCACCGCAGCGATGGCGATGGTCGCCACGGCAACCGCATGCCCCGATGGGAATGACCAACTTGTCGTCTCGACGAGCGGCAGCGGGGGACGGACCCGCTCGTAGACATCTTTCACCGGTCCGATGAGAACCTGCGACAGTGCCATCGCCGATACCCAGGTGGCGAACGCCTCCCAACGGCGGCGCCACGCCAGCCATCCGGCCACCGCAAGGATGAGCGGCAGAGTGATCCATGTGCTGCCAACAAAGTCGAGGATCTTCGCGGCCGTGACCGCAGGAGCCCACTCAGCGGAGACCGCCCAGCGATACACAACATCGTCGAAAGACTGCACCAGATCGGCGGTCGCAGGAACGGCAAGCGCCAAGAACAGGAATGCGCTCAGCATCCAAAGGCCAAGCGCGACGCGCCACGCAAGAGGATGGTCGTGCAACAACGGGTCCGACTGCAGCCGGCCGTCGGATGCGGCGTTCGGTTGTTCCGCGCTCATCTTGGCTCCACTCAATCCCGGCCCCGTCTCATCCGCCGCACGATTGTTATGACCCGCCAGTCTCCGCTATCGGTTCCGGCCCGTAGTCATACGCATCCCCAGCGAGCTCCGCCCGCTGCTCCTCGCTCATCTTCCATGTCTTGTTCAGCCGCCAAATCACGTACGAAATGAGCCCGAGGGGAATCGGCAGAAGATACGTGACGGCTCTGAAGACGAGGATGGCGGCAACAACCTGGGCACTGGTGATGTCGTCGAGGCCGATCGTCAGGACCGCGGCGTATCCGAGTTCGACGACCCCGACCCCGCCCGGAGTCAGCGGAAGCGCTGAGATCAGTCGAACGAACGCGAATGCCGCCAAGACCGCGATCCAGCTCAGCTCCTCCTGTGACACGCCAACGTGGCGAAGGGCAACAAGCAGGACCAGATAGAGCGAGATGTGGCTGAGCAGCGTCGCGACCGTGAGCCACAGCCATCGATGCCGGAGAAGTCCGATCGTGTCGGTCCGGAAGTCGGAAGACCGTTGGTCCCATCCTTCCATCGGTTCTTTGCGGAAGAGCTTGCGCCCCCAGTTGACAACACTTCCAACGCCTCGGCCGATAGCTCGCGCCAAGCGGTCGCTTCGCAGCAGCAGCGCGAAGAGAACCACCGCTGAAACCAGGATGATGATTCCGATCGTGGCAGCCGTCACGCGGGCGGGAGTGAGTTCGCCATCCAAAGCAAGGAGCGCGAGCGCGAGCACGGGCATCCCGAGTTTCACGAAGTTGTTCCAGATCCCCGTCACGACCGCCGAACGCCCGATGGATCCGATCGTGAATCCCCACGACGTGAGCATGGCGATCGACACTCCGACACCGATCACCCCGCCCCCAGGCAGCGTGTTCGAGACCGCCGTCGAGGCCTGGTTCACGACGGCCGCCTCCCGCAGACGGAGCCCGGGCAGGGCAGCGGTCAACACGAACCAGTAGGTCATCAGATTCCACAGGCCGAACGCCACGAGAGATCCGATCTCCATCCCAGTCATCGCGCGGATCGTGTCGAACACATCGCCGTAGTCGGCGATCAGCGGCATCACCCCGAGGAAGATGCCGGCAACGATGGCGAGAGAGATCAGCGCCTGGACGATCCGCTTCCACGGAAACCTGCGGGGACCGTCGTCCTCGTCGACCTCAGCGCCCGCGGCCCCCGCACCCTGGGAGTCATCAGGGATAGGAGTCGAGGTGCTCTCGCCGCTCACTCGAAGCCCCGGTACCCGGCCTGGCGAGCAAGTTCGTAGAGCTCCTCCATCGGGTACATTCCGATTGCGCGAGCCACATCGGCCTTCACGGATTGTGCGCCCTCGCCCTCCGCATCGATGTCGTAGCGGATACAGCCACCCTGGAAGGTGTAGAACCAACGGGCCTCGTAGACCGGGTCATCAACGTCGTCGCTGATCTCCGCAAGCGCCGCATCAAAGTCGAGGCCGGACTCCTCCTCATCCCCAACGCGTCGCAGACTCACGGTCTCCGTGTCCGCCTCCGCGTCATCGATGATGATCACCGGACTTCCAGCCGCATGGGCAGAAGAGACCTTCTCCGATATCGGCCGGTCTGAATCGTCGAGGGTCGCGACGATCTCCCTCCCGTTGATCTCTTCACTCAGGAGACGGGCAGCTACCCACTGCGCATAGTCTTCATGGCGGCCTGCAACTGGTATGACAACGACGGTGAACTCCGCCGTCTCCTGGAGGACCTCCACGGATAGCGTCACGTCACGTTCGTCCGACCTAACTTCGGTTGCTGCCCCGATGTCACAGGACGGCAGCAGCGTGACTCGCAAGAATTCCATCCCCATGCGATCGGAATCGAGGGTGAAGTACGCCTGGCCGCTGCGGGCCTGGACGTGCTCGAATTGCCAGCCCGGTCGAAGTGCATCGACACATGGGATATATTCGGTGCCGGGTACGGCCTGCGCAGTGAGGATGATGCTGGTTCCGAGAGCCTGGGACGGGCCATCACACTCAACGATCCGGCGACCCAGCTGTTGCTCCCCGCACCCCGCCGAGACCAACGCGAGGACACATGCCGCGAGCACAAGGCGCCGCATCAGATGAACCCCTGCCCGCGAATGTTATCGATGATGAACGAGATGAGGATCAGGATTGCAAAGACCGTGACCACCGCCATTGCAATCCTGCGGTGAGACCAGCGCTGAATTGAGATTCGTTCTCGCGCCGGTGCCAGGTCTCGGAATGACTGGACGAAATCGATCCGCTTGTCCTTGCGGACGGAGCGCAACATGCTGCGGGACTGTGATGGGACGCTGACGCTCCGCGTCGCGGCGAAGGCTTCCGCTACATCATCGGGAGAGAAGAACTGGAGCGCCCTGTTGTAGACCCGCTCGGGATCGGAACTCAGGGCGAGGACGAGCATCATGTTGGCGAGATCAACTGCCTGGCGCCAGGGGGTGGGACGCACCTGACCGAACGCGACGTCGATGAGCACCACATGCTCGTCGCGGACCATAATGTTGGCCGGTTTGACGTCGCGGTGAGCGAGCCCGGCGTCCCACAGGTTCCGGATTACCTCAAGACCTTCGTCGATCTGTTCGTCCGTGAGTTCCACTTCGCTGATCTCGACAGCGCCGTCAAGGAACTCGGTAACGATCAGGTACTCGCGCTCGGGGGTGATCTCAACGAAGCCGTACGGGAGAGCGCAGGGAATGCCCGCATCGCGCATGACGCGCATCATGTAATCCTCGTATTCGACGAGGCGTCGGACCGACGTGAACCGGACTTCGTCCTCCAGGGTGCCGTAGACCACCGTGCGGCCCCACTTGTACCAGCGATCCGCGCGGAGATGACTCTGCGCATAGAGCTTGGCGAAGATCATTGTTGCTTCGGGTGAGTCTGCGTCACGGCGCACGTTCATCTGCAGCGGCGTCGACCCGGCACTCCCGGCGAGTCCGACATAACCCAAGTAGGTCACTTCGAGACCCAGTTGGTCCTGAACCGCCTGCTTGATGGCCTCTCCCCGTTTGCCGCTCACATCGAGGTGCGCGGACTTCCCGTGCGAATACGCGACTGGGAACACCGAGTCGGGCACGAACAACTTGAATACGACCACCGACACTGCAATCGAGAACATGGCGCCAACAACCGCGTCCGAAGGATGATCGACACCGAGATAGATCCGAGCGAAGACCTCCACAAGGAGCAGCACTCCGCTCCCAATGAACCACCGATTCCGCCACTTGCCCTTCGGTATGAGGGAGTAGCCGACCACTCCCAACGTGGCTGCGAGCGAGGCCAACGGCGCGGACGGATGCGAATACCCCTCCCACGAAACGAGGATCTCAACCAGCGGGCGAGGGCGTGCGACCGCAGCCCCCATCCCGGTGGACACCAAGTCGACAATGAGGAAGACCGCCATCGCCGCGACGAGGTGGCGCCACCGCCGATAGAAGACCAGAGCGAGGATGATCCCCCATCGCAGCACGCGGATGACGAGCTCGGTCGTAAGAACGTTGAATCCCTTGAGCACCGCGGTGACCGCGTCCGTCCGCATGTCCTCCAACCGGAGCAGCAATCGCAGGTCTTGTCGCGTCCACCAGTCCGGCGACCCGGCGAGGGCGAAGAGCAAGATCCAGACGACAAGGCCGGAGAGAGCAACCAGGGCCCAGAAGGTGCCTGTCCCTCGAAACTCGCGAGGAAGCGGCTCCTTCTCGCCCGAGGGTCGTCTCCGCCGCCCGGCAAACCTCACTCCGCCGATCTTCACGACGCGGCGCTCTCCGATCTGACCAAGATCAGAACTCGGACCGGCCGAACCGCTCGCGGGGTCGTCGATCACATCGGGTGAATCAGCGTCGAGTGAGATCTTCCCTCCTCTCCGTGATCCTACATTCACAACCCACATTGGCTCGAAATTGTGCTGAGCGAAACGCGGCGCTACGTCGCCCAAGGCTGGTGCGAGCACCGACATCGAAACGGGTTGGCTCAGCCGTCACTCAGAGGCGACCGCTGCGGTTGAGCCAGACCAGGGCAAGCCAACCGGGAAGGATCGGCAGCCAGAAGGTCATCAACCTGAACAGCAGCACGGCCGCAAACGCCGTTGATGCATCAACGCCGACCACGGTGTACCCAGCGATGAGGGCCGCCTCGGTGGCTCCTACCCCACCCGGTGTCGGAGCAGCCGTTGCGACCGCTGCCCCGGCGAGATAGACGACGGCGGCAGTCGCCACCCCCACATCGGCACCGAAAGCATTGAGCGAGGCGATCATCGCGATCGTGTAGCTCACGGTGATGATCGCCGACCCGGCGAACAGCGCCAGGAGTTTCGTGGGAGTTTTGGCGATTGCCGCGACAGCGGAAGCCCCGGCGCGCACGGCAGGGAGAAGGTACTTCGTCAGGAGCTTCCGTCCGGCGGGCAGGATCATAATGAGCCCGGAGACCAGGATGAGAGCCGTGACGACGACCGCTGTGGTCTCAACGTCCGGGATGGGCAGGGCGACGTCCTGGGACGCGACGAGGCCGGCGAGCGCGAGCAGCGAAATGTGCACCAACAGGCCGGCGACTGTGTTCAGTCCGACCGCTGAAGCGGCCATCGGCAACGTGAGGTCCTGCTTCTGCAGAAACCGAACGTTCGTGGCCATTCCACCTACCTTGGCGGGTGTTACGCGGTTGGAGAACGACGAGGCCAGCTGTGCCATCGTGACGGACCAAAACGGGAGCCGGACGGGGACCGCACCCACCATGCCAAGACCCGCTCCGAGATACGTGATAGCCGACATCGCGGCAACAACCACCACCCAGCCCAGGTGGGCGCTGCGAAGTTCGTCGAGGAATCTCGTTGCTGCCGTCAATTGCGGAATCAACACGTAGAGGGCGATCGCCACGCTCGCGAGCACGAACAGCGTCCGAGGTTTTACCCGCTCGATTCGCTCGTAGGTGACCTCGACACCGGCGGCAGCTGCCGCGACCGACCGGAGCTTGGCATACCCGTCGGATTTGCCGAGTTGGGCCCGAGTCGCCGAACTGAGGGCGAGCGGTTGGATCCAGGGCAGCGCCTCCGCAATGCCCTCCTTCCCCACCACCGTCGCTGCCGCGGCCACAGCCCGATCGGCACCAACCGCGACCGTGGTTGATGCGAGGAGCTGCGCGTAGTCACGCGCCAACAGCGACTCACTGGCGACAAGCTCCGCCGATCCAAGGCCGATGATCCACGGAACACCTTCCTCGGCGATGAAGACATTCGCCAATCGCAAGTCCCTGTGTGCGATCGCAGCATCGTGCAGTGTGACGACGAGCCGCCAAACGTCGGCGAGCATGCCGTCGGTTATCTCCTCCGGGTCCACGGCGTCGAGCGATCGGCCCTCGAGCTTGCGATAGGCGAGGAGCATCCCGTCGCTGCCAACCTCGGCGACCGTTACGAGCTGGGGCGTCCGGATCCCGCGTGCGGTCGATGCAAGGGAGAGGAACGCTTCGTGTTCCACGGAACGCCGCAGCGACGGGAAGGGCCGCCGATCGCCGGCCCTTCTGAGCCGAAGGGTGCGGTATGCCCGAGACATCAGGTCGGCGGCCCGGTTGTCCGAGTCGAGCGTCTTGACGAAGAGCATGTCCCCGTTGGACATCGCCACGTACCAGGGAATCGATCCGCGCGCCGCAACAGGCGCTCGTTCCACTTCAGCAACAGGGAGTCGATCTTGCTCGAGGGCTAGACCCACTTCGGTCGCCGTCGCAGCTCTGTCTCGGGTCTTCAGGATGAGTGCCACCAAGGCGCCGGCAAGGACTCCGATTCCGATATCGAACGGAAGCGTCAGAACCGACGTCGATGCGCCCACGAATGCCAGCGATGCCGCGGCCACGACCAATCCGACCGCCCACGGCCGGAGCCGCGGTCCAATCCATACGCTTCCAACCGTCAGCACGGCGACCACCGCCGCCAAGCCATCGTTGCCAAGCCCGTCGCTCGCCGTGCTTTCAATGGCATTCTCAAGTGCGTCGGACGTCGCAACCGCCAATACGGTCCGGCTCCCCAGTGCCCCGAGAGCCAAAGCCGACAGCGCCGCGAGGTTGATCATGATCCACCGCCGGAACTTCCTCCGGTACAGCAGGAAGACGTTGGTGCCAATGATCGCAATGAAGATGAAGAGGACGATCACCGCCTCGATGCCGGTCGCCAGCCAGTCAGGCCACGCTTGCTGGATGGTCGCGAAATCCTCCCTGACACCAAGCAATGCGTTGTCGAAGACCAGCAGCAGCAGCATTCCGAACAGCACAAGGGCGAGACCGACCAGGGCGCGAAGTACGTAGACGGTCGACCGCACCAAGGGCGGCCTGGGCTCGGTGGCATCAGTGCCGGACTCAGGTGCGGCCAGCGTGTCGCGAAGCGTCGCCTGAAGTTGCTGACTCATTGATTGAGGCGGAGTCGGTTTGCTCACATGGATCCGCTCGGATCGGGATGCTGTTCCCTGCCGTCGGAGCATATCCGAGTCATCTCAGGGGCGGTACTTCAGGGAGTGGTCGTCGGTGGTGGCCGATAGACGTCCTCGGGATTCGCGGGGAGCGAGTCGCAACCGAGTGCGTAGTTGACGGTCTCCTTCAATTCGTCGGGAATCCAGGGAGTGTCGGCAAAGACTCCTCGGTCAGCGGTGGCGTCGAGCTTGGCCTGAAAGTCTGCGCACACCTGATTGTCTGCAGCGAGCGCGGCCCGATAGGCCGCCATCTCGGCACTCTCAGAGAGTTCGTACCAATCCGCAGCAATACCCGCTCGGACCGCAAGCTCCGCGATTGGGAGTTCTCTGAAGTAGAGCTCGTGGAGATCGGCGATCTGTTCGGGGGGCTCGATGGCCGCGGCCGCCTCCAGTGCCTCGGCCTGTATCTCGGCGACTCGTTCGAGAGCGACGTGCAAGTCTTGCGGGGTGAAGTCGGTGAGCTGCACTCCCTGATCGGCGATCCCGAGATGCGATCCCTGGCCGACAATGAGCACCAACCCCTCCGGGCTTGTGGCGAGCGGCTCGTATCGCTCAAGACCTCGGTCAAAGATGGCGTTGATCTCCTGGACGTACTCGGATAGGGACATCTCCCCGCCGCCGCATCCGACGGATACGACCGAGATGCACAACACAGCTGATATGAGCCGCCTGATCCAAGTGCCTCCGTGTGCGGGGACGCCGGCGTTGTCCGGTCGAGTCCGGATCGCATTTTCGCCCACCCAGACCTGCAACCGATAGGGGCTGATTGCCCTGGCGGTTCCGGGAGCACTCCGGGGCGAGAACGGTCCGGAGAACGACTACCGATTCGGATCACAGCTGCCAGAACGTGCCAAACGGCACTATCAGGCGAAACCCCACTCCGTGCCTAATACATTCAGGCAAAGACATGCCGACGTCGTTCGCCGCCTCGTGCAAAGAGCAGGCGGCGTCTTCCGCACCGGGCGTCGTCGGACGAGGACCCAGGGGTGTTCGCCCCGTGGTTGGGAGAGGAACGCCATGTCCGACTCGGATGTCGATCGCAAGGACGAAGTCGATCGCAAGGATGAACCTGAGTTCGTCCCCGTCAAGTCCTACGGCTTCTACGAGTGGATCAACCGCCACCCGTGGTCGATTGCGGCGGTATTGGTTGTTCTGGCTGTGGCGTTCGCCGCCCTCTATCCGGTTATTGCCGATCAGAGCGAACCATCGTTCGATCCAAAGGGCCCTATCTACGACACGAGGGACCACGTCGACGAAGTCTTCTCGTCGAGTTCATCCATACGCGAAGTCCTGTTCATCGTCGAGAACCCTGGCGGCGGTGATGCGCTCACCCGCGACTCCCTCCTGGAGCTCAAGCAGAACCAGGACGCGGTGCTCGCAGACCCCGAAGCCCAGAAGCACCTTGCGACCTCGTTCGCGCGGGATCTCGGTGTCACGGTCGAAGGCGTCTACTCAATCGCGAACGCCGTCGACGATGCACTCCCCGGAGGCCTCGAGGCAGCATCCGAAGCGGACGTGAAGATCGCACTCGCCGGCCTGTTCGCCGACGATGCTCCAACAAGCACCCTGCGCTTCCTTCTCGCCCCGATGGGGACAACACAAGACCCAACGACGGTTGACGGTGAGTCGGTCGTTGTATGGAAGTCACCGGCGTTCTTCGCCCGTGTCGTATACGACTTCGACACCTTCGACCAAGACCAGCTTCTGGAGGCCTTCGGTGAGGAGACCAGCCTCGAAACCGAACGTTGGCTCCGGACGGTGCAAGTCACGCTGCGCGGGGACCAAACGTCCGTAACGGCCATCGGCGTCGCGATGGACACAGGGCTTGTGGCCGAGGAGCAGACCACAGCCGCCGCCCCGTATCTCCTCGCGGCGGTGGCGTTCATCGTGATCCTCGTTGGAGCGCTGCTGCGGTCCTACTGGGCGGCAATGGTCGTCGGGGCGGGTCTTGGCGTGACGATGATGCTCTACGGCGGCATCAATGCTCTGCTCGGGTTGAAGATGAACTCGCCGCTGCTGATCATGATCGTGCCGATCGCTCTGATCAGCTTTGGCGTTGACTTCTTCATCCACGCGAGCGGCCGGACGCGTGAGATGCAGGTCCTGGGTTTCGGGAGGGACCGGGCCTACCCGCTCGGCCTAACGGCGGTGTCGGCTGCCCTCTTGCTCGCTGCGTTGTCGTCGGCGGCTGCGTTCTTATCGAACGCGGTCTCCGGGATCCAAGGCATCATCGAATTCGGAGTCGCAGCAGCGGTTGGCTTGCTCCTGTCGTACATGATCCTCGGTTGGATCGCACCGAAGCTGCTGCTCTCGACCGAGGAACGGTTGGGACCGCGGCCCGCCGACCTCAGCCACCTACGGACGGCTGCCCAGAAGGTTGGGTTTGTTGTGGCAGCGTTCATCGCCGCGATCGCAGTGACCATGACAATCGTGATGCCGGGGATCGGATGGGTTCTCTACCTCGTCTTCCTGGCGCTGTTCTTCTACCTTCCGTATTGGCTCACGCGTCGCCGCAACCAGCGGGCCGTGGAGTCGGGCAGGCCGTTGACCGACGAGGTGAAGGGTGCCGGTCACGGTTTCAGCGCTGCCGGGACGACAGTGCACTTCGTCGCACGGTGGCGAGTATTCGCGATCCCCCTCGTTGCGGCTCTCGCCGTGGTCGCACTTGTAGGCGCATCCAAGGTCGAGCGAGGTTTCGAGGTCAAGGACTTCTTCTCCTCCAAGACCGACTTCGTCATGAGCCTCGACAAGCTCGAGCAGTACTGGGGGAGCGGCGGAGGCACCAGCGACTACATCTTCATCGAAGGCGACCTCACTGAACCCGCCACGCTCATCGCGGTGGAGACCGCCCAGGCGGAAGTCGCAGCTTCAGATGCGGCGTTCCTTCGTGACTTCAACGGCGAAGTCGAATTCGCTCCGAACGCCGTCACGGTCGTGCGGATTGCGACGATGTCTGCGCCAATGCGCGCCGCCATCGCTGCCGAGCAGGGCGTTGAGATCACCGACGAGGACGGTGACGGTCTCGCCGATAGCCCCGAGCAGGTTGCCGCGATCTACAGATACGTCAAGGCCAACAGCGTCGTGGACGGTGATGGTGTTGAGATCTTCCCCGTCAGCCAGACCGAGACGATCCTCTACGTCGGCGACGGGGTCCAAGGGACGAAGGTAGAGACTGGCATTGCCACATTCACCGACGACGAGATCATCCTGGCGGGACGTGCGGTACTCGAGGATGCTGCCGTTGGCCTGAGGGCCAATCTCGCCGACGGCACCGCGACCGTCGCGGTCTCCGGAGGCGCCATCACCGGCCAGGACTCCATGGACTCCTTCCTCCAGTCGATGTTGCTATCCCTACCGATCGCGGTGCTTCTGACGTCGCTGCTCGTATTCATCGTCCTGTTCTTCATCTTCCGTCACTTCGGACGGCGGATGGCGTCGATCCTGAAGCGATCGGGACGCTACGCCGTGATCTCAATGGTTCCGATCCTCCTGGTCGTAGCCCTGGTCTACGGCTTCATGTATCTCGTCGGATACCGGCTGAACCTGATCACGGCGATGATCGCCGCGATCTCGATCGGTGTCGGCGTCGACTACGCCACCCACTTCACGGTGCGGTTCATCGAGGAGTTTGAGCACGAACCGAGTCGATTCCCGGCGCTGCGCCGGACCGGTGAAGGCACCGGAGGTGCGCTTGCGATCTCAGCTGTGACGTCGATGACCGGATTCCTCATCATGGCCATGGCACCGATGCCGATGTTCGTGACGTTTGGTGTCCTCACAGCCGTGATGATCGGTTGCTCGCTTGTTGTCACGCTCCTCGTGCTGCCGAGCCTTCTGTTGCTCGTCACCCCGTCGCGCAAGGGCGACGAACGGGATGACATGATCGAAGAAGTCACCCGCGGCGGGGAGTTCGACTACGAGCCGCACGATCGGGATACGGCGATGAGGCAACCCCGCGCTGAGGCGGCGGCACCGGCGCCGAGTACCGACCCCGCTGACACCAAGTTGGACGATTCGACGGATTGACTGGAGCCTCGGGCGCCGCGAGTGCTCAGTTGTGCCTGCCGCGCCGACAGCGGTGCCGCAGGCGGTGCCGTGTCCGGCGCTACTCCAGGAGCCGAACGAAGCAGTAGACGCCTTCGACGATCCCGAACGCCGGGAACATGCCCCAAATGACCACCCAGTAGGTGAACGTGCTCTTGCGGAAACCGAGGTCACGATCCCAGATGAATATCGGGATCGCGGTGTACCAGAAGGGCACGGAGGCCACGAGTGCGAGGAGGAAACCCCATCGGTAGCCAAGGATCATCCCGATGCTTCCTGCGATTTGGAGCGGCGCCCAGAAGATTGCGTCCGCCCAGGCATACCCCTGGTTGAACGCGAAGTAGGCCTTCGGATCGGTGATGTCGGGGCTGCCTCCATAGACATTCTCGATCGTCCACGGGCTGCGCGGACGGACCACGGCAACAAGCTGCAGACCACCCAGAAGGACGATCAGGGCTAGACCGGCAATGGCCACGACCCAGGTAGCGGCTGTTACTTCCACAATTCACTCAATTCTTGTCCGATGGATCTCATGACGAAGACAGCGCTGTTGCGGCGGCCGCGATGGTGATCAAGCCCATCCCGCCCCAGATGGAGAGGAACAGATACCCCACCTTCACGTTCTGCGCTGCGCCGATGCGGTAGCCCCGTTGTTGTATCGCTCGTCTGGTGAGGATCCCCCGGCCGGCGAAGTAGACGTACATGCCGCCACCGACGAGTCCAAAGTAGGCCCACGCGCGGTTGTCCACGACGAGCAGGACCCCGGCAACCAGCATCGTCCAGAGTGTCAAAGTGTCCCACAGCACTTCTCCGCGAACATCGGCGTAGTAGGCCGGCTCGACCGAGTCCTCCGCCTCCATGAGCGTCAGCCTCACGGCGGTCGCGGGAGCGAACCACGCGATCGCCTGGCCGCCCCAGCACAGCAGTGAAAGGGCCACCACGACGACACCCCACAGGATCTCCATTTCCCGACACCTCCCTTACTCTGAAAACATCGACGCCCCTCAGGCGCTACAAGGCGTTCCCCCAGTGAACGCCCCGACATCGCGATCAGCCAGGGACGACCTCGCTGCCTCGGTCCCAGCCCTTTGCCGACCTTGGCCGAACGCCATCGACTCCTCCGCGCGGTGCCGACATACCATCAGAACCAGCTCGGCGCCACCAGAGCCGGAAGCCCCACACGACCGGCAACGTGCCACGCTGCTCCCAACCGCTTCGGGCGGTCAGACTCCAATCTGCTTCCAGTACGTGCTGATGGAGGTGCCTCGCTCTTGGTAGGTGCCGGGTTGATAGCCAGCCGCCACGAGCGGCTGGTGGAGCGGGTTGTCGGGTTGGGTGGCACCAGCAGCCCCGAACAGGTGCAACGCGGTTCCACCTGGCTTGACCACCCGCTCAATCTCCGCCAGTTCGTCCGGCAAGTTCCAGCTGATCGCTTGACAGGTGAGGAGCACGTCGGCGGTCCCGGGCGGGAGAGGGATGGCGTGGAGGAACCCATCCACCACATAGAGGTTGTCGATCGCTAACTGGGTGGCCCTGTCTCGCATGTATTGCCGCAGCGTCGCAACCGGCTCGATCGCGAACACGTATCGGGCAGCGGGAGCCGCATCGAGTGCCACCCGCCCCGTCCCGGCTCCGGCATCGACCACGACCTTTCCGTCCAAATCCACTACGTCCGTCACAGCTGACAGATCCCAATCGACCTTCGCTCCGGTGTCGTAGCTTTCCGGCGATCGCTCGTAGGCGATCAAGTCGGCGATCTCCCACAGGAGTGCCTGCTCGCAGCCCACCAAGTCGCCAGCGCCGACCGGACCGTGGTCAGCCAGCAGACGGACCAGGAATGCCTCAATCTGGGGAGATCGAGCGACAAAGAACCGGTACAAGCGGGGATGGGCGTGCAGCACTGCCGCCAACTCTGCGGCAGGGGCACGCTCCGGTAGTCCGGCAATCTGATGCGCCTCCAGGAGGAACAAGTCGTCCACCTCGGGGTTCAGGTCTGGCAACATCTCTCGGAGCAGATCGGCGTACGTCACACTCACCTCGGTGCTACTTCGGAACGATCTCAAACGATACGGAACCGGGGACGGCTCTCCTCTTCATCAAGCTCAACGGGAACGACGTCAAGTACGCCTCCGCGTCGGCGACCGAATCCCACTCGTAGACTCCCTCGAAGTTGCCGGTGTCCCGTCCAAACATCCAGGTCTTGGAACGGAAACCGGGCTGGGCGGCGATGAACGGAGCCGGTATCAGCGAGAGCCTCTTGTTTGCCTTCACCGAAAGCCTGGCGAAGCGAAACCGCACGTTGAACACGGCACCCGGCTTCTCGGGCTGCGCCTCGGTCGGGTCGAGGACCAGCTTGCGGAAGACCACATACTCCTCATCGGGCCCTTGACTCACATCGCCGATGCAGTCTTTCGGGAAGTGGACTCGACCGCCCAGTCTGTATCGGGTGGCACGAGCCAGGAGCGCAGGAGGTTGCTGACCCGCCGACATTCCACGCCTCCTTCGTCGGGCGCCCGGCATCCCGTCTATCCTCGCGTTCGTCGCAATACTCGCACCGGCAGCCTCCGCGCGGAAGAGGCCAACGTCACTGGCTACGGTCTCGACGCCACGATCGGCCACGAGCCCAGCGTTCCGGTCGACCTGAGGTGGTTGGCTCTACGCGTGAGACTGTGGCTTCCGGAGATCGAGTTTCAGGATTCCACCGGCTGTCTTGGCGGTGACAACCTCGAAACCTGAGAGCTCGGCCAATCGGCGATAGTGGTCAAGGCCTTGTTCCGTTTCGGGCCACGGCATTCCGTACCCGGCGGAGATCTCCTCCATCGGCAGCTTGACAACCAGCGGAAACACGGCGATCTCCTGCTCGCGGCCCGAACGCACCGGAGCAACGACGTCCCAGATGAGGAATGGGGCACCGTCGATGAGCACACGAAAGACCTCATCGAACACCGCCGTGTGATCGGACGCCGGGATGTACATCAGCGTGAAGAACGACGTCGCGGCTGCGAACGTGCCATCGAGGAACTGAAGGTCTCGCGCATCCATCACGACCTTGAGAGGGCCCGACGCCGCATCCTCCAACTCACGCCGGTTTGGATCGATTGCGACTACCTGATCCGCCTTCAGGCGCCCGATGATGCCTTCGCCCCCGCCGCCAATGTCCAAGATCCACCCGGACGCTTCGAAGTTAGAGACCACCACGGCCTGCTCCTCGAAGAAGAACAGATGATCCTGTGAGATGTCGTCGTGGCTCATGCCACTCCCGATCCATCGCGGACAACGCGAATCCCGTGACAACCGTCAACGATAGCGCCGACACGACCACCGAAATGGAACAGCGCTTCCTGCCCATGACGGCAGACATGGGCGGCCAGAACGCGCAGGTTGGATCGCTCCTATTGTCGGTCGTCGAACGCTTGTGGATGCTCGATACCGCTCGACATCGTGGGTGGTGCGTGCGGTCATCGCTTGCCACCTGCGCGACTCCCCGAAACACGAATGCCGCTGGGATGGTGCACGCGGTAGCGCTTCCGGGAGCGGTGCGGCAGGTCAGTGTCGCCCGTCGGGTTGGTGCTACTCCCAGCGGAAGAAGCGAAGGCCAAGTACCGCACTGACGACGCCGATCGCGCTGAAGATCAGCCACGACAACCCGGCGTCAAGACCCAGCCACGCATCTTGCATCATGAGAACGGCATGCCACAGCGGCGTGAACTCGGACATGGTCTGCATGGCGCCCGTGAGCACCTCAGGGGGAGGCCCCGCACCGCCGAGGAACAGCATCACGAACCAGACCAGCATGCCGACCGCCTGGGCAGCGCGTGCTGTCGGTAGGATCGAACCGAGGAAGATCCCGAACGAGGCGAATCCAAGGGTCAGCAAGACAAACACGCCGAGGACCACCACAACTGACTCGGCCGGTTCGAAGTCGTAGACCAACCATGCAGCCACGAGGAGAATCGCTCCGCTCACAACAGAGAGCACGCATGCGACGGCGACCTCCGCGCCTGCAACCGCCCACACGCCCACCGACGAGGCATGCAGGCGTTTCAACACTCCTCTCTCGCGGTCCGAGGCGAGATGCGTCGGAATGCTGATCACACAGACCGACGCAACCACAAGAGCGACATACGCCGGCACGTAGTAGCTCATCGCTCCGATGCCGCGAAACACGACGTCCTCGCCGGGTTGCGGAGTCTCGTTCCCGAACACTCCCCCAAGCACGAACAGGATGATGAGGGGCAGCGCCAGCGAGAACACCACCGTCAGCGGTTCTCTGAGGAAGAGCTTGAGGTTCACCCACGACAGCTTCAAGAACGTCCCCATGTCAGCGCTCCTCGCCGGTGATCGTCAGGAACACGTCTTCGAGGCTGGCTCGGTGCGAAGAGAGATCGATCGGCTTCAGGCCGTGAGCCACAAGAGCAGCGGCCACATTCACCAGGAGCGCTCCATATCCGGTGACCGTTACGCGTCGGCCCTGTTGACGCACACCATCCACCTCTTCAACGAGGTCGAGGAAACCAAGGTCCGCGGCATCGGTCGAGAAGGTGACGGTTGCCCCACCCCCGAATTCCTCGATGAGGCCGTCGGGTGAGTCGATGGCGACAACACGCTTCTCGTTGATCACGGCTATCCGGTCACACAACTCCTCCGCCTCATCCATGAAGTGTGTGACGAGGACGACCGTCGTGCCCTGGTCCCGTACCTGCCGGACGAGGTCCCAGGTGACCCGTCGCGACATCGGATCAAGGCCGGTCGTCATCTCATCGAAGAACACGAGGCGTGGAGCGTTCACCACAGCGAGCGCAACGAAGAGCCGCTGCTGTTGGCCCCCAGAGAGGTTGCCGAACTTCGCGTCTCGCTTCGGCGACAGACCCCACTGATCCATCACGATCTCCCACGGCTGCCCACTCGGAACCAGAGAGGAGAACAAGTCGAGTGCCTCCCACACTTTGATCCGATCCGGCAGCGCCGACTCTTGGAGTTGGGAGCCGATCTGACGCCTCAACGGCTTGGCATCAACGCGGGGGTCGTACCCGAGCACGTGGAGATCGCCTCCGTCGGCTCGCCGGAGACCCTGCAGGCACTCGACCGTGGTTGTCTTCCCGGCGCCGTTCGGACCCAGAATCCCGAAGATCTCACCTTCCTCCACTGAGAAGGTGACGTCCTCGACTGCGACGAAGCTGCCGTACCGCTTCTCGAGATGCTGCACGTCGACAATCGGTGGCATCAACACCTCACCTCACGCGCCCCCGGTCTCATGCAAAGCCATCACGCGTGGCCGGCCTTCTCGCAGTCGTGGTTGGCACCATCAGCCCCGCCGGTACCGGGCGACGATCTCGTCGTCCTCCATCTCGCCCGTCTCGACGAAGCCCATCGACCGGTACAGCGCACGCGCCACCTTGTTCTCCGGCGAGTAGGACAGAGCCACGTTTGTCTTTCCATCCTCGGTGAAGCGAGCAAGGAACGCCTCGACGGCCATCCTGCCGACGCCTCGGCCCTGGTGAGCGGCGTCGACGACCAAGCCTCCGAGCCAGGTCGATGCGTCATCCTCGTCCACTGCCCACATCACATGCCCGACGATCGTGCCGTCTGCCTCGATGGCGAGTGGATGCCACTCTCCGCCGTAGTGCGCCATACAGAGGTAGCGCGTGACCGGGGCAACGAAGTCACGCTGGTGCGGTCTCGGCTCTACCTCGGCGAGGATCGACCAGTTCGTTGCGTCAATTTCCGTGAAACGAACGTCGGGCTTGACTGCGGTCACGTGGTCAACCGTAGTTCATTCGATGGGCCGCATCAGGACGGGCAAGGCTCCCCCCGATGTTGAACAGCTACGTCACCTGTGCCGGTCGGGCCCTCTGGCTGTTGCGGAAGTCTCGCGAAGTTGGCGGCACCATCAACAGGACAACGATCGCGACGTTGGCAAGGCCGGTGAGCATGCCGACCCAGGCCGACGGCGCAGGCGGATCGGCACTGAGGCCGCCCAGGGAGACGGCGATCGACATCAGCCCGAGCAGCCCGTAGATCACAACGCCCGCCTCGCGCGCCCAGTCGCGACGGAAGGCCAGCCCGATGATGATGATCAGGCTCAGGATGACCACAGCACCGATGACGACCCCAATGATCGCGGAGGCGTTTGACGCCGCTCCCCCCACACCCTGCGCACTGTTCGCGCCCCCCATACCCAGCGCACTCCTCGTGAAATTGCTGTCGAGACGCCCCGGATCGAAAGCACCGAGGAGCGAATCCACCGCGACGTACCCGAACGCCAGCGTGAGGCCGGATGCGATGAGGACCGCACTCGCGATCGTGCCGTGCGCACGGAGCCAGGAGATCATGCCCCAAGTCTACCGACGCCGAAGAACCGGGCTCGCGGCCAATCTCCTCCGTTCTTGCGTAGATAGTGGAAGGGGGCCGCCCATAGTTGCGCAACATCTGGACAGAGCGAGCTACTCCGCTGCAGTTGATGTCACGCGGATGATCTCGTTTGCGACCGTCTCCTGGATCCCCGAGTCGAGGTGGCTGGTGAAGCCGACACACGAGCAGTTGATCTCGCCCAGGACGTACTTGTCTGAACCATCATCATTCGTGTACTGCTGTGGGATTCGCTCGAGGAGGGCACCGAACTCCTCAACCATCGGCATCGTGTCTTTTCGATGCCCGTCTGGCCCCTTGTCGTTCCCACCCTCGACCTCAAAGAACACAACTGACTTCTTCATCCCACTCCCTTATCTCCGATCGCCAGAGCACCTCGACGGGTCATTCGCGGCGGCAGGATAGGACTCCGGGCTGGGGTCCACTCGTCCCGCTTCGACCTCCGCCCCTCCTAGAGGAGTCGCCCGGGGACGTCCTTCCGGCTCGGGAGCATGGCCCCTTCGACTTTGCGAACCCGCACGCGGGAGTCCACCACGATTGCTCCGTCCCCCGGCGCAAGAACCTTGACCGGGTTGAGATCCATCTCGGCAATCTCGGGGATATTGTCGATGAGCACCGACAGGCGCAGCAAGAGTTCCTTGAGTGCGGGGATATCCCCCGGCTCGGAACCCCGGTAGCCTTCGAGCAGCTTCGCAGTCTTAACGTCGGCGATCATCGAATTCACGTCGACGTCGGTGAGTGGGTTGATCCGGAACGCGACGTCCTGCATCAACTCCACATAGACGCCGCCGAGGCCGAACACGACAAGCGGTCCGAACAGAGGATCTTCGACCATACCCACGAGCACCTCACGCCCACCTCCAACGAAGTCCTGGATGAGGACACCCTCAGCGTCGTCGCTCACGCCCATCACGCTGCGGTACGCCTCGCGGACGGCCTCCTCGCCGGAGAGGTCAAGAGCAACGCCGCCAACATCGCTCTTGTGGAGCACGGAGGGGGCAATCACCTTCATCGCTATCGGTCCGGCGAAGTCCGCAGCAATCGCTGCTGCCTCGTCTTCGGTTGCCGCCACCGCCATCCGTGCGCTTCTGATCCCGTAGGCCGAGAGAACCTCGCCGATCTCTTCGGGTTCCAGCCACCCTCCATCGGGACCGAAGCGAGCCACAGCGCGCCGAACGACTTGTTCGGCGGTTGGACGGTCCACGTTGTCGAACTTCGGATACTCACCGGGCGGCTGGTCGCGCCACTTGGTGTACCCGTACGCCGCCCCGAGGGCGCGTGCGGCCGACTCTGGGTAGGCGTAGAGCGGGATCTTGAGGTCATCGGTGGCGAGCGGGTCCGTCGATGCATCCTCTGCCGCCATGAACACCGCCACGACGGGAACCGATTGTTCGCTCGTTGCCACAGCCGTATGGACGGCCGCGGCCACGTCCTCTGACGTGTCGGGTCCGGTCGGGATCTGGATCACCATCAGCGCATCAACCTCGTTGAAACTCAGGATGGTTTCGATCGTCTGCGCGTAGTTCTCAGGCTGTGCGGCGGCGATCATGTCAACCGGGTTCTGAACGGCGGCCTCATCCGGCAGGTGCTCACGGAGCGCTCCCTGGAGTTCTCCCGAGAACTCCGGGAGTTCGAGGCCGTTCGCCTCGAGTGCATCGGCTGCGAGGATCGCTGGTCCACCGGCGTTCGTCATCACAGCAATCCGTGGACCGGTCGGCAGTGGCTGATTCGCGAGCAGCGCCGTGACATTGAACAGCTCGACCATCGTGTCCGTGCGGATGGTGCCCGACTGCTCGAACAGAGCGTCGACCGCAACATCCAGGCTCGCCATCGATCCGGTGTGGCTGCTGGCCGCCCGAGCGCCCGACCGCGAACGACCGGACTTGACCACCACGATCGGCTTGTCCCTGCCGACACGGCGGGCGATCCGGCCGAACCGGCGCGGATTGCCGAACGACTCGGTGTACATGACGATCACGTCGGTATCCGGGTCATCCTCCCAGTACAGCATCAGGTCGTTGTTGCTGACATCCGCCTGATTGCCGAGGGAGACGAACGATGAGAGGCCGATCTTCAGTTGCGTCGCCTGCTTCAAGATGGCGAGGCCGAGCGCACCGCTCTGACTGGCCATGGCGACGTTGCCGTGCGGCGGAAACGTTGGCCCAAACTGACCGTCGAGGCGAACGGCCTCGTCGGTGTTGACGATGCCCATGCAGTTCGGACCGATCAGGCGCATCCCATATCGGCGGGCCGTTTGGACAAGCTCACGCTCGGCGGAGTCTCCGCTATCACTCACTTCGCCGAAGCCGGCCGTGATGATGACGACACCCCGCACACCCTTGCGCCCACACTCGTCGATCGCGTTGTGCACAAGCGGTGCGGGGACCGTGATGATTGCCAGATCCACCGACTCCTCGATGTCCAGCACCGATGGGTACGCCTTCACGGCGTGCACGAATGCCGCGTTCGGGTTCACCGGAAACACCGGTCCGGTGAAGCCGCCGGCGAGCAGGTTGCCGAAGAGCCGACCTCCGATCGAGCGATCGTTTCGGCTCGCGCCGATCACGGCAATCGACTTCGGCCCAAGAATCGGCAACAGCGAGGCCGTCACGGACCGCTTCTCGTGCTCCCATTCGGCCTCTCGAGCCTCGAGGGAGTACTCGATCGGATACTCAACTCGGTACACACCTTCGCCGAGTTGCCGCACGAGTTTGTATCCGGAATTGCGGAAGATGCGCATCATGCCGCGGTTCTCATCGAGGACAAACGCCTCGAATTCGGTGATGCCCTGGAGGCGCGCATACACCGTGAGGTGCTGGAGGAGGAGTGAACCGACCCCGCGGCCCTGGAAGTCGTCCTCCACGAGGAAGGCAACCTCGGCAACACGCTTCTCGTCATCACTCTTGTCCAGCAGGACGTCGTAGCGTCCGACGGCGACCATGTCGTCGTCCCGCATCGCGACGAAGGCCATTCGATCGACGTAGTCAACATTGGTGAAGTGACGCAGTTCATCAGGCGTGAGATCGGTCTTCACCTGGAAGAACCGTCGATACACACTCTCCGGTCCGACACGCTGGAAGAACGCATGCTCTCGCGGAGCGTCCTCGGGCTTGATCGGCCGGAGGTGGATCGCCCGCCCGTCGCGGAGCAGAACATCGAATTCGAATTCGCTTGGGTATTCAGCCACTAGGTCTCCCGGGAAATCGCGCTGCCACAGGGTACCGGGAACAGAGACAGGTCGAGTCGGGGCTTGGGGAGAGCGCTGCAAGCTGAGGCGCCAGCACCGACCTCATATTCTCTGGCCTGGCTCCCGAAGCCCCCTCCGCTCCGCTCCGGCCTGCCGGCAAGAAGCCCCCTCCGCGTCCGAGCCTTCGCTCGAACGCGCCTCCCCCACTTCGTGGGAGAGGCAAAAACGCCTTCTCTTCTCCCTCCACCACCGGAGGTGGGGGAGGGTGGCCGAGCGAAGCTCGGACGGGAGGGGGCAGCCTGGGAGCCCGAGTCGCCACGATGAGGTCAGTGCGCGGCCTGCTCTCGACTCACCGCACCCGCTCAACGGGCTTTGTGAACGTCATTGTTCGTTCTTCGGGGGAGAAGCCGAGGCGTTCGTAGATCGCGTTGGCACCGGTCGGGTTCTCGGAGTCAACACCTAGGCGAGCGAACTGCAGACCCTGGTCGCGAAAGCCGCGAATCGCCATCGTGATGAGCGCCGAAGCGATGCCTCGCCCCCGATGGCTCCTCAGCGTCCCGACTCCTTCGACCCACGCCTCCGTTCGTCCGCGGTCCGCGAAATCGTGCGGATACTTGGCGGACATCACATACGAGACCGGCAGTGCACCGTCGTAGGCAACCCACGAGGTGTCGGGCTCGAAGAACTCACCTGCGTTGAACGAGGCCCAGATGTGAGGCTCGATCGGTTGTGAACCCCAATGGTCGGCGAAGGCTTCGTTGTGGACGATGAGTGCGTCGGCTTCAACTTCGGGCGACCACGGTCTGGCAAACAGAGTCGGATCGAGTGGGTAGTCGTCGATCGGGAGTGAAAGATCGCGAAGGTTGTCGGTGAAGTAGCGGGCGATCTCATACCCGTGGCGTTTCATGAGATCGATGGCGTAGGTCATCTTGTCGTACACCCCGTATCGGTACAGACGGAGCGGGACACCGTCGTCAAAGGTCCGCAGCCGATTGGTGCCGGCGTCTTCCACAACCTCGAGCAGGCTGTCGTCGACGACACCGCGAAGTTCCGGATCGATCTCCATCCAGACGAACCCCCGATGTTCGGTCTTGCCACCCTTGGGGACCTGGGCCCACCCGAGCGCAAGCAGTCGGCCGCCCGGGCCAAAGGCTCCGATTGAATCGGAATCGGCATGCACACCATGCCGATCGAACTCCTCGCGCATCTCGACGGGTGTGATTCGGTGGCCGCCGTCGACAACAAAACACCGCTGCTGGAGCGCTGACATGACCTCGGCGTCGGCGGCGCGAAGCGGCCGCCACACGACGTCGGCAAGATCGGGGAGTTGTCCGGTGGTCATCGCGCCATCGTAGGCCCATACAACTGGGCAATCCGCAGTGCCATCCTGGTCAGGCTGGCGAGTCCGGATTCGATCGGCGCTCCCGATAGCGCATGATGAATGGGGCCGCGGCAAGCGCCGCGAAGATCAGCACTCCGGCCACCTCGACCACTCGTTGGTGCGCGTCCGACCGGGCACTGACGCCGAAGAACGAGACAATCGAGCCGACGAGCAGCGCGAGGATCAGCGCAATTGCGATCGAAGCGAGCAGCCACGCCAAGTAGGCAAGCAGCAGCTTCCAACCGGCGGCATCGGGGTTCATCAGCCTTTGATGAATCTGATGTTCAGTGGGTAGCGATAGAACTCGCCGCCGGCGGCTTTGACACCGGCGATGATGATGACGACGAACGCGAAGATCCCCACCACGAAGATCAGGATGAAGCCGATGAGCACGAGCATCAACAGCACCGACGCGATGAAGTAGATGATGAGCGTCAGTTGGAAGTTCAGCGCCTCCCGGCTGTGATACTCCACGAAGGCGTCCTCGTCTCGCTTGATGAGCCAGATCACCAGCGGCGCGACAAAGCTCAGCCCGATGAGTGGGATGAGATGCGCCGCTGCTGCCCACCCTCGCGACTCTCCTGGCACGGGCTCGGGTACGACTGGATAGTCATTGGTCATCGTGATCCTTTCGATGGCGCTCACAGACTACCGACTTCGACCCTCGTGCCGGCCGCGCACAGCTCAGTTTGCGAAGGTGAGAGCCTGACGAGCGGCCCATCGCTGGGCGACGCGCGTGTACGCACTCCTGGAGGCTTCGCCATCGCCGCGTTCGAGCGCCTCGAGACTCTCTCGGACATCTGAGGCGGACTCGTCGAACGTCAGGTCCCCGTCTGAGAAGGCGTCGGCCACCGTGCTGTAGTCAAGTTCGAGCATCGACCCGGCAGGGAAGCCGGCAAGCCAACGTTCCAGGTCTCGTACCTGATCGATCACCGGATCCGAGAAGCCGGCTCCACCGAGCACGCGCACGGCCCAATCGATCCGGTCGATCGCCTCGCCAAGGTCCGTGCGATATCGGATGCCGAGCCCGGCGGACCGGTCGTAGATCTCCCGTTCGGTGGGGCTGAAGGCTCCGAACCAGCGCAGCGGCACGTGCCACGGGGACGTGAGGATGTGGCTCCGACGATCCGAAGAACGCAAACCGGCGAGCTCGCTCTTGAAGGACTCACGTTCGTCATCATCGATGAGAGGGATACGCGGATACGTCGCCGAGAAAGCCAACACACCTTCGACCATCCGGAGCCGGGTGTTGCGAGGACACACGTAGTCGATCCCATTCCAGGTCGTCGAGAACGCGTCTTCCCTCAGGGACTCATTCCATATGAACCGGCCGTCGGATTTGATGGGATCTGCGCCTGCAACGGATTCTGCCCGCGGAATGTCCTTGGCGCCGTCGGCGTAGACATAGACCCGGAGGTAGGCGGTGCTGATCATCGTGCGATGGTACCGGCGAGAGTCGGTGTACGGACGCGGAGGCGCCCAACTAGAATACGTTGCGCTCCTCGAGCGGCAGATTCTCTGCTCCAGCGAAAGGATCCCTGTTGGGAGTGTTCGAAGCGATCGGCACCGAAACGCATGAAGAGGTTCTGTTCGGTGCAGACCGTGAGAGCGGCCTCCGAACGATCATTGCCATCCACGACACATCTCTCGGTCCGGCGCTCGGTGGAACCCGCTTCTATCCCTACGTCGACGAGGCGGCCGCGCTCCGCGACGTACTGCGACTCGCCAAGGGGATGACGCTCAAGTCTGCTGCGGCCGGCCTCAACCTGGGGGGTGGCAAGGCCGTCATCATCGGCGATCCCGCCACCTTGTGGAGCGAGGGCCTCATTCATGCCTACGGCCGCGTGATCGACTCCCTCGGTGGTCGCTACGTCACAGCCGAGGATGTGGGCACAACGGTCGAGGACATGGTCCTCATATCGAAGGAGACCTCATGGGTCTCCGGGCTTCCGCTTGAAGAAGGTGGCTCCGGAGATCCGTCCCCTGCCACCGCACGCGGCGTGATGGCGGCCCTCCGCGCTATCGGGGAACGGCTGTGGGGATCGGACGACCTGGCCGGCCGTCGTGTAGCCGTGCAAGGCATCGGAAAGGTCGGCATGGATCTCGTCCGGCGCCTCACCGACGTTGGCGCCGAGACCATCGTTGCCGACCCGAACGCGGCCGCCGTCGCGTTCGCCGTCGAAACGTACGGCTCGAAGGCCGTCCTGCTCGATGAGATCTACGACATCGAGTGTGACGTCTTCTCTCCGTGTGCTCTCGGAGCAGTCCTCAACGACGAGACCATCCCGCGGTTGGGGTGCGCCGCAATCGCCGGATCGGCCAACAACCAGCTCGCCGTCGATCGGGACGTAGAACGCATCGTTGATCGGGGAATTCTCTACGCACCGGACTTCGTGGTGAACGCGGGCGGTGTCATCAACATCTCCGTCGAGACGGATGGCTACACGCTCGAGCGTGCCGCTGTGATGGTCGACCGCATCTACAACAACCTCACTGCAGTATTCGAGACGGCCGACGCCGAACGTGTGGACCCACAGACCGCAGCGATGCGGTTCGCCAAACGGCGGATCGACGAGGCGGGGGGCCGGCGATTCAGAACCCGATCGGACCAAACGTGAGAGGAGCGACGTGACCCTGGGACTCGACCAAGTCATTGACCACACCGCCCTCGGGCTGACAAACGACGACCTCGTCGATCTGTATCGCAAGATGCTGATCTCGCGTCGTTTGGACGACAAGATGTGGGCCTTGAACCGGCAAGGCCGCGTCCCGTTTGTCGTGTCGGTCTCTGGTCACGAAGCGACCCAGATAGGAATCGCCGCCGCGCTCGATTCGTCGAAGGACTGGTCTCTTCCGTACTACCGAGACATCGCCTTCAACATCGGCCTCGGCGTCACGGCTGAGGATATCTTCATGGGTGTTTTCGCGAAGGCTGCGGATCCTGCATCCGGCGGCCGGCAAATGCCGAATCACTGGTCCGAACCCGATCTGAACCTGTTCACCCACTCATCGGTCATCGCCACCCAGTACCCACATGCCGTGGGCATCGCGTACGAACTGAAACGGCGTGGGACGGACGCCATCGTCTACGTGTCCGGGGGCGAGGGTTCGACGTCTGAAGGTGATTGGCACGAAGCCATGAACTTCGCCGGCATCCACAAGCTACCGGTCGTGTTCCTCATTCAGAACAACCTCTATGCGATCTCCGTCCCCGCTGCAGAAGAGGTCGCCGGTCAGGTCGCGGATCGGGCCGAGGGGTACGGGATGAAGGGTGTTGTCGTCGACGGCAACAACATCCTCGAGATGTACGGCGTCGCTTCCGCCGCCGTCGAACGGGCACGCTCCGGTGAGGGGCCAACGCTCATCGAAGCGAAGACCTACCGCTACTACGCCCACACATCCGATGACGACGACAAGCTCTACCGGACCCGCGAAGAGGTCGAACTCTGGCGCAGGAAGGATCCGCTCCCCAACTTCCGGCAGTACCTCGTTGAGCAACGCGTGCTCACCGAAGCCGCCGAAACCAGGCTCGAATCCGAAGTCACATCGCTGATCAACAACGCCGTCGCTGCCGCAGAGAGCTCACCCGACCCGACCGACGCAACCGGCCATGTGTACGCAAACCCAATCGTTCCCTCAGTCGCCGCCGTGACCGTCGAGCCGGTGCCTGTCGGTGAGGAGGTCAACCTCATCACCGCGATCAATCGCACGCTCCACTACGCGATGGGCCGCGATCCGCTGACGGTGACGTTCGGTGAAGATGTCGCTGATCCGAAGGGTGGTGTCTTCAAGGCAACCGCCGGGCTCACCGACGCCTACGGGAGCGATCGGGCATTCAACGCCCCACTCGCCGAGTCGGTGATCATCGGCCTCGGTGTTGGCATCGCTGCCACGGGGACGAAGACGATCGCCGAGATCCAATTCGCCGACTTCATCCATCCTGCGTTCGACCAGATCGTGTCGGAGGTTGCGCGGATCCGCTATCGCTCGAATGGTCGTTGGGCCTGCCCGATGGTGATCCGCACCCCGTACGGCGGCGGGATCCACGGTGCGCTCTACCACTCGCAATCCATCGAGGCGTTCTACGCACACGTGCCGGGCCTCAAGATTGTGACACCGTCGACACCCGCCGACGCCAAGGGGCTGCTGCTTTCGGCGATCGACGATCCCGATCCGGTCATGTTCCTCGAGCCGAAGAAGCTCTACCGGATGGCCGTGGGGCCGATGCCGGAAGGCGACCACCGCGTTCCGATTGGCAGCGCCGCCCTCCGCCGGATTGGTGACGACCTGACGATCATCTCGTACGGGACGATGGCGCAATTCTCGATCGAGGCCGCCGACATTCTGCGAAACGAAGGGATCGAGGCAACCGTTGTTGATCTCCGTTCGCTCCGACCCCTCGACTGGCCAACCGTCGAAGCCGCGGTCAAGCGGACGAGCAAGGTCCTGATCGTCTACGAGGACAACGAATTCCTCGGCTACGGCGCCGAGGTGTCGGCACAGATCTCGGAGCGTGCCTTCGACTGGCTCGATGCCCCTGTTCGCCGCTACGCCTCCCCGGAGGTACCGACGTTCCCCTACGCAGCATCGCTCGAAGAGCAGGTGATCCCCAACGTGGAAGGCATCGTCGACCGCGCCCGCACCCTCGCCGCCTTCTAGCGAAGCCTTCCTTCAGGGAGAGGATTTTCTCAAGCGTCTCACGCGTTTGACCATCTTCTTGTGGATGCGGTCGTACGACGGCGGCGGGCCCTTCTGCAGCGACTTCCCATCGAGGTAGACACAATCGCTCTGCCCGCATGCGATCATCGCCGACTGCTCACTCGTGTCGTGACTCTCGAAGACAACATCGTCCCCGAACTCGGCTGCGGCCCGTTTCGCTCGTTCATAGACCAGGTTCTGTGCAGGACACCAGCCGCTGATGTACGCCGAGACGGTGACCTGACCGTCTACCGGCTGGGGCTTCGGGCCCTTGCCGATCCATCGGGGAGCAACCGCGTCGTCGGCGAATGGCTTCCACATGAGCGCCTGCATCCCCTGACGGTCGGCCTTCCGGTAGCCGTGCTTCTTGAACCATGACGCCTTCATCCACCAGGGCATCGCGACTCCCCACGCGGCGATCCCCTTGGCTCCAAGTTCCGCGACGTCGCGTTCGGCCGCAACGAGCAGTGCCGTTCCCACACCTTGCCCCTGGCGGTCGCCGACGCCCTCCTTGTAGCCGTGGACCCAGATACACAGGATCATGTACAGATCGGATCCGAGTGCCATGGAGCGTTCGATCGGCAGGTACTGGATCATCCCGATCGCACGGTCCCGGTCATCAAGAGCGAGTTTGACGCGGAGTCCGCGTTCGGTCATCGTGCGATACCAGCGCGCCTTATGATCGCCTGCCTCGTCCATCTCGTCGGACCAGTCCTCGAGACAGCGGAAGTAGGAATCCTCGTACGTGGCTGAGAGATCGACGATCTCCACCGACAGCTCCTCTCTCCTCTGAGAATATCAGCAGCCGAGAGCCCCGACCGCTCCAACTGTCGTACCGGCGGACGGGACGTTGATAGCCGCCAGCCCTTCCGTGTGCCGTATTCTTGCCTCATGGCTCCCGAGATCTTCGTCCGACCGGCACTGCCAGGTGACCGCGAAGCGATCGCCGAGTTCACGACGAACACGTTCGAGTGGGGTGACTACGTCACCGATGTCTTCGACGAGTGGCTCGAGCGGGAAGACACGTACGTCGCCGTCGCGGAGAGCGGCGACGGTCGACCGATTGCATTGGGCGCCGTCCGAATGCTCTCGCCCACGGAGGCGTGGTACTCCGCGGCTCGCGTTCACCCGGAGTTGCGCGGCCGTGGAATCGCCGCCCGCGTCTCCGGTGCCTTGCGCACATGGGCTCGTGAACAGGGCGCGGTCGTCGGCCGACTGCTTGTCGAGGACTGGAACGAGGTCGCGATCCGCCACGTCGAGAAAACCGGGCCCCGAAGAGCCGCATCGGTGGTTCGGTGCACCAAACCGGTTGGAGATGCGTCACCTTCGCCGGACGGCAACGGGGGAAGGCGCCTCCCGTCGAAGCTCAGGGCACGTCCGGCCGGATCCGCCGAAGCTCAGCCTGCCTACGCCTCGTGGTCGGTTGGCGAGTTGGGGAGAGCGTCGCGCGGCCTCATCGGTATCGGCTGGACGTTCCGGCGCCTCACACCCACCGACCTCGAAGTGGCAGCACGCGCCGGCGACTTCTGGGAGATCGGCGCAGGGTGGGCGCTCGCCGCGCCGGCTCCCGAGGCTCGCTTCGAAGTCGCATGGCTCGAGACCCGCGAGGAGGACGCCAACGACCTCTTCCGGTCGCTCATCGATCTCGCCATAGGGGCCGGCGCCGAGACGATCTCAATCTGGGTCCCCGCCGTCGACTGGATGATCCAAGCCGCTCGGCGCCGCGGCTTCGAGACAACCCTGATGCACGTGTACGCAAGAGAGATCTGAGACCGACAGGGAAGACGAAAGAACAAAGAGCAAAGATCAGCGGGAACGAGGCCTGGACCCTGGCAGTGAAACCCCCCGTTCAGCCTCTTTTCTTTGTTCCTTACTCCTTCTTCTCAATTGCTTCCCAATACACCTCAATCGGATGAATGACCTCGCACTTTTGGCCCAGATACGTCTTCAATTGCATCTCACAACCGGGGTTGGCTGAAGCCACGAGGGTGAGGCCGGTTGCGCCGATCTGTTCGGCTTTGTGGCGACCGAGTTGCTCTGAAACTTCTGGGTTGGAGAGTTGGTAGGCCCCGGCCGCGCCACAACACATACCGGCAGGGTCGACCTCAACCGGCCGGTAGCCGGCGGCCCGTAGGATCGCCCGCGGCTCCTCGACGATCCGTTGCGCGTGCCGGAGGTGGCACGGATCCTGCACAGCAATCGGTCGGTTTCCGTCGAAGGCCGGGAGTGATCCGCTTCCAATCAGGCCAGCGATGAACACGTTGGCGTCTACCACCCGCGACGCAAGCTTCCCTCCACCGTCGGCCCAGTGCGCGTAGCCCTTCATGTGGGCACTACACCCCGCGGAATCGACAACAACATGATCGAATTCGGAAAACGCATCTACGTTCTGCGCCGCCATCCGTGCAGCGTCGTATGCCGCTCCTTCATGGGCCGCGAGTGCCCCGCAACACGTCTGCTCACGAGGAGCTACCACGTGGTAGCCAGCCGTTCGCAGAACCTGGATCACGGCGACATGTGTCGCCGAGTACCACGGGTCCATCACACATCCGGAGAGGAATGCCACCGTACCGACCGGGTCACCGTCTGGGAACCACTCGCGCCCAGCGGTGGTCGGGGCAGGGATCGGCACGGTTCTCAGCGCATCACTCTTCTGCAGAACGCCGGGCACTACGTCAGAAAGGCGCGCTCGCTGGCTGAGTCCGATCAGCGAAGAGCCGAGCGCAACCATCACCCGGGATTCAATGAGCCGACCGAAGAGGATCCGTTTGCCGATCGTCGCCGTTCCGGGCTGGTGTGCGGCAACCTCTCCGCGGGCGCCCTCCATGAGCCTGCCGAACGGCACGAGCGACGGACACGCCGTCTCGCAGGCGCGGCACTGAAGGCACAGGTCCATGACCGCCCCGAAACGCTCGTCGATCGGGGCCTGGCCGCGGTCGACGGCACGCATCGCAGCAATTCGCCCACGCGGCGAGGCGGACTCGTCCCCGGTGAGCCGGAACGTGGGGCAGGCCGGAAGACAGAGCCCACAGTCGATGCAGCTGTTGAGCTCCTCAGCCGTCGGTGCCCACTGCGTGACCCAGACCATCAGAGGCGACCCGCAAGGATCGACGGGTTGCAGATGCCGACCGGATCAAACGCATGTTTGATCCGTCGCTGAATCTCGACCGAGGCCGGAGGGGATCCCCATGGATCGAAGGACTCGCGGGAGCCCGCCGTGATGACCAGGGCACCGGCAACCGACTCGGCCCACAAACGGGCAGCGGTGAATCCATCCGTGTCGAACTCCTCGAGTCCTCCTGAGACGATTCCCACACCGTGTTGAGCGATCCAGCGGATCGCCCCGAGGCGTGGCATCCACTCGACCGCCGTTGCCAGGTGCGCGGCCGGCACGCGGAACTCGAACTGGATCGGCTCAGAGATCGACTCCGGCCAGACAAGTCTTCGGCGCGCGACGGCACCAAGACGATCGGATTGGTCGGAGATCTGCGCTTCCGGCCCCCCGAGGTACACAAACGAACCTTCAGAGGTTTCGAGCACTGCGAGGGGTCGGTACAGATCGCGAACCGCAACGGCAGCATCGCCCACCTCGACGGTTGCGACCGACATCGGCTGCGACCAGAGCTTCAGCGTCACCTCACCGATCATTCCCAGGCTGCCGAGTGAGCCGGTGACGAGGCGTGGCAACCCATAGCCCGTCGACGATTTCACAACCGGGCTCCCCCCCGTTACCACCTTGCCGTACCCGGTCGCCATCCGAACTTGGAGAACTCGATCGCGGGTAGGTCCGAAGCGCAACCGCCGGTACCCGGAGAGCCCGATGGCGACGGCCCCGCCGACAGTGGAAAGCGGCATCATCTCAGGCAACACGGCCGTCTGCCGCTGCGTCGCAATCTCAGCCTCGAGAACATCGATCGGCACACCGGCTTGCACCACGACGGTGAGGTCGTCGGGTTGCCAGTTGATGATCGTGTCCAGGCGGGTGGTGGTGACGACGAGGTCCGCCGACACAGGATTCCCGTACCCCTGATGGGTTCCGCATCCACGGAACGCCGTCGGGATTCCCGCCTCGGCAGCGGCGGTGAGGATCGCGGCGGCCTCCTCGATGGAGGAAGGAGCCACCACGTGCTCGGCGTCGACGTCCACCGAATCGTCCTTGAGCCGGTCGAACAACTGCAGCGTGACGGCGCGCAGACTTGTCATCGGGGCGGCCGATCGAAACAGCGGGAACCCTCGGGAAGCACCTTCCCCGGGTTGAGGCGCAGGTCGGGGTCGAAGGCGTCCCGAATCCGGGCCTGAGCATCGAGGTCGTCAGCGGTGAACACCTGCGACATCATGTCCCGCTTCTCAAGTCCGATGCCGTGCTCGCCACTCAGCGTGCCACCGGCAGCCACCGCGACACGCACCATTTCCCGAGATGCCGTGATGACCTTCTCCGTCATTCCGGACTCAGCCGCATCGTAGGAAACGAGCGGATGGAGGTTGCCATCACCGGCATGGAACACACTCATGAGCCGGAGCCCGTGCAGATCGGCGATTCCATAGATTTCCTCGAGCACTTCAACGAACCGGGTTCGTGGTACCACGGCGTCGTTGAGGTAGTAGTCAGGAGCAGCCTGAGCGACCGCCCCGAAAGCCGACTTGCGACCCTTCCACAGCAGTGCTCGCTCAGCGCCGTCCGTTGCCGTGCGGATCTCGGTCGCACGATTCTGGTCGGCAACGCCTCGAATGATTTCGGCCTCGGCCGCGACGCCATCGGCGTGACCGACCACCTCCGCAAGGAGAACGGCGGCGGCACCAAGCGGAAGACCAGCCTTCACGAAGTTCTCGATTGCTTGGACCATCGAGTTGTCCATTATCTCGAGCGCTGCGGGTACGAGACCACTCGCGATGATGTCCGAGACCGTGCGGGCGGCATCGTTGATGTCATCGAATGCGATCAACATCGTCGCCACATCCGGCGGATTCTCGGTAAGTCGGACAAGCACCCGCGTGACGAGGCCGAGCGTGCCTTCTGAACCCACGATCAAACCCCGCAGGTCGTATCCCGGCAGATCGGGCGCCGCCCCACCGAGCATGACAACTTCACCGTCGGCCGTGACCACCTCAACACCGAGAACGTGAGCGATCGTCGAACCCTCGGCGAGACAATGGGGACCGCCGGCGTTCGTGGCGG
>Ga0316197_10000153_pt1 | contig 51350 bp, 42 predicted proteins | sample OudBiesiAoxic_MG_FD_204939 | JGI IMG/M metagenome (GOLD analysis project Ga0316197, IMG submission 204939) | Coastal sediment microbial communities from Oude Bieten Haven, Netherlands - site A oxic | ecosystem: Environmental > Aquatic > Marine > Coastal > Sediment | place: Netherlands... | reverse complement strand
TGAATGCGTCTATCAGCACTTGTTACTAAACAACAAGGTAATACAAACTATTATCATTAACAATGTAAAACACCTTAAAAGCTCAGCTATAAAGCGGTCTCTTGTTTTAGATCAATTTGTAACCTTAAAGCACCATGAAGTGAGGATTCTTTCATCGTAATTGCGTTATAAAGGTGTTGATAAATGAATTTTATAAAAGGATTTTATGGGAGAATTTTAAAGCGAATATTTTATTGAATTTTGCATCTGCAGTATTAACGGGTATAAAATAGGTAAAACTCAAATAAGTAGGAATGATGATGGATTTTGGTGATTTAAATGTAGTTTATTCTACTGACGGTGGAAAAGTAGAAAAAACCAAACAAAAACAAGTTGCGCCTGAGGGTGACGGCATTATTCGTCTACATCGTGAAACTAAAGGGCGTAAGGGTAAAGGTGTCACGTTAATTAAAGGTTTGCAACTTGACGATAAAGCAATTAAAGCATTAGCGAAAGAAATTAAAAAGCGCACCGGTTGTGGTGGCACGGTAAAAGACTTTGTTATCGAAATCCAAACAGACCAACGTGAGATTATTAAATCTGTATTAGAAAAACAAGGTTACCAAGTTAAGTTGGCTGGCAGTTAGATTAACTCCTTATTAAATTAGGCGTTTGCTAAATAAAGCACTAGTAAATTTAACAAGTAGTGACCAATAGTTGAATGATTTTATTTGAAAAAGGGCTAATAATAAGCCCCTTTTTTATGACAAATAGCAATACAATTCTGTCATAAGTTATTTAAGCGATTATAACGGATTTAATGCCACTGCATCAAAATGGATACCAGACCAACCATTAAGCATAAACTGACGAATATTTTGGTGATCACTGGCTTCAGGGTTTTCTAGAACATCATTACGGTAATAGATACCAAAACAAGCTAAGGTTTGCGCTTCAGTTAATTTATTTAATTGTGCAAATGAAAAAACCTTACATGAGCCTGAGTTTTCACCTTCCGCATTAACTTGCAAACCATTGCTAAATGACGTTTCGGTAAATGCATAGTTTGCTTCAATCACTGCCATTGTATCGGCAAACTCAACCTGCTCCGGTTGTGTATTCAGTTTTGCTATAAAGTCTTGTAACGTCATTATTTTCCCTTGTATTTCATTTATTATAATTGTGATGATTTTTGGTTATAGGTTTTAATTTTTAGACAACCGTTATCAATAAAGTGGTGATTGACTACAATTGTTATCATTCATCAGCTATATATTGTACTTGATTACGTCCATTTTGTTTTGCTGAATAAAGGGCTTTATCAACTAATGCCATCATCTCCGTCACCGTTTTAACTTCCGGACGAACCACCGCTACTCCAATACTCAATGTCATCTGTACCGCTTCAGCGTGATCATTCATAACAATACATTCTTGCACTGCTTTTCTGATACGCTCAGCAACGACAACCGCTTGTTCAAGGTTGGTATGTGGTAATAATATAATAAATTCATCACCACCGATCCTAGCAAAAACATCGACATCTCGCAGCGAATGAAAACAAACTTGAGTGAAGGCAACCATTGCTCTATCGCCTGTCGCATGACCATGTGTATCATTAATCAATTTAAAGTGGTCAATATCCAAGGCAAAAATAACCAAATCTGTTTCATATCGATGCACTAGACTTAACTCTTTATTAGCCTCTAACATAAAACCTCGACGATTTAATGTTTTGGTCAAGTGATCAGTTTGCGCTAACAACAAGAGTTTTTTAGCTTGATCCAATTGTTTCCAATAATTCAATAGCAACAAAATCGACATTATAAATAATATGCTGACAATACTGAACATCATCAATGTTTTTAAATACCAACTTTTTAACCAGTCTGTGTCGGCTTCACCAACGATGATATAAAACGGTAAAGTATCAACTTTACGCATACCATAAAAACGACTTTCAGTATCCAATGGGGACTTATACTGAAAGGTAGATAAAGTATCACGATCGGAGTCAACGTACTCAGCAGCAACTTTATCTTGGATCTGCACACCCACTTTCCCTGGCATTTGAGGTTTTCTGGCTAACAACACCATATTGCTATCAATCACACCTATCACACCATGTTTATCCAGCACTACTTGATCGATTAAAGTTGAAAAGAAATTAAGCTCTATTTGAAAGCCGATCATGCCACCGAATTCTTTTGAGCCACCGCGAAAAGCTCGATTTTGCACAACACTGAGATTTCCCGTCGTGCTCTTAAAGGAGGGCGTCACATATTGTCCTGAGTTTTCATCGTTTCTATGTTCAATACACCAATCTCGTTTGCTGCCATTAAAGCCTATTGCAGATGACCGGGGTGGGTAGTTATAAGCATGAGAAATGATACAGTTTTCATCTGCAGTGCCTATGCCAGTGTAATAATTAGGTAAGGTTTGTAGTTTAGAAGTGAGAAATTTGGTGGTGGCTTGTTGTTGGGTTGGATTGGGATGTGGGTAAATCAAATCATCTGATGAAATATGACTCATTATGTCTAACAAGACATAATCGGATGCTTGAAATTCTCCCTTCAGCCATTCAGCGATCAGGAAACTTGTATTACCGACGCGAGAGCGAACCGCTTCTTTTTCCTTCGCATAACTTGCATATGTATCGTAAACAGCATAGCTCAGAATTAACACACAAAATAAAATACAACATAGCAAACTTCGTCTATATTCGTTCATACGTACCTACTTTTAATAGAGTCTTGTATCTAATGAATATTTACAGAGGGATAAATGAAAATATCCAGAATGTATTTTAAGTTAGGCTAACATTCTGGATTTATACAGTATAAATTATTTTTTGTTTCGGTTATTAAAAATAAATGGCTTTATTTAATCTTCTTCAAAATAAATAGTTTTGTTTTGTGGCAAATTCTCAGGGCTAACAGACTCGCCTTTAATCCGTTTTTCTTCGTCGGCCCATTCACCTAAATCAATAAGCTGACAACGTTTACAACAAAATGGACGGTATAAACTTTGTTTATCCCAAACAACTTGTTTTTGACAAGTTGGGCAATTAACTTTCATTGATCTTCCTTACATATTTAATCTTTTATTTTAACATTAATCACTTATGTTATTAACAAAAAACCTGTTCAAATTCTATATAATCAGCGTGGCTATTTTCAGCATTAGCATTCATAAAACGAACCGAATAACGATGTTTGTGCCCTGATATCATAGGATATACCTGTAACGCAGGATCCACATTAATGATAATAAACAAGGCATGTTCAACTTCACCTTGGTAAAAAGCATTCTTAGCACGCTGTTTAGACTTAATACCTTGATGACGTTTCATTTTCAAAAATAATGTTAACGCACGCTCTAATACATCAAAGTGTTCAAACCATTTTAGAGCATCTGCCTTTTGTACCGAAATAGGCTGTGCTTGCCAGAAGTGAAACTGCGGCAAATCAAAGTTACAACAACCACCTGGAATGAAAAAACGTTGTTTTAACGATGTTAAAAAACGACTGTCTTTGAAGAATTTTAATTGTTTTGACATAACTAACAAGGTACTAATTAATTCACTTATTTCTACCATTAATGCCTTAATAGCTTTCGTATCTGCCTGCTCCCAAGCGAGCCATGATTGCATATCTTCTAATAAAGCGCGTAAGTCTTTAATTAAATCATGGCGAATATCACTGCGATCACTTAATTCTATTAATTCAAATAATGATTTGAAATAAGCAGTGGCATCACTTTCATGATCCAAACCCATGCTTTGTTTAATTTGTAAAAAAAGTGATTCAAAGCGTAAGTAACAACGACTTTTTTCTGTAAGGGGGTATTCAAAAGAGATCATAAAATAGTCTATTTATTTGTTTTATAAAAAGTAAGGTTACATTAAAAGGCATAACTAAGAATTAAATGTCTTCTTTTTTAGGGATAAAAATTTCAAATGTAACGATTTAATTTGTTGTTTTAAAGCCACGCGATCAATACTACTGTTGTCAATAACATAATCAGCTTGTTGTAAGCGAAGCGAACGGCTAATCTGCGCGTCCATAATAGCTTGAATTTGAGATTTTGAATTTTCGTCTCGTTTCATTGCTCGCTCGATTTGCAATTTTTCGTCCACATCAACGACTAGCGTATAGTCAGTATATTGGGTCAGTTTATTTTCCAGTAATAATGGCGCTTCCAAAATCACATATTCACTCTTAGCCATATATAATTGCGCTAATAATGTATCGCGAATAATGGGATGCAATAATGCATTTAACCATTTTTTTTTAGTTTCAGATTGAAAAATAAGTTGCCTCAGCTTCGCCCTATCAAGTTCGCCTGCAGCATTTAAGACATCGCTGCCAAAATAAAGTTCAATTTCAGTTAATGCTTGTTGTCCAGGTTCAACTACCTGCCGAGCAACTTTATCTGCATCAACAATATCTATTCCTAAAGCGGTAAATTCTTTTGCTACGGTTGACTTTCCGCTACCAATACCGCCTGTTAAGCCAATAATTACTTGCATTATATCTTCTCTTTATATTGATCCGCACCTCTTATTTTATAGAAGTTAAGCATTTAGATCATTGGTATTCAAAGGCCATTAGGGTAATATTTCATTTTTTTATCCTCGTCTGGAAATTTACCATGATTGAACAAGAAATTGCACAAAGTGTTAGCTTAGCGTTAAACGAAGATTTAAATGGATTATCGGCAGCAGAAGGTGACATTACTGCTAATTTAATTCCTGAAGATAAACACTCAAAAGCGACAGTAATTACACGTGATGATGCAGTTTTCTGTGGTAAGGCTTGGACCCAAGAAGTATTTCGCCAATTGGGTGATCAAGTCGTTATCACTTGGCATGTTAAGGACGGAGATTTTGTTCCCGCTAATAGCCCTTTATTTACATTACAAGGTCCAGCAAGAACATTATTAACGGGTGAACGTACTGCATTAAACTTTATTCAAACGTTATCTGGTATCGCGACCACCACCAAATACTACTCTGACTTAATTGCGTCGACTCAATGTAAATTATTAGATACACGTAAAACATTACCCGGTTTACGCAATGCCTCTAAATATGCGGTTGTATGTGGAGGTGGTTTTAACCATCGTATTGGACTTTATGATGCCTACTTAATTAAAGAAAACCATATTATGGCCTGTGGTGGTATTAAACAAGCAATAACCGTGGCTAATCAACAGCACCCGGAACGTTGGGTAGAAGTTGAAGTGGAAAGCATTGATGAACTCAAACAGGCACTAGATGCGGGTGCACAACGTGTTATGTTAGATAACTTCAGCATTGCAATGATGTTAGAAGCTGTAGCCATTAATAAAAGTAATTCACGACAAGCAGATTTAGAAGTATCGGGCAATGTAGATAACACGACTATTTTAAGTTATGCCGAAACCGGTGTTGACTATATTTCAGTAGGTGCATTAACCAAACATGTGCATGCTGTCGATTTATCAATGCGTTTTATTCAAGAATAAAAATAACCTAACGCTAAAAAACTTCCTACACTTATAAAAGTCTTTGTTCTTTTATCTGTGTTGGAGGTTTTTATGATAGATACGTTTGCTCGCTTCACTCCCTACCTGTTGCTCGTCACGATAAACAGATTAATAAACCACTATTATATATTATGCAACTGCCTCACCCGCTTTAGACAGAGAAAAACAAGACTCCTGATAATACTCACCTTCTTTAGTACAACTTTTTGTTATGCGCAGACACCTGCTATCCAACTTGCAACCACCTTTCGACAAGACATTAATATTGAACAATATTTTGTCAGTGAAAAATTAGATGGATTACGTGCTTACTGGGATGGTAAACAACTTATATCCAAGCAGGGTAACCGTTTCACCGCCCCGGTTTGGTTTACACGTGACTTTCCTACTACTGCACTGGATGGTGAGCTATGGATATCACGACAACAATTTGAAAAAGTGTCAGGTATTGTGCGCACTCAAGATGTAAATAATTCTCACTGGCAACAGGTGAAGTTTATGATATTTGATCTACCACTTAGCCCAGCACCATTTTCACAACGTATTCAGCAGATGCAACAATTAGTTGATCAAGCGAATAGTCCCTATTTACAGATCATAAAACAACAGAAATTAACCTCTATTACCGCTTTATACGCATTGCTAGATAAGGTTGTTGATGAAAATGGAGAAGGTTTAATGTTGCACCACGAGCAAGCTTTATATCAACATAAGCGTAATAGAGACTTGATGAAGCTGAAAAAATTTGAAGATGCAGAAGCGATAGTGATGGAACATCTACCTGGTAAAGGTAAGTACAAAGGGCAACTGGGTTCTTTATTAGTAAAAACGGAAGATGGCATCACCTTTAAAATAGGCACTGGTTTTAGTGATAAAGAACGCCAAAACCCACCGCCAATTGGCACAACCATCAGCTATCGTTTTACCGGTAAAACGCGTAACAATGTGCCACGATTTGCCTCATTCATGCGTGTTAGAGTAATTTATTGATCACTGTTAAATTAGCTTTAGGGAACTCATATTCACAGAGTTGGGAGACACCAACCCATTTTATCTGTTGTCCTTCTAAGGACACTGGCTCACCTTCATAGTCACTGACTAAATAAAAGTGCAGACTTAGATTTAGTTGATCGTATTGAAAATTCAGTGAATCAAATAAAGTGAACTGGGTTGCACTTAACCCGACCTCTTCTTTCAACTCACGCAACATCGCTGTTTCGAGCGCTTCTCCCTGCTCAACTTTTCCTCCTGGAAATTCCCACTTTCCAGCAAGATGCTTACCTTGTTGGCGGCGGCTAATAAGTAGTTGTTTCTGTTCATTTTGTACAATGGCAATACTGATGGTTTGTTGTTCTATCATAATATTCACACTTACTTGAATCGATTAAGCTTATTTACGCTTTAAAAAAAAGGTGGTCTTCAAAGAAGTACCACCTTTTATATCATGCTGTACCGATGTTATCTAAATAATACCGGTATTAGATCACCCTAACTTACCATGACATTGCTTGAATTTTTTACCTGATCCACAAGGACATGGCTCATTACGCCCCACCTTTTTGTTTTCACGAATAAAGGTATCAGCTGTTTCAGCTGTTTCTTTTTCAGCTTCACCATCGCTATTGACTTGCGCATGTTGATATTGAATTTTCGCTTTCTCTTCGGCTTCACGGCGTTGTTGGTCAATTGCTTCGGCTTCTTCTTTACTTTGGATTTGCACTTTAGACAAAATGCCCACCACATCCATTTTCAAGTTTTCTAACATCGCAATAAACAGTTCAAAAGACTCACGTTTATATTCTTGTTTTGGATCTTTTTGAGCGTAACCACGTAGATGAATCCCCTGACGAAGATGGTCCATCGCCGCTAAATGCTCTTTCCACAACATATCAATAGTTTGCAACATCACTGATTTTTCAAATCCAGCTATAATAGATTCGCCCACTTGCTCTTTTTTATCTTGGTAAGTATTACGAGCATGCTCGACGATATTTTCACGAATGGTTTCTTCTTGTAAATTAGCATCGTCGGTTAACCATTGTTGCACTGGCAACTCGATCAAGAAATCTTGTTTCAGACGCGCTTCTAACCCAGCTAAATCCCATTGCTCCGTTAACGAATGTTGTGGTACATATTCATCGATGCAGGTGTTGAAAACGTCTGCCCACATTTGCTCAATATTTTCAGTGATATTATCACTGTCCATAATGCCATTACGTTGTTGGTAAACGACTTTACGTTGATCATTAGCAACATCATCAAAGTCCAACAATGATTTACGCATGTCAAAGTTACGGCCTTCCACTTTACGTTGTGCATTTTCAATCGCGCGAGTTACCCAAGGATGCTCAATCGCTTCTCCATTTTCCATGCCTAATTTTTTCATCATATTAGACACTTTTTCAGAAGCAAAGATACGCATTAACGAATCTTCCATCGACAAGTAGAAACGGCTTTCACCAGCGTCACCTTGACGCCCCGCACGGCCACGTAATTGGTTATCGATACGACGCGATTCATGTCGCTCAGTACCTACAATGTATAAACCGCCAGCAGCTAATACCGCCGCTTGATCTTCTTTCCATGCAGCAGTTTCAGCAACAATTTGTTGTTCAGTCAGTTCACCTAACTTTTCTAGACGGTTTTGTAAATTACCACCTAGCACAATATCTGTACCACGGCCGGCCATGTTAGTCGCAATGGTAACTGATCCTAACGCCCCTGCTTGTGCGATAATATCAGCTTCTTTTTCATGGAATTTAGCATTTAAAACATTGTGCTTAATATTTGCTTTTGTCATCAACTCAGAAAGTAATTCAGAGTTTTCAATTGAAACGGTACCGACTAACACAGGTTGGCGACGCTCTAAACGAGTTTTAATATCTTCTATAATAGCTTGGTATTTTTCAAGCTCAGTTAAGTACACTAAATCGCCGCCATCTTTACGTACCATTGGACGGTTCGTAGGGATAACAATGGTTTCTAAACCATAAATAGATTGGAATTCAAACGCCTCGGTATCAGCCGTTCCGGTCATTCCACCTAGTTTTTCATATAAACGGAAGTAATTCTGGAAAGTGATTGATGCAAGGGTTTGGTTTTCATTTTGAATTTTAACCCCTTCTTTTGCTTCAACAGCTTGATGTAAACCTTCAGACCAACGACGACCAGGCATAGTACGCCCAGTATGTTCATCGACTATAACCACTTCACCCTGCGCGGTCACAATGTATTCAACATCTTTTTCAAACAGAGTATGAGCACGTAATGCAGCGTTAACATGGTGTAATAGGCTAATGCTTGATGCCGCGTATAACGACGTGTTTTCTTCTAATAAACCGCGCTCTTGTAGAATACGCTCAACTTTTTCTTGGCCGCGTTCAGTTAATAATACTTGCTTACTTTTCTCATCAACAGTGAAGTCACCTTCACCCACATATTCTTCAGTATCTTCTTTATCTTGTTGAGTCAGTAAAGGAATAATTGAATTTAGTTTAGTATAAAGCGTTGCATCGCCATCGGTAGGGCCTGAAATAATCAATGGTGTTCTTGCTTCATCGATTAAAATAGAGTCAACCTCATCGACAATAGCAAAATGAAGACCGCGCATAACGCGTTGTGATGCTTCAAAAGCCATGTTGTCGCGCAGGTAATCAAAACCGAACTCGTTATTCGTACCGTAGGTGATATCTGCAGCGTATGCAGTACGTTTTTCTTCACCGGTCATACCTGACAAGTTAATGCCAACGGTTAATCCGAGATATTCAAATAGTTTTGCATTCCATTCCGCATCACGACGCGCTAGGTAATCATTCACAGTAATAACATGCACACCGTTGCCGGTTAACGCATTTAAATAAGCAGGTAATGTTGCCGTTAACGTTTTACCCTCACCAGTACGCATTTCTGCAATTTTATTCTCATTTAATACAATACCGCCAATCAACTGCACATCAAAATGACGCATACCAAATACACGTTCAGAAGCACTTCTGACTACTGCAAAAGCTTCAACCAAAATATCATCTATGGTTTCGCCTTTAGCGAGACGTTCTTTAAAGTAAGATGTTTTGGCTTTTAGCTCTTCTTCCGATAGTGCTTTAATCTCCGGTTCAAGTTTATTAATTTCATTTACTACTTTACGTAGGTTCTTAAGGTAACGGTCATTTCGACTGCCTATTATTTTTGTTATTAGCGATGTGATCATTTTGCTTTCTCATTGTAAAAAGTCGGATAAAAGTTGTAATTTAGCTTGGTAATCTTTGTATATAATAAACTGGGTCTATTTGGGTGCCATCTTTGATGACTTCATAGTGCACATGTGGCCCTGTAGAGCGACCTGTTGTTCCCATCACTGCTATTTGTTGACCTTTTTCAACAATAGCCCCCACCGCGACAAGTAACGATGAAGCATGTGCATAACGTGTTCTCAAACCACTGCCGTGATTAATCTCAACCACATAACCATAACCAGTACGTGCTTCTGATCTCGTAACTACGCCTGCGGCAGTCGCATTAATTGACATGCCTGTATGTCCAGCGATATCAACGCCTTTGTGGCGACGTAAACGCCCCGTAAATGGGTCTGTTCGCGTACCAAAGGGTGAAGAGATCCAAGAGCCTTGAATTGGAACAGGGCGACCAGAAATGAATAACTCATCTGTAAGATGGAGATTAGTTAATGTAATTTCAAGTTGTTGCAGTAAATTTTGATTCTTTTGGTACTGATATGCGAGGAGCGATACATTTTTATGAAGTTTTACTAGGTCTGAAGTGTCTAACGTATTTATATTCGAAACAACATTTAACGGTACAGGTTGCTCAATGTCTTCATCCACTGACTCTGCATTTGTGGAAGTATTATCAATCGGCTCATGGTCAATCGCCTCTTCTACGACTTGCTCGTTATCAGACTCTATATTTTGGTCTAGGCTTTGATCTAGACTTTGTTCTAGGCCATTGGCATCAAGGATAAGCCCTTGATCGATATATTGGTTAATATCAAACTCAAATTCCTCTTTGGGAAAATTTGATTTATCGATAATACGTTCGCCCAAATTATTTAAACGAATACTCTGTGCTTGTAATTGACCTATCTTAACAGCCAGTGCTTGCACTTGTTGATTAGTTTGAGATTGTAAGGTGTCTAAATATTGTTGTTTAATAAGGTCTCGCTCGCCGAGAGCTTGTATTTTATGTTGAGTCAATTGTTGATGGTAATGCGATTGTAATAGCCAAGCACTCGTCATCAAGATCGCGACAATCAATATGCACACGAAAATAAATGTCGATCTTGTTATAGAAAAGTTATGTTCAGTCTCCTTCCTATTATAAATAACCGTTATACTCATAAACTTAATTCACTATTGATGGCTGCTATGAAATCTTACAAGAAACAACCTAAACCCATTGCACTATTATTAGAAAAAAATAGTTATCAGAAAAGTACATCCTTGATAACTAAGTTGGATATGGTACTACAAAGGCTTTTAAAACAACACAACATCAGTGGATGTCGTATAGGAAATATTGAAAATGGGACTTTGATTATAGAAAGTCCGACCTCACTTTGGCTTCAGCGTTTACAATTTATACGAAGTGATATCCTCAGCGAATTGCGCACGCATCATTCATCTTTGATTAACATCAAGGTCAAAGTTAACCCAGCCCTTGCAAAAGTGAGTCCATCACAACTAAAAACCAACAAACCAGTAAAAAAACGCGCACAAAAAATGAGTAAAGATATTGCAGACTCCTTTTTAGCATTAGCTGAAAATGCTGATCCTAAATTAAAAAAAGCACTACAATCATTAGCTAAATTCTCAACCAATAAAAGTGAATAATAGCGATTAACTAATCAAACCTATTCAATTCTGTTGTATTGTATTGTTTAAAGTAGACCACCTCTGTGCTGAAGATTCTAAATTGCACAAGTATTTATCAAAACAATTCCCCTAAAAAACATAAAAAAAACCACTTTAAATAAAGTGGTTTTCAATGAAGTCTATATTAGTTTAGCTAAACACTTAATTAAGTATTTTAAGCAGTAACAAACACAGGCTCAATATATTGTATAGGTGATTCGCTCACAGGTTCTTCAAAGGTCACCATTTCAAATGCTTCTTGATCTGCAAGTAATGCACATAAAAGTTTGTTATTTAAGGCATGCCCAGTTTTATAGGCTTTTAAATGACCCAGAATACTATAACCAGATAAATATAAATCACCGATAGCATCTAATACTTTATGTTTTACAAATTCATCTTCATAACGTAAACCTTCAGGGTTTAATACACGGAATTCATCTAAACCAATCGCATTATCTAAACTAGCACCTAGTGCTAAATTATTAGATTGTAGATACTCAACGCTTTTCATGAAACCAAAAGTACGTGCACGACTGATTTCTTTGACAAATAAATCACCTGAAAACTGCATTTCAACATGTTGGTTTTGACCTTCAAATACAGGATGATCAAAATCAATTTTAAAATCTAAGCTAAAGCCATTATCAGAAGGCTGCAATTCAGCCCACTTACCTTCTTTTTCATCTTCCACACGTACTGTTTTCTTAATACGAATGAATTTTTTAGCTGCATTTTGCTCTTCGATACCAGCAGATTGAAGCAAGAAAATAAAAGGACTCGCACTACCATCCATAATTGGAATTTCTGGTGCGTCAACGTCGATAATAATATTATCAATACCTAGACCAGCCAAAGCAGCAGATAAATGCTCAACAGTAGAAATTTTCTGTCCTTGATCGTTCACTAAACAAGTACATAAAAGCGTTTCTTGTACTGCTTGTGCATGTGCTTTAAAGCTAACCACCGGGTCAAGGTCAATACGACGGTAAACAATACCCGTGTTAACAGGTGCAGGGTGCAACTCAATGGTTACCTTGTTCCCTGAATGTAAACCAACACCTGTTGATTTAACACTTTGTTTTAATGTTCTTTGCTTAATCATAAAATGACCTCCACTACGATGATATCTGCGACGAATGATAACAGTTTGAGATCAATATCACAAACTGTTATATCGCTAGCTTTAATTTAGTTATCTGCTTGACGTCTTAAAAAAGCAGGAATATCCAAGTAACTTTCGGCGCTAGTTTTATCTTTAACTTCAGCAATTGGCTCTACTATTTCAGGCTCTGTTTGACTAACATCTTCAGTTTCTGCAGTGCTTTTTGCAACGTCCACTTCAGGTGTTTTCTCAACGTTCTCAGCTGTTTTCTGAGTATTAAGCGTAGGGTTTTTAACTACATTTAATTCAGATTTACGCTCACCAATACCCGTTACAATAACTGTAACGTGTAATTCGCCCGTCTCTAGGGTTGGGTCAACGGTTACACCGATGATGTTTTGAGAGTCATCAGAAGCAAATTGTTTTAACGCATCACCGACAGTGTGGTACTCATCCCAACTGAAATCGATACCAGCAACGATATGTACAAGTACACCACGTGCATCTGACAGATCAACATCTTCTAATAATGGGCATGAAATAGCTTCTTCAACGGCTTCTTCAGCACGGTTCTCACCAGAAGAAACACCAATTCCCATTACCGCAGTCGTACCCGCTTCTGTCATGACAGTGCGTACATCCGCGAAATCGATATTGATAGTACTTTCTTCATTATTGATGATTGAAGAAAAGCCAGAAACCGCATCATAAAGTACGCCATTCGCAGCACGTAATGCATCTAAGAAAGAGATACCACGCGGTAACGATTTTTGTAATTTATCATTTGGAATAATCAACAAAGAGTCGATATTCTCAGATAAACGAGCAATACCCTGCGTTGCGTAATTCATTCGCTTACGACCTTCAAACAAAGAAGGTTTTGATACGACACCGATCGTTAATGCACCTTCCTCTTTAGCGATTTCGGCAACAACTGGACAAGCACCAGTACCTGTTCCACCACCCATACCAGCAGCAATAAATACAACATCGGCACCAGTGACGATTTCTCGAATACGCTCTTTATCTTCAAGTGCTGATTTATAACCAATTTCTGGGTTTGCACCGGCACCTAAGCCATTAGTGATATTAGATCCTAATTGTAAGCGAATATCTGCTTTTGATGAACGTAATGCTTGCGCATCGGTATTCATAGCAATAAATTCAGCGCCAGTTAGGCCTTTTTCGATCATATAATTGATCGCGTTACCACCACCACCACCAATGCCAATAACTTTAATTATGGCTTGTGCTGAATGGTCTTCATCATCGATTATTTCAAACATTTGACTCTCTTCCACTCTATTAACTTCTTGTGACATCGTCTGTTACCACCCAATCCATGTAACTTGATAACTAATATTCTTTTTTTATCCAGTTTTTTATTTTACCGAATAAACTTGTAAAACGATTTTCCGGCTCAGCATCCTCTTCACCTGCAAACTCGTCATTTTTATAACGTAATAAACCTACTGCCGTAGAATAAGCTGGTGAGTTTACATCATCAGCTAATCCTTGAATATGCTCCGGTTTACCAATTCGAACTTGAATATTACCAAAGACTTCTTCAGCAATTTCAACCAAACCTTCAATTTGAGCGGCACCACCTGTTATGACAACACCCGCCGCTAATTGTTGCTTTAAACCTTCACGCGCAAACTTATCATTCAATTTAAAGATTTCATTCTTAACTAAAGTTAATAGCTCACTGTATCGTGGCTCAATAACATCTACTAATATTGAACGCTGCAAACTACGTGCAGGCCGACCACCAACACTCGGTAAGTCGATGGTTTCTTCATCTAGTACTAGGCGTTTATTTAGACACCCATATTTAACTTTTATTGCTTCAGCTGACGTTGGTGGAGCACTAAATGCAATAGCAATGTCATTAGTTACTGAGTTACCTGCGTAATCAAGTACCATACTATGCTGTAACGAACCCGCAATATAGATAGACAGGTCCATTGTACCACTCCCCATATCGATCATACAGACACCCAGCTCTTTTTCATCTTCACTGAGAATAGCTTCGCTTGATGCAACACCTGAAAAAGTTAACTGATCAATCACAAGACCACTACGTTCAACTGCTTTTTCTAAGTTTTTAACTAGGTCATTATGACAAGTAATTAAATGTACATTTGCTTTTAGCTTAACACCCGATAACCCAATAGGATTATTAATGTGCCCTTGGGAATCAATAGAGTATTCCTGAGGAATGACATGTAATAAGCGCTGTTCGTCACGAATTTTCACTGAGCGTGCATTATGGATCACACTTTCAACGTCATAGGTAGTCACTTCATGTGCTTCAATCGCCCAAGTACCTGATTCATTCATTGATTCAATGTGTGAACCAGAAACTGATAAGTTAACTGACGAGACTCGACAGTCAGCCATATCTTCTGCTTGCTTTAACGCACTTGTAATCGACTCAACAACTGCATCTAAGTTAGTTACCGATCCTTTATCAACTCCCTTGGACGGGGCACTGCCCACTCCAACGATATTAATTACATCATTTGCTAATAACTCACCGATTAAGACAACCACTTTATTACTACCAATGTCTAAACCAACTGTGTAATTACTTTCCATTCGTCTATCACCATTTTCTCTATTTTAAGAGAGAAGAATTAACTCAACATGAGCACAAAATTGTTATATTAGGTTTTATTATTTTCTGTTTTCTTCCATCCAATTGCCAACCCTGTATCATAACGAAGGTCAACATAATCGATGGAGCTAATTTCATATTTTTGTGCAATTCTTGGAAATGCATTTAAAAATAATTGTATGCGTTCTAATTTTTGTTCTTTACCTAACTTCAAACTAATGCCATTTCTTAACACCAATTCACTGGCATTACGTTGGTCACTGTGTAAAGCAGCAATTCTGTATTGACTTGGCAACAATAACTGATTTAATTGCAAATAAGTATTCAGCACTTGTTCAGCATGTTTATCATCACCAGACAGAGCAATATAATCATTCTCAGGTTCAGGTACCACATCGATAATTTCACCAAACCTATTCAATAATGACTTTTGGTTCCATGAAGCAACAATCGATTGCTCAACAATATGAATCTTTAACGTATCCGGCCAATTTTTTCGAATCGATGCAGAATAAACCCAAGGTTTTTGTTCTAACTGTTTTTGGATTTCAGCTATTTCTAAAGTAAAGAAATTTAACCTATCCTCTTGATCTGCTAATACCTCTCTCACCACGTCTTCAGTAATATGCTCACGGTGGCCCGTAAGGACTAATGCCGTTAGGGGTGATGATTGGTGGTCCGTTAACCAAAATTTTAATTTAAAAAAGCTGTCCTGTAAGGCATACATTAAAAGTACAAAAACAAAGAAACCAATCCATTTGCTTATTTTGACTTGTTTTAACTTATGCCACATAGATTATAAAGTTTGCTCTAAAATAGATAACACTAATTGATCAAAGCTAATACCCGCTTGTTTCGCCGCTTTCGGTACTAAACTGGTTTCAGTCATTCCCGGCACTGTATTCACTTCTAATAGGAACCAGTTTTTGTTTTCATCACGCATAAAGTCAACACGCCCCCAACCACTACAGCCAATGGTTTTAAACGCTTCTTCAGCTAAATGGTTTAACTTGTTTAGTTCATTATCTGACAGTCCACAGGGACACAAATATTGTGTTTCTGTGGATTGATATTTTGCTTGATAATCATAAAATTGATTCGTTGTTTTCATGCTAATAGCCGGTAATGCGCGACCATTTAGCATTGAGACAGTAAATTCATCACCAGTTATCCAAGATTCTAACAATACTTTATTATCAAACTTAAACGCTTCTTCTAAAGCAGCCACCAATTGTTCTGCATTGTCTGCTTTAGCCATACCAATACTTGAACCTTCATGAACAGGTTTAACCATTACAGAACCTGATAAGGCAGCTAGTATATCGGTAGCGCTTGATGGTTCAAAGTTTTCTTTGATAATAATTTGATAGCTTGCAGTCGGTAACTGACAACTTTGCCAAATTTGCTTAGTTTTGGCTTTATCCATACCAATTGCTGAGCTCGACACATCACTACCAGTAAACGGAATATTCAATGTCTTTAAAAAACCTTGAATAGTGCCATCTTCCCCACCTCGACCGTGCAACACAATAAAGGCACGCTCAAAACCTAACGCTTTAATTTGTGAAATATCATCCAATTTAGGGTCAACCGCATGGGCATCAACACCTTGACGAAGTAAAGCATTTAACACAGCATTACCCGATTTTAATGAGATTTCACGCTCAGCACTCTCTCCGCCAAACAAAACAGCTACTTTTCCAAAATCAACCGCCATTAACCTGCACTCACTTGTGTCATTTTTTCGATATCTAATTTTAATTCAGCTAAGGTTTTAACAACAGCACCAATATTACCAGCGCCTTGAGTAAGCACCAAATCACCCTCTTGAATCACTTTTGCTAATGCACCCGGCAAAGCTTCCGGTGAGGCAACAAAAATAGGCTCTTTGCCACTTTGTTGGCGAATTGTGCGACATAGCGAACGGCTATCTGCCCCCGCGATTGGCGTCTCACCTGCGGAATAAACATCTAATAATAATAGTTGGTCAACCTGCGATAAAACATGTGCGAAATCTTCGTATAAATCACGGGTACGTGTATAACGATGTGGTTGGTACGCCATAACAAGACGTTTTTCAGGCCAACCTTCTCGCGCTGCGTTGATAGTAGCTTGTACTTCGGTTGGGTGATGACCATAATCATCCGCTAACATCGCTTTACCACGACCGGTTTCGAATTCACCATATTGCTCAAAGCGACGGCCAATACCTTCAAAACTTTGTAGTGCTGCTAAAATAGCCGCATCTTCAATATCATCTTCCATTGCAACAGCAATTGCCGCCGCCGCATTCAATGCGTTATGTTTACCAGGTAAATTTAACTGGATCGTTAAATCAGGGCGATTATTACGGTGCACTAAAAATTCACTTCTGCTAACTGTTTGTTGAAAGTTAGAAATACGTACATCGGCTTGCTCATGGAAACCATAGGTCACGCATTGGCGAGCAAAACGTGGGATCAAATTCTCTACCACTTGGTCATCTAAACAAACAACCGCGGTCCCATAAAAAGGCAAGTTTTGAATAAATTGCACAAACGTATCTTTTAAAATTTCAAAGTCACCTTGATAGGTGTCCATATGATCAGCTTCGATGTTGGTTACCACTGACACCATGGGTTGTAGATGTAAGAATGAAGCATCACTTTCATCAGCTTCGGCAATTAAATAACGACTTTGTCCTAATTTAGCATTAGTACCAGCACTATTTAGCAAACCACCAATCACAAAAGTAGGATCTAAATCTGCTTCACGATAAATACTCGCAATCAAACTCGTTGTGGTGGTTTTCCCATGTGTACCCGCAACGGCAACACCATGGCGATAACGCATCAACTCGGCTAACATTTCCGCACGACGAACCACTGGAATACGCGCTTGCTGTGCCGCCAATAACTCAGGGTTTTCTTTATTAATGGCTGTTGAAACAACCACCACTGAAGCACCATAGATATTCTCTTGTGCATGGCCAATAAAGATTTCCACGCCAATGGTACGCAGACGTTTAACGACTGTATTTTCAGCAATATCAGAACCAGTGATTTTATAGCCTTCATAGGCTAATACTTCAGCAATTCCTCCCATACCAGCTCCACCTATCCCCACAAAGTGGATCTGTTTTACACGGCGCATTTCAGGGATCATGGTACGGATTTCTGCTAATTCAATTTTTATCATCGGAATTCACTTTCACTATATTTTCACTAAGGAATTACAAACGGCAGCCACTTGCTCCGTTGCATTTCTAATTGCTATATTTTTACAGTTTGTACTCATATCAACAAGCAACTGCCTATTTTGACTTAATGTCGCCAAACATTCACTTAATTTCTTTGCATTTAAGTCTTTTTGAGGAAGTAATATTGCGGCCTCTGCATTTACTAAGCTTTGTGCATTTTTTGTTTGATGATCATCTACCGCATGCGGTAGAGGAACAAAAATAGCAGGTAAGCCTACCACAGCAACTTCAGCAACTGTAAGCGCCCCTGCCCTACAAATAATAACGTCCGCCCAATCATAAGCAGCAGCCATATCAGTAATAAAATCTTGTACTTTATACTCTACTTGAGAGTCTTGATAACGTGCTAAAACAGACTCAGAAAAGCCTTTTCCAGTTTGATGTAAAATAGACACTTTTGTCGCATCAAAGTTCATTAATGCTTGAGGTACTGTTTCATTTAAAACTTGTGCGCCTAAACTTCCCCCAATCACCAGTACCTTTAAACTAGAAGAGGATGCTGAAAATTGCTTTTCAGGTAAAGCCAAAAGGTCTTTACGTATTGGGTTACCGACTAAAATAGCTTTTTCATTCAAAAATGCACCGCTAAAGCCCATTAATACCTTTTTTGAGAAATAAGAGAGTAAGCGATTGGTCATTCCCGCGGTTGCATTCTGTTCGTGTAACACAACGGGAATACCTAAAGTCCATGCCGCGATACCACCCGGTCCACTGGCAAAACCTCCCATACCCAATACTAAATCTACTTGTCTATTTTTTAAGACTTTACGTGCTTGGAAAATTGATTTCAAAATTTGAAAGGGAGCGGCTAGCAAACGTTTGATGCCATTCCCTCTCACTCCGGCCACGTCAATAAAATCTATTTCATAACCATGTTCAGGTACCAACCTTGCTTCCATTCTTGCTGCTGTCCCTAACCAGCTCACTTGCCAGCCTTCATTTTTTAATTTATCTGCGACCGCTAAGCCCGGAAAGACATGCCCACCAGTACCACCAGCCATCACCAATAAGGTTTTAGTTTTGCTCATATTATTCACCCTTTAGTTCATTACTTGATGTATTGCCAGTCATCTTATTGGAGACCTTGCTGAATGTGTTGTCGAATACATTGTCTGATTCAGTATCGATAACATTACCGGAAATGTTATCGGATGGCTCGCTAGGTACATTTTTTGGTTTCGATTTTTTCTTTTTGACTTTCTTTGTAATACGTACCTGTGCTGAGCTTAAGCGTGTTTCAAAATCAATACGTAATACTAACCCCACGGCAATAGCAATAGTGATCAAACTTGAACCACCATAACTAATCAAGGGTAAGGTCAAACCTTTTGTAGGTGCAACACCGGAAGCGGCACCAATATTAACCGCAGTTTGAAAAGCGAACCAAATTGCAATACCGATAGCAACGTAACCAGCAAAAACAAAGTTTTGTTGTAACGCTTTTCTACCAATCGAAAAAGCTTTATAAACTAGAATAAACTCCAGAATAATAACAATACTAACCCCAATAAAACCTAACTCTTCTGCGAGAATAGCCATAATAAAGTCAGTATGTGCTTCAGGTAAATATTCAAGTTTTTGTACTGAATTACCTAATCCTTCACCGAACCAACCGCCTCGGCCAAAAGCCATTAAAGACTGTGTTAACTGGTAACTTCGGCCAAATGGATCAGCCCAGGGATCTAAAAAACCAAAAACCCTTGCCATACGATAGGGTGAGGTAACAATCAATAGGATGATCACCGATAACAACGCCACTGCAATCCCCACGAATGAGATCATGCGCGCATTAGCAATGAATAACATACCCATCATGATCACCACGATCACCACGGTTGAACCTAAATCTGGTTGTAATAATAATAATAAAGCTAATAGCGCTAATATTGCCAAAGGCTTTATAAAACCTTTAATAGTATCAATCACCTCTTTTTGCCGACGTAAAAGGTAACTTGAAATAAACAACACCACAGACAGTTTTGCAAACTCAGAGGGTTGGATATTCAAGGGCCCAAAGCGTAACCAACGTAAGGAACCATTTACTTCGGTACCAATAATCAACACTGAAAATAAAGCTAATGAAGAGAGCAGTAAAATAATAGGCGTGTATTTATGCCAGCGTGTGATTGGGATCGACACTACAGCCGCTAATATAAATAAGCATAAAATAATATAAATAAGGTGTCGTTTTAAGAAACGAAATGGGTCATCGGAAAGCGCTATTCCTTCTGGCATTGAAGCAGAGGCGACAATAACTAGACCAACGCCCATAAGCGTAAATACTAACACTAATAAAGAACGATCATAAGCTTGCGACTGCTGCGACGACTGAAAGGTTAGTGTTCTAAAGAGTGATGCTAACTTATTACTAATAGCCCTAAACATGACTAAATTTTTCCAGTAAGCGCGTTGACTAAACTAATAAAATGATCTCCGCGTGCCATAAAGTTTTTATACATATCTAAACTAGCACAGGCAGGTGTCAAAATGGCTAAATCACCAGCTTCAGCCTGTTGATTAATATATGAAACCGCTTGGTCTAAATTTTCAACAATTATGGTTCGAAGATCTTGCTCTGCAATTAATGTTGCATCGCGCCCAAAACAAACAATTTGCCCTTTTACTTCTTGTAAGACTGGCTTTAATTCAGAAAAATCAGCACCTTTACCATCACCGCCTAAAATAACATGCACTTTACCTTGGATAGTATCAGACAAGCCTAATAGCGCAGCTTGCGTTGCACCTACATTAGTTGCTTTAGAGTCGTTTATCCAACGTACACCTTGGACTTCTTTAACAAATTCGCAACGATGTTTAAGCCCACTATAGGTTTGTAATGTAGACAACATAGAAGGCATTGGTAAATCGACAACTTGACCTAATGCAAGCGCTGCTAAGGCATTCATCCAATTATGTTTACCGCTCAGTTTTAAAGCTGAACAGGTTAATAAAGGCTGTTGTTCGAGACTGAGGTAATGTTCGTTATGTTGTAAAATCACCCCATAGTGTTGTTGATCAAAACCAAAACTTAATTGTGGTTGTTTGTCAGTAAAGGTTAATGGATCATCTCGATTAATGAGTACTGTTTGGCTCTGTTGATATATTTTATGTTTTGCAGCCGTGTAATCTTGATAGCTGCGATAACGATCTAAATGATCTTCGCTGACATTTAAAATAGTCGATACATCGGCATTGAGGGACTCTGTGGTTTCGAGCTGAAAACTCGATAATTCTAGAATATACAGAGTTATAGTAGGAGCTAATAAATCTAAAGCAGGTACACCAATATTACCACCAACAGCAACATTCACTTTCGCATCTATCGCCATTTCGCCAAGTAAACTGGTTACTGTACTTTTACCGTTAGACCCCGTGATAGTGACTAATTTTGCATGCTGATAAGGGGGTGTTTTTAATTCACGCGCAAATAACTCAATATCACCGATCACTTCCACACCGGCTTTAATCGCAGCATCAATCGCGGGCGTTGCAATCGCAATGCCCGGACTAACCACTAAACAATCAAATTGACATAAAAGTTGTGCAGATAAAGGCCCAATGATCAGCTTTGTTGTAGCATCAAGTTGTTCTTTGCCAGGCGGTACTGCTCGCGTATCGAAGACGGTAACTGAGATGTCTTTTTTACGGAAAAAGTTGATACAGGATAGGCCCGTAGTTCCTAAGCCAATAATAGCAATACGCTTAGCAATCATATTAGCGAACCTTCAGCGTAACTAAGCCAACCAACACTAATACGATAGTAATAATCCAGAAACGAACAATTACACGTGGCTCCGGCCATCCTTTTTTCTCATAATGATGATGAATAGGCGCCATTCTGAAAATACGTTGCTTACGCATTTTATAAGAGCCCACTTGTAAAATAACCGAGACGGTTTCCAGTACAAAAATACCGCCCATGATCACTAATAAAAATTCTTGACGAACCAGTACCGCAATAACACCAAGAATAGCGCCTAGGGCGAGTGAGCCCACATCGCCCATAAAGACTTGTGCAGGGTAAGTGTTAAACCATAAAAAGCCTAAACCAGCACCGGCAATGGTACCGCAAATAATCACTAATTCACTCGCTTGCGGAATATACGGAATAAATAGGTAATGAGAGTAGTTAACATGGCTGGTTAAATACGCTATCAATGCAAAAGCAGACGCCACCATTACCGTTGGCATAATCGCTAGGCCATCTAAGCCGTCGGTTAAATTGACCGCATTACTACTCCCCACCACGGTGAAATAAACCAATGGAATAAATAGTAAACCTAAGTACGGCATGTATTCTTTGAAAAAAGGCACCACTAATGTTAACTGTGCATCACCTTGCGCTGTCATATATAACACGATACCTAACGCTAGGGCGGCCACTGATTGCCAGAAATACTTCCAACGTGCAATTAATCCATCGGGATGTTTGCGTACCACTTTTAAGTAATCATCCATAAAGCCGATCGCACCGAAAGCGACAGTAGTGAACAATACAACCCAAACATATAGATTATCTAATCTTGCCCACAATAACGTACTTAAAACAATCGCAGCTAAAATGAGTACACCACCCATGGTTGGTGTTCCAGCTTTACTGAAATGAGATTCCGGCCCATCATCACGTACAATTTGACCGATCTGCTGGCTCTGTAAATAACGGATCAACTTAGGCCCCGCCCACAAAGAAAATGCCAGTGCAGTCAACACAGCTAAGACCATTCTCACGGATAAGTATGTCAATACATTAAAGAAGGTGTAATGACTTGAGAGTAATTCCGCTAACCAGACTACCATGTTGAAATCCTATTTATATAAAGCTGTTGCACAGCTAATGAAGATGGCTTACGCACTGAATGTTTGTTTAATAAAAGCAACGATCTCTTCCATTTTTGCACTACGAGACCCTTTTACAAGGATCACTGTTTTAGATTCTTTATCACTTAAATAAGCATTAAGTGCTTCCTTAAGTTGTTGTTTATCTGTGAAATGTTCTGCCACAGTATTTTTAGCAGCCGCATTATACGCATGGCTGGCAAGTTGACTCAAATTTCCTACGGTAAATAATTTCTGTATGCCTTGTTGTTGAGCATATTCGCCCACCGTTTTATGTTCTTGCTCAGCATAATCGCCCAACTCACCCATATCACCACAAACTAATACTTGATTCGCCTGATATTGCGCTAACAAATCAATTCCCGCTTTAACCGATGCAGAATTTGCATTATAGGTATCATCAATCACCGTGACGGTTTCTGAAATAACAGAACAATTAACCCGCCCTACGACTTGCTGGACACTTTCTAAGCCTTTTTTAATATCTTGTAACGAACACCCAAAAGCGACAGCCATGGTACTTGCTGCTAATGCATTACTGACATTATGCAAGCCAGGAAGGTTCAATTGTATGCTTATGTTTTGCAAAGTATTTAGCTTGTTTACTAAGGTATCTGAAAGATTTAGTGTAAAGCTAGCTTGACCCAGTTCGTTATGCACAATATCACTGGCAAATAGATCCGGTTTCGCCCCGTTTTGCTGCTCACTTTTAGTCGAAAAACCAAGTAATGGTTGATCCTTATTAGCCAATTTCTGCACAAAGTCCACGGCAAAATTAGCCTCTAAATTTACTACTGCGATGCCAGATGGTGTCAAATTAGACCAAATTTCAGCCTTTGCTGTCGCCACACCCTGTAACGAACCAAAACCTTCCAAATGCGCAGGCATGACATTATTAACTAATGCAACATCGGGTTGTGCAAGTGCTGAGGTGTAGGCAATCTCGCCAATATGATTTGCCCCTAGTTCAAGTACGGCAAATTGATGTTGTGCTTGTAATCGTAATAAAGTTAATGGCAAACCGATATCGTTGTTAAAATTACCAGCGGTAGCTAATACCTTATTTTTATCTCCACTATGAACGCTTAATATGGCACTTAATAATTCTTTACAGGTGGTTTTACCGTTACTACCCGTGATCGCTGCACATTTAATGCCTTTTATTTGCTGTTTGATATAGCGTCCTAATAAGCCTAATGCAATTCTTGTATCGGCAACCATCACGACAATGCAATCATTAGCAAAAGTAAAATTGTTGTTTTGACTACAATTCTTTTCAGCCCTATTTTTTTCCACCCAGCTTTTTTCAACTAATAGGACTGCAGCACCTTTATCAATGGCGCTTTGTAACAGATTATGAGCATCAAAGGAGGGACCTTTTAATGCGATAAAGAGGTCATTTTCATTGATCGTTCGAGTATCAGTGCTGACATTATTAATCACAACAGAATTAATTTCCGCTAAGGTTAGATTATCTGATTTCTGATCATCTAAATTAATCTGACCATCAGTTGCTTCACATAACTGCTCTACGGTGATCGGCATCATACGCTTTGTTCCTGCTGTTTATCTTTGTTCTCAATCAAGTCGCTCAAACACTCTCGATCGCTATAATGTATTTTCTTATCACCAAAGATTTGATAATCTTCATGCCCTTTTCCAGCAATTAAAATAATATCGTTAGCTTGTGCTGATTGTAGTAAATGCAGAATAGCTTGTTTACGATCATGTATCACTAAGGCTAATTCAGGTTGAGTTAAACCTTTTTTAATATCTTCAACAATCTGCTGCGCATTTTCACTGCGTGGGTTGTCATCAACTATCACCACTTGGTCTGCACCTTGCTCGGCCATTTTAGCCATTTCAGGTCGTTTGCCTTTATCACGATCACCACCACAACCAAAGACAGCGATAATACGCCCCTTTTGTTTATGATTTTGCAACGCTTTTAAAGCATTTAGCAAAGCATCGGGGGTGTGAGCATAATCAACTACGAACGTTACCTGTTGTTGCGCAAAAAAGTACTGTTCCATTCTTCCTGGTACAACTGTTAACTTAGCTATTACGTCTGCAATTTGCTTAATCGAAAAGCCATCCGCAAGTAACGCACAACAGACTGCGGCAATGTTTGAAACATTAAAGTCACCATAAAATGGCGCATTGATCACTCCATCCCCCCAACTAGAGGTAAATTCGAAGCTAATTCCCTGCGCGAGGTACTGTACTTTTTTAATGCTGAAGAAAGGTTGATTTGAAAAATATTGCTGTGCATTCACACCATAAGCAATGGCATTTGGAAATGCTTTTAACCAAGCTTGCCCGACTGCATCATCGGCATTAATAATACGATGCTGCAGTGGAAACTCAGTAAATAATGTCTTTTTAGCTAGCGCATATGCTTCTAACGTGCCGTGATAATCAAGGTGATCACGCGTTAAGTTAGTAAAAATAGCGGTTTCAAAAGGGATCCCTGCAACACGGCCTTGTACCAAACCATGTGAAGACACTTCCATGATCGTATGTTTAGCACCTTGGGATTGATAATGTTGCAATTCACGGCAAACTGAAATGGCGTCTAAGGTGGTATTTAAACTGCTTTTTAACTGCCCATATAAACCATTACCAATAGTGCCCATTTGCGCACTTTGCTGATTCAATAGCATATAGCTATTTGCTAGCAAACTAGCAATGGTTGTTTTACCGTTGGTACCGGTAATAGCTGTGATGCTATGTAGGTTTTTTTGAGGAAAGTAAAAACGCATTGCTAATGCACTAAGGTGTTGACCTAGTTGATAAATCTCTATGATAGGCGTTGTTGCTTCGAAGCGAATTTGGCCATCAGTAGTTTTATCTGTGGTTTCAGCAAGCACCACTGCAGCACCAGCATTGATAGCATTTTTGATAAACCGACGGCCGTCATTAACTGATCCCTGCAAAGCAACAAACAAGTCACCTTGCTGAATTTCACGACTATCTAAGGTCATGCCAGATAAAGACTGAGTTAATGAAACAGTTAACCAAGGTGCTAGTAGCCAAGCAATGTCGACATTATATTGGCGTTGATTAAGTACACTTTTTACATCCAATGCTGGCACCGGTTGCGTTTCTTTAACCATTATTTAGCCTCCAAATAGGTGTAGCTTTGATCTCCACCATCGGGTAATACATGTGTTAACAATAAAGTACTTTTCATCACAGCAGAAAATACAGGTGCAGCCACATCGCCCGCATAGTATCTATCTCCCTGTGGTTCATTAATCATCACTGCAATAGCAAAGCGAGGACGACTCGCCGGTGCTATTCCTGCAAAGACAGCAACATAATCATCACCGTAGCCGCCAGCTTCAGCTTTTCGAGAAGTCCCCGTTTTACCTGCAATACGGTAACCTTCAACTTTGGCTTTTTTTGCAGTGCCACCAGGTTTACTAACCCCTTCCATCATTGCGACGACTTCAAGTGCAATATTTTTAGGAATAACTTGTTCGCCAGGCTGTTCTGGACCTTTGATAATGGATAAAGGATATTGCATGCCACCACTGCCTAAGATGGCATAAGCTTTAGCAAGTTGTAGCGTTGTCGAGGTAATACCATAACCAAAGGACATAGTGGCTAATTCAAAATCAGACCAACGATGGCGAATAGGTAAACGCCCAACACTCTCACCAATCAAAGCAATACCAGTATCATTACCAAAACCAAAATCCGCAAAAGTTTGCTGCAATTGCTCTGGTTTTAAACGTAAAGCTAATTTACTCACCCCAATATTACTGGACTTTTTCAAAATTTTAGCCAAATCTATTTTTCCGTAATTTCGACCATCGCGAACGCGACGACCACCAATGGTCATCCAACCAGGGGAAGTATCAATCACTTCATCAACATCGGTTTTATGGTGGATCAATGCACTAGCAACCACTAGCGGTTTAACCGTTGAACCTGGTTCAAAGGTATCGGTAATCGCTCGGTTACGTAATTTGTAAGCTTGGTATTGAGTACGATCGTTTGGATTAAATGACGGATAATTGGCCATCGCATAGATTTCACCCGAGTGAACATCTAGCACTACAATAGAGCCTGAAGTTGCGTTATTCATTTTAATTGAACGTTTCAATTCAGTATAAGCAACTGCTTGAATACGTTGATCAATGGTTAACTGTAAATTGCCTGCTAATTTTTTCTCTTTAAGCACTTCAATATTATCAATAACATTACCTAAACGGTCTTTACGAACACGTTTTTTGCCAGTTTGCCCTTGCAGATAATCATTATAACTTTTTTCAATACCTTCAATACCTTGTGCATCTAGATCGGTTAATCCTAAGATATTGGCATTAATTTCACCGGTAGGGTAAAAACGGTGTGACTCTAGCTGGCTAGCAATACCCGACAGTTTTAACTGTTTAACATATTGCACCATGGGATCGTTAACTTGACGTTTTAAGTAAGCAAAACGCGCATTAGGTCGTTGAATTATTTTTGCAATGGCTTCACGTTCAATGCCTAATACCTCAGCTAATGCAGACCATTTTTTTGATTCATAAAAATATTTTTTGGTATGTCGCTCTAATCCTGTTTTAGGATTGACAACGACACTATCAGCCCACTCTTCAAGAGTGAAAGCAAAATGTTTTTTGACCTCTTTAGGATCTACCCAAATAGCAAAAGCAGGCACGCTGATCGCTAACTCTTCACCATTACGATCTTCAATATTGCCTCGATGTACCACTGATTTAGTGACACGCAAACTACGTTTGTCAGCTTCATTAGTTAAGTATTCAGGCTCTAAGATTTGTATAAAGGCAAGGCGAGAGATTAAGGCTAATGCAATTAATGAAATAGTCACTGCAACAAAAGCATATCTACCCGAGGAATAACTCAGGTAGATTTTTTTCTTTCTTGTTTGTGAGCTTCCCTTTGCCCTTGATGTCGTCCGTCTTTTATTCATCGAATTTCCACTAATACACTATTTTGTTTGGTTGGTTGCGACATTGATAACTGTTTGGTTGCAACTGAACGAATGCGACTATGTTCATCGAGGGTATGTTCTTCGATCAATAAGTTTTTCCACTCGATCATTAAGTTATCTTTTTGTTGAGACAAGAACTCTTTTTTTGTTACTAACTCTCGTGTTTCATGAGTGATGTAAATATTATACAAAGCACTGATTAATATCACAATTCCTAGGATCACTAGGATCGCATTTTGACGTAAGTCCGCTAATATCAGTAATAATAAATTTTCACGAGAAGCCACCATCTAGTTAACCTCTGGCTGTCTCAATTTGACAGCAATACGTAATACCGAACTTCGAGCGCGTGTATTGACAGCAATTTCTTGAGCACTTGGTTTAATCGCTTTACCCACTGCTTTTAAGTTTTTACCCACTTGCATTTGTGCGTCAGTTAAAGGCAAACCAGGTGGGTACTCTGGCCCTTTTTCCTGCTTACGAATAAAGCGTTTTACAATGCGATCTTCTAATGAATGAAAACTGATCACCGAAAGTTGGCCACCAATCGCTAAAATATCTAGCGCACCATCTAATACTTTGTGAATCTCTTCTAATTCGCTATTGATATAAATACGAATACCTTGGAAGCTGCGCGTTGCAGGGTGTTTTTTCTTTTCACGTTTAGGACATAAACGTTCAATTAACTGTGCTAATTGCAGCGTGCGCGTAAACGGAGTTTCTACTCGATCTGCGACAATTGCGCGTGCAATGCGGTAGGCAAACTTCTCTTCACCGAAGGTTTTTAAGGCCCAACCAATATCATCAACATCTGCTTTTGCTAACCAATCAGCAGCGCTAATGCCCGATGTCGGGTCCATGCGCATATCTAATGGTCCATCGCGCATAAAACTAAACCCGCGCTCTGCGTCATCAAGTTGTGGCGAAGAAACACCAAGATCCAATAACACACCGTCTATCTTACCGGCCAAGCCAAGGTCTTTAATATATTCAGCCAAACCTGAAAAAGGTCCATGAACAATTTGAAAACGACTATCTTCTTTTTGTAAAGCTTCTGCGGTAGCAATTGCACGCGGATCTCTATCGATCGCAATTAAACGGCCATTTGGCCCTAGTTTCGATAAGATATGTCGTGAATGTCCACCACGTCCAAATGTCCCATCGACATAAATCCCATCGGGTTTAATCGCTAGTCCATCAACGGCTTCATTTAATAATACGGTTATATGCTCACTCATCTAGAACGAGAACTCCTTGAGAGAATCACTTAATTCCATGCCTAACGACATGTCACTTTGTAGATCTTGCTGAACTTGTTGATGCCACACTTGCTCATCCCAAATTTCGAATTTGTTTAATTGTCCGACTAACATTATTTTTTTATCTAGCTTTGCATGTTGGCGTAAGGTCGGCGCAATTAAGGTACGGCCATTTTTATCTAACTCACATTCACTGGCATGACCTAAAATTAATCGCTGTATACGTCTTTCCTGTGGGTTAGTACTTGATAAACCACGTAATTTATTTTCAATCAATAACCATTCATGTAATGGGTAAAGCAACAAACAATTCTGTGTTTGAAAATCAATCGTGCACACAAACTGCCCCTGACAAGTGTCAGATAGCCAATCACGATACCGAGTAGGGATCGCAATACGTCCTTTTGTGTCGAGATTGATCGCATTTGCACCACGCAACATGACGGTTCAGTTCCATTGATAGATGGGTGAAAGATCCATTTTATAAGAAAAAGATCCACAAAACGACACTTTTTCCCACTTTTGGACACCCAGTCTAATATTCTGCGATATTATTGCAAGCAATGGATCTTTTAAATGAGGATCACAATCACAGTTTCCTCGGCTAGGTATTTTATTTATTTGTTATATCGGTTAATAAAAAAGTGAAATTATCCTCAAAAGGCGACCAATTAATAAGTTGCGTGATATACTCCGCCGCTTAATACAATTTAACCAATAAACTCGGAAGGAAATTCCCTTGCAAGACGAACAATTAAAAGCTTTTATCATCAATCAACTTGAAGAAATGAAAGCAAAAGAAATCGTAACTATTGATGTTGCTGGTATCTCTGATGTCACTGATACTTTGATCATCTGTACTGGTACTTCAAAACGTCACGTACGCTCAATTGCAGAACAAACTGCATTAGCAGCAAAAAATGCTGGTGAAGTGCCACTGGGCGTTGAAGGCCTTGAAGGTAGTGAGTGGGTATTAATTGATATGGGTACTGTGGTTGCACATGTAATGCAAGATGAGACACGTCAATTTTATCAACTAGAAAAACTATGGACTGAAACAGCGTAATGAAAATTCAGCTAATTGCAGTGGGTACTAAAATGCCTGACTGGGTTGAAAAAGGTTACCTTGAATATGCACGGCGTTTCCCAAAAGAGATGCAACTTGAGTTATTAGAAATTAACGCAGGTAAACGTGGAAAAAACGCGGACATTAAGCGTATTTTGAAAAAAGAAGGTGAATTAACCTTAGAAGCGATTCCGAAAGGTAATAAAATTGTCACGTTAGAAGTGACAGGGAAATCGTGGACAACGGAACAATTAGCGAATGAAATGACTAAGTGGCAGCACGATGGGCGAAATATTAGCCTATTAATTGGCGGGCCTGAAGGTTTAGCACCGGAATGCATTCAACAGTCAGAGCAGCGCTGGTCTCTTTCTGCATTAACCCTACCGCATCCATTAGTAAGAATCTTAGTTGCTGAAAGCTTATACCGAGCTTTCACGCTAACCATTAACCACCCTTATCACAGGGAATAAAGTTGAAGAGAAAGCGTAATAGCATACGTAACCACAGTGCTGAATCAGCCCTTTTTTTACGTAGAACTCTAGTTGTTTTCTTAGCAATACTGCTTGCAGTGGGTATTTTGATCTCCAATTTGTATTACCTACAAATTAACTCCTTCGATACTTACAAAACACGATCTAATGCCAACCGGATCAGTGTACAAACAGTGCCGCCTAATCGTGGTTTAATCTACGATCGCAATGGCGTCATTCTCGCTGAAAATAGACCTGTGTATAGTTTGCAAGTCATTGCTAATAAAACCAATAACTTAACAAAAGATATTGAACGGTTAACCAAGCTTGTATCGTTAACTGACAGAGAATTGGCTAAATTTAAAAGTCAAAATCGTTATTCACGATCGTTTAAAGCAATCACTATTCGCGATCAGTTAACGCCTGAAGAGGTAGCACTATTTACTGTCAACCAACACCTCTTTAAAGGTTTTTCAATTCAAGCGAGCTTAAAACGTTATTATCCTTTTGGTAATGCATTTACACACGTCTTAGGTTATATCGCAAAAATTAATAGTCGAGACTTAGAAAAAATTGAACAACGTGGCGAACGTGCTCGTTATCAAGGTACCCGCTACATCGGTAAATTAGGTATTGAAAGATATTACGAAGATATTTTGCACGGTCAACCGGGGCAACGCCAAGTAGAGGTTGATAGCTGGGGTAAAGTGATCCGCACCTTACAATTTACAGCACCAACACCCGGTAAAGATATTACCCTTAACATCGATATTAACTTACAACTTAAAACACAAGAATTGTTAGCTGATATGCGCGGCAGTATTGTGTTAATGGAAGCAAAAACCGGAGCAGTATTAAGTTTAGTTTCTGCACCAAGCTACGATCCTAATTTGTTTGTAACGGGGATCAGTCAAAAACAATACCAATCATTATTATCTTCTAAAGATCGTCCTTTAATCAATCGAGCTACGCAAGGCCGCTACCCACCAGCTTCCACCATTAAACCGCAAATGGCATTATTAGCGTTAGATGAAAAAGTGATCACCGAAGAAACGAAAATAAAAGATCCAGGTTGGTGGATTGTTCCTAACTCCAAACGTCGTTTTCGTGACTGGAAACGTTGGGGCCATGGTTTAGTGGATGTATTCCATGCTATTGAACAAAGTTGCGATACCTTCTTCTATGATACCTCCTATAAGTTAGGTATTGACCGTATCGAGCCCTTTATGCGTTTATTTGGCTTTGGTGAATACAGTGGCTTAGATATTGCTGAAGAAACAAAAGCAATTATGCCATCTCGTGATTGGAAACGAGGCCGCTTTAATCAACCTTGGTACGATGGTGATACCATCTCGATTGGTATTGGACAAGGTTATTGGACAGTCACTCCTATTCAGTTAACAAAAGCGACGGCTATCTTGGCAAGACGTGGTGAGAATATTAAACCACACGTATTACGTTCAATTACCTCTGCTGGTGAAACCTCAACGCCAGTGTATGAAACAAAACCAGCGATCACATTACACAGCAGCCGTTATTGGGATGTTGCTTTAAAAGCCATGCAAGGTGTAACCAGTAAACGTAGCGGTACTGCTTATCGCGCTTTTGGTGATGCACCGTATACTGTAGCCGGTAAATCAGGTACTGCGCAGGTCATCAATATTAAAGAAGATGAAGTTTATGATGCAGATAAAATTAGTGAGCGTCATCGTGATAACGCAATGTTTGTTGCCTTTGCCCCATTTGAATCACCTGAGATTGTGGTCACTGTTATATTAGAAAATGTAGGTGGAGGCAGCAGTAATGCAGCCCCTATCGCTCGCGCATTATTTGATGAGTACTTTAAAAGTAGACATCCCATCGCTTCTAAATCTGCACCGGACTCTTAATTATGGTTAGCACTCAGGCTCAAAAAAGTATTTTTTACCGTTTACATATCGACCCGTATTTATTGGTTGGATTATTTGCATTAATGAGTATTAGTTTAACGGTATTATATTCAGTGGCTGGTTATGAAATGGTCTATCGCCAAGTAATTCGGTTAGCCATTGCCTTGGCCGTCATGTTAGTAATAGCTCAAATCCCCCCTGAATGGTACCAACGTTGGACACCGGGCATTTTTATCATTTGTGTTTTACTACTGATCGCAGTATTAGTGATAGGCCATACCGGTAAAGGTGCACAACGTTGGTTAGATCTAGGTTTTACTAAGTTCCAACCTTCTGAAATAATGAAACTGATCATGCCTCTAATGGTTGCTTATTATGTCAGCCAACACACCCTACCAACTCGCCTCAAACAAGCTTTTATTGCGCTTATTATTGTTATTGTACCGACCTTAATTATCGCTAAACAACCAGATTTAGGCACCTCTATATTAGTTGCCTCATCCGGGCTATTTGTGCTGTTTTTATCAGGTATTTCTTGGTTATACATTGCTATTGCTCTGGCTGGTGTGATCGGATTTATTCCTATTCTATGGTATTTTTTGATGCTCGATTATCAACGCGGGCGAGTATTAACCTTGCTTAATCCTGAAGCCGACCCGCTTGGTGCAGGTTACCATATTATCCAGTCAAAAATAGCCATTGGCTCGGGTGGTCAATGGGGGAAAGGCTGGTTAGAAGGCACACAATCGCAGCTAGAGTTTTTACCAGAACGACATACCGACTTTATTTTCTCAGTATTTTCAGAAGAATTTGGCTTTATGGGGGTATTGTTATTATTGAGTATTTACATTTTAATTATTGGTCGTGGTCTGTGGATTGCTAATCAAGCGCAAGATGCCTTTACCAAACTGATCGCAGGCAGTATCATCCTGACCTTTTTTGTTTATATCTTTGTGAATATTGGTATGGTGAGCGGATTATTACCTGTGGTAGGTGTTCCGCTTCCGGTTATCAGCTTTGGCGGGACGTCGATTGTTACCCTATTAGCAGGATTTGGCATCCTAATGTCTATTCACACTCATAAACGCTTTAATATAAAACGGTGACCCCACAATGAAGAATTTAATTCTATTCAGCTTAACTTGTATTTTGTTAAGTGCCTGTAGTAATGATCGAGAACGCTATCAATATCATGATGATCATGCCCCTACGGCTATTCCACCATTAGCACATATAGAAGATGTAAACCCTCGCTATGAGCCACAATCTAGAGGTGGTAACAAAGACTATCGCGTACGTGGAATCAACTACAAAGTGTGGCGTGATATTACCGAGCTAACGGAAACTGGCGGCGCTTCTTGGTACGGTAATAAGTTTCATGGTCACCTTACTTCCAATGGTGAACGTTATAATATGTTTGCGATGAGTGCAGCGCACAAAAATCTACCCTTACCAAGTTACGTGCAAGTCACTAACTTAGCGAATAAAAAACAAATTATTGTGCGTGTTAATGATCGAGGCCCTTTCCATAAAGGACGTATTATTGACCTTTCCTACGCAGCCGCTAAAAAACTAGACATTATTCAAGCAGGTACAGGACAAGTTGAAATTAAATTAATCCACTTTCCTGAACATGAAAATACTAGCTTATTAGACAAACAACAAAATGAAAGTATATACGGCACCTTTACTATTCAATATTTAGTGACATCGAGTGCGGCAAAGGCAACACAACTATCTAATCAATTGACTAATAAACATAACGTTGCCACCTTTTTTGAACAAAAAAATAATCTTTATTATCTGCGTATAGGCCCTTTAAATAGTGAAGCAAAAACAGAAGCTTTATTAAAAACGATTAAAAAAGAATACCCTAAAGCTTACATTATTCATCAAGAGCCTTAATATCAACACCGACTCATAAACTGCTTTTTACATAATATGATTTAAAATAATATGATTTAAAATAATATGGCTTTCTAACACGACGTAGTTTTTTAAAATCAGGAAAGCTTGCTCAGGAAGGAAAATGCCGCGTTGAATGAATTATATTCAACGCGGCATTTTAGCTTTATTTCTTTATTCCTTTATTCCTTTATTCCTTTATTCCTAGAGTCTATTCACTCCCTGCTTGCTGATTTTTATGCTGCGTACTTACCAACACATTTATTTCCAAGCTCTCCCTATGGGCATCAGCAACGTTGTTGGCCTGCTATTCAAGTTTAAATTTATTGATAATAGCCACTAACTGAAGATTTGATTCGGTTAAATGATGAGTGCTATTGACCGTCTCTGTACCATTAATACTGAGAGTATCGACCATACCTTGAATCGCCGTCATATTACGATTAATTTCTTCACTCACAGAACTCTGCTCTTCGGCAGAGGTTGCTATCTGCCCTACTAAGTCATTAATATCAAGTACAGCTTCGGTCATTAAATCAAGCGAAGTAGATACTTTAGATGTTGTAGTTGCAGTACTGAGACAACTTTGTTTGGTTGAATCCATACTAACCACGGCAGCTTCAGAACCAACACTTAACTTTTCCAGCATGGTATTAATTTCTATCGTGCTCTGTCTTGTTCTCGCAGCAAGTGCCCTTACTTCATCAGCTACCACAGCAAATCCACGACCATGTTCTCCGGCTCTTGCGGCTTCTATCGCTGCATTTAATGCAAGTAGATTAGTTTGCTGTGCAATTTCACCAATCACATTTAAGACACTGCTAATTTGAGCGCTGTCTTCACTCATTGATATAATCGTCTTGCCGGTATCTTCAACCTCATCGACTAAATCCGTGACACTCTGAACTGCTTGTCGCACCGCTACTTTAGATTGCTCTGCTTCACTATTGGTCGCTTCTGTCTGTTTCGCGGCATTAGCTGCACTTTCTGCCACCGCATCAGCTGTCGCACTCATTTCATGAATAGAAGTCACCGCCATTTCCATCTCCTCGCTATGCGACTGCAATAAGCGATGGCTAGACTTGGTCAGGTCTTCTAAGGTATTTATCTGATTGTTAATATTGACACTCGAATGAGAAACATCGAGCATCATAAGTTGTAGGTTTTCAATAAATTTATTAATACCACCCGCAATCTTACCTAAATCATCACTTGTTTCTACCTTAAGCCGATGTGTTAAATCACCACTGCCATTAGCTAAATCTGTGATCACATTTCTTAATGCCACAACAGGACGGAAGGCAATATTAAGGGCAAATACACTGAGCGGAATAATCACAGCAGCAGCAATTAATAATGCGATAGTAATGGAATTATTAAGGTTATCGGTATTACCTTGAATATAACTATTGTCGATGTAGCCGGTCAGCACCCATTCGTTACCCTCAATACTAAAGGTGTTGCTAATAGGCGTTAAATCACCATCTATCTTATTAGAAAATAAAACAGTGCCCACTGAATCTTTTAATACAACATAACTACCTTCCACGGCAGACACTTCAAAAAGGTGGTGTATTTTTGTAAGGTTAATGACAAAAATATCACCAGCATCATCAGCTTCTTTTTTAGTAATATTGATGTAAGGGATCTGATTTTCAAAATAGACATTACTGATTGATAATGGATCTTTTGCCGCAGCAATTTGTGCTATATATTTCTCGTTATTTGACGGGGCATCAATACTGCCTTTTTTATCAAATACCGACCCATACTTAAATTTTATAATATTGCTAAACCCAGTGGAATCGACTGTCTTTTGTATCTCAGAAAAACTAAAATTACTATTACGAGCAAGTTTTACATTATTTTCAAAATCATTAATCAACTGATCTTTAACTAGATTAAGCTGAGCTTGAATATTCTGGGTATCATTTTTATAAATGTACTCTTTAATATAATAATTTGCACTTAAGAAGGAAATCATTACTGATATCGTAATGATGGCAATAACCAATGTTAATATTTTTGCTTTAAATGGTATTTTCTTAAAACTATTTTGCATGTAATTACTCGCTTGCTTTTAGTTAATTGCTTATTTACTCAGTTGTATAAATATGATCAGAGTTCTTCTTGTAAAGCCTAGCTGGGATGTCATCAAAACCCGTTGCAAACAAATAAGTTGAAATAAATGGATTTATTATTAAACGTAGCGCAAACACATTCAGTGAGAGTTTCGTAAGGGGGATGCACAACTGCTGACTCGATTGAGTGTAGTGAGCTTTTAATTAAATGCTTTTGTTACATTTAATTAACATCTACAAATGCTGAGTAGATCACAAAAAATATTACTCATTGTTTTGAAACATTAAAAAAATACACAGACTTTTAAGCAAATAAAAACCAACCATTTATAAATGCTATTTAACCTCAATCCTGATTAATGAAAGCGGAATTGTATTTGAAATCATAAAATTATATTTTTTGACTATACAGCGCCGTTAGTTTTGCATAGTTCAAGGAGAATTATTGAAGCAATAACTGGTTATTGAGAGATGATTTAACAAAGAAATCCGCGGAAATAGCGGTGTTGTATCGCCTTGCTTATCCAGAACTGACGTTATTTGGCACTTTACGCTGATTATTTAAACACAACTTCACTTTTACAACTTCATTTGAACAATCATTCAAACAAACCTTGATAAGCATTAAACCATCCCCATTACTTAACTATGTTTGCAAAGAGTAATTTGGTTTACCGCAACTAGTTACAACAATGATTGACAACAAAGGAACATATAATGGCTATTGATTTACTTTCACCGTTTAAATTAAACGACACTATCACGCTAAATAATAGAGTATTAATGGCACCACTGACCCGTTGTATGGCAGATGATGATTTAGTCCCTACACAGGATATGGTTGATTATTATGCACGTCGAGCTGATGCCGGCTTAATTATTAGTGAAGCGACTATTATTCGCCCCGATGCTCAAGGCTACCCTAATACACCCGGATTATTTACCCTGCAACAAATTCAAGGTTGGAAAAAAGTAACCGATGCCGTGCATAAAAATGGCGGTAAAATGTTTGCGCAATTATGGCATGTGGGTCGAGTGGCACATCCACATTTTTTCGATGGTGAAGTATTAGCCCCTTCTGCAATTGCAGTTGAAGGTTCTGTTCCGCGTATGCGTGAGCTAACTTATATCACGCCTAAAGCAGCGACGATTGAAGATATCCAAGGCTTGATAGCAGATTATGCAAAAGCGGCTGAGAATGCGATAGAAGCGGGTTTTGATGGTGTAGAAATACACGGTGCAAATGGTTATTTGATCGACCAATTTTTACATTATGCAGCCAATACACGTGACGATGAATACGGGCAAACACCTGAAAATATGTCACGCTTTGCATTACAAGTAGTTGACGCAGTGATCGCAGCAATTGGTAATGAACGTACTGCATTACGTTTAACACCCGGTGCTTATTTTAATATGAGTGAAGATAAACGTGATAAAGCGGTGTTTGATTATTTACTACCGCAACTTGAGAGCAGAAACTTAGCTTACTTACACGGTGGCATTTTTGATGATAGTACACGTTTTGACTCATTACAGGGTAAAACAACGTCTGAGTATTTACGTGCAGGTTACTCAAAAGGTACGTTAGTCGGTGTAGGAAGTTACAGCTTTGAAAGTGCGAAAGAGGCTATCAATACTGATAAGTTTGACTTAATTGCAATTGGTCGTCCGTTTATTGCTAATCCAGATTACATCAGCAAAATGCTTCGCGGTGAAGAGACCCTTACTTATAGCGATGAAATGCTAACAGAATTAAAATAATAACAGACCGCGCTTTGTACTATGTAACGGGTATATATCCTATAAAACGAAGCTTAAAATAAAGACAACCTTGCATTAACATAGGTTGTCTTTTTAACTGGATTTTTTTATCGTTAATATCTAGTAAATTCGCAAGCGAATAAAGCAAACAAACTTGGTAAGGTGCACAGCGAAAAAGAGGCACAGGCATTATTAGCAAAATTAAAGAACGAATACCCTAGCGCTTTTGTTGTACTACAAAAAAACGCTAGAAAACAATCTCTAAATTAAGCGGCACTAGCCTCTAATTCTGTCACTTTACGGTCTTTTGCTATCAAACTATAACCAACAATAACAAATACCCCTTGGCATGCCATAACTGCGCTCATGGCTATTACACCATACTCACTGAAAAGTGACACCATTGCGCTAGCTAGTACACACAACATCATCTGTAAAAAGTTCAATAAGCCAGATGCTGATGCACTGTTACTTTTGAAAGATACCAATGCATTATTTGCTACAATCGGATAAATTGCACCGTTGGCTGCTGCCATAAAACACATCGGAATTAGCAAGGGAACAATACTATTACCAGTGCCTACCATCGCAACTACAAAAATTGAAATCACACTTAAAATGAAAGTTTTCAGTAACAATGGCAGTATTTGCTCAGTATTATAGCGATTTAGTAATGTACGACAGGTATATCCACCAATGATAAAAGCGATAGTTTGGGGTACATAACTCAAACCAATATCAGTACCTGAATACCCCATTGCACTCATTGCAAAAGGAGATCCGGTTAACCATGCAAAAAAGGCCGCTGAACAAGCCGCATAAATGATCATATTACCGCTGAATTTTTTTGATTTTAAAATACTAACATACTGTTTTAAAATCGAGATTGAAGGTTGAACAGTGACCTTTTGTTGAATAACGTTATTACTACTAAAGTCGATTAAACTACTTCGAATCGCCCAAACAACACCAATGAAAAGTAAACAATAAAAAATGCTCTGCCAGCCTAATTGTACTTCAAGAAAACCGCCTAATAATGGAGCTAATGCAGGAGATAATGCGACTAACGGCATAACCGTAGCAAATATGTGCTGAGATGTTTTATCATCATATTTTTCGATAACAAAAGATTGCCAAATAACTGTCGCCCCCGCAGCACCTAAAGATTGTATAAAACGCCCTACTAATAATTGTTCTACATTACCCGACATTGCACAGATAATGGTACCAATACTAAAAATAGCTAAGCTAGAAATAAGTACTTTTTTTTGACCAAGTCGTTCGCTTAATGGCCCATAAATAAGCTGACCTATCGCCATACCTAGCAGAAAAATACTTAATGACCAACCGATCATCTGATTTGTTGTTGTTAAATCTTGGCGTAATACATCAAAAGCGGGAAGGTACATATCCGTTGCAAGAAAACCCAGCATACTCAATCCAGATAACCAAATATAAGGAATTTTAGCTTGTTTTTTAATCATTTCAGTACTCTTTATAATAAATTTCCGACAGTATATTCTTGTACAAAACGAGATTAAAACGGTATATTTTAACCTTTACTATCAAAAAAGTTGACGTGTATGTTTTCTCACCATGATTTGATTGTTATCGATACGGTTGCCCGCCGCGGAAGCTTCTCTGGTGCCGCTGAAGAGTTGCATAAAGTGCCCAGTGCAATCAGCTACACGGTGAAATTGATTGAAAATAAATTAGATGTATTGCTGTTTAAGCGCCTACACCGGAAAGTACAGCTCACACCCGCGGGTGAGTACTTTGTCTCACAAACACGTTTGCTACTTAAACAGATGTCGGAGGTGAAAGTACAAGCACAGCGGATTGCTAATGGCTGGCAAAGTAGTGTTTCTATAGCACTAGATAATGTTGTAAGGGAAGCCTCGGTAAATCAATTGGTTGCAGATTTTTATCAGCAATTCCCAGATATTGAACTATTACTCACCATGGAAGTGTTTAATGGTGTTTGGGATGCATTAGTTGATGGCCGTGCTGATATCGCCATTGGCGCAACGTCTGCAGTGCCGATTGATGGCGGTGTGGCTTACCGGAGTATGGGTGAATTGTCATGGGACTTTGTTGTCAGTAAAAATCACCCCTTAGCAAAGCATAAGGAAGCGTTGACCGAGCAACAGCTAATTATCTATCCAAGTATCTGTTTAGAAGACAGTGCGCGCATATTGCCAAAACGTACCACCTGGCTACTCAATAACCAACGTCGGTTAGTAGTGCCTAACTGGCATAGTGCAGAACAGATTTTTATCGCAGGATTGGGAGTTGGGTTAATGCCCACACATCGTGCAACGCCATTAATCAAACAAGGACTATTAGTAAAGAAAACGTTAGCTTTTAGTACTCAAGATAATAGCCCTTGTTGCTTAGCGTGGCGTGATGGTGTTCTACCACCGGCAATAAAGTGGTTATTAAACTATTTGGGGGATAGTGAAAAATTACATCAGCAATGGTTGGCGTAAACATAAAAACAGCTGTCAGTTACTCTTCTGCCAGCTGTTAATAAAATCAAAATATACAAAGCAATTTAAATGTGTAATTTATGCGCCAGCTATCTTCATTTTTTTAATTAGGATAGAACCCGTTTGTAAGCTACTTCTTGGGTCAGTATCACAACCAACCGCACTAATATCCATGAACATCTCTTTCAAGTTACCAGCAATAGTAATCTCATGGACAGGATAAGCAATCACCCCATTTTCGACCCAGAAACCCGCCGCACCACGCGAGTAATCACCGGTCACCATATTAACGCCTTGCCCCATTAACTCAGTAACAAATAATCCAGTGCCCATCTCTTTTAATAAACCGGCTAAATCGAGTCCGCCATCCTTTACAAACCAATTATGGATACCGCCAGCATGGCCAGTGCTCTCTAGGCCCATTTTACGTGCAGCATAGCCTGTTAATAAATAGGTTTGTAAAAAGCCATTGTCGATAATATTACGTTTTATAGTACGTCCGCCTTCACTATCGAAAGGTGAACTAGCAATACCTTTAACGATATGTGGGTCTTCAGAAATTGACAGCCAGTCAGGGAATATTTGGGTATTGATTGAGTCTAATAAGAACGAAGATTTTTTATATAAGCTTGCGCCACTGATCGCCCCCACTAAATGACCAAATAATCCACTGGCCATTTCAGGACAAAATAATACAGGGCTTTCCTGGGTGGCTATTTTACGCGCTCCTAAACGTTCAACCGAGCGCTTCACAGCTTGTTCCGCAACCCATTGTGCAGAAAACAGATCATCCATATCGCGGGCACTGGTATAACTATAATCACGTTGCATCTCACTGTTTTCTTGTGCAATTAAGACACAGCTTAAACTATGACGACTGCTGCCGTAACTTTCTAAGAAACCATTGCTGTTACCGTACACTTGTAAACTGTTGTGGCTATTAACACCTGCACCATCTGAATTAACAATGCGTTTATCTAAGTTCAGCGCAATATCTTCACATTGCTTGGCTAATGCTAACAGTTGGTCGGTATTTTTATCACTTGCATGGTATAAATCTAAATCAATAGGATCCTGCTCTAAAAAGCGTTTATCTAATAACCCTGCATAGGGGTCTTGGCTTGTATATTTGGCAATATCAACCGCCGCTCTTACACTCGCAGCAATCGCCTCTTCACTTAAATCAGCGGTAGAAGCGCTGCCTTTACGGTGATCAACATAAACACTGATCCCCATCGCACCATCGTGGTTAAACTCAATGTTTTCAACTTCACCTAAACGGGTATTCACAGAAATCCCAGCACTTTTCCCTAACGCAACTTCAGCTTGGCTTACACCTAAATCATTGGCAATATTAAGCGCCGTATTAACGGCATTTTCTAGTAACTGTTTCTGTTCAATCATGTTTAAGCACCACAATGTATAATTAAATTTAAGATAAGAAATAATAACATGGATTAAGGTAAGCATCTTGTGATGATGGTATGATGCGCTTAATTATTTAATCCCTAACGTGATAGACCATAAGCTATGAATAAAAAAGTTGAAGAGATCTTTGAAGAAGACGAGATCAGTAAGTCGCAAATTAAACGTGAAGCTGAAGCTTTAAAAGACATCGGTCGCCAACTCGTGGCCTTAAATGCAAAGCAATTAGCACAAATCCCTGGCAGTGATACCTTGATGGAAGGGATTAAAGTAGCGCATAAAATATCCACTAAACATGAAGCACTGCGCAGACAGTTCCAATATATCGGTAAAGTATTACGTACTGAAGATATGGAGAAAATCACTGCTAAGTTAGATATTATCAATGATAACAACCGTAAACGTACTCATGCGATTTCGCATTTAGAGTTGTTAACGGATCAGTTGATTGAATTGGGCGACCCTAAAGTGAATGATGCACTAGAGATGTACCCACAACTTGAACGTCAAAAATTGCGCCAAATGATTCGCCAAGCAAATAAAGAAAAGAAACTAGAAAAACCAGCTAAAACGGCTAAAGAGTTATTTGTCTACTTAAAAACTAACTGTTTATAAACGCCTATATTGCAAAAAAAAACCAGAGTAGCTATCTATTCTGGTTTTTTTGTATCTATGTTTTTTGTGTATCTACAGCATCGCTAATACTCTTTGCATACTAAAGCAGGAAAGGATCGGTATTAGTTAGTGCCACCCACTGTTAATTGGTCAATTTTAAGTGACGGCTGTCCTACTCCAACGGGTATACTTTGCCCTTCTTTACCACAAACACCAACGCCTGGGTCTAAACACATATTATTAGCGACCATAGACACTTGTTGCATAGTATCAAAGCCATTACCAATTAATGTCGCGCCTTTAATCGGGGCGGTGATTTTTCCGTCTTCAATCAAATAAGCTTCAGAGGCAGAGAATACAAATTTACCCGAGGTAATATCAACTTGTCCGCCACCAAAATTCGGCGCGTAGATACCTTTTTTAACACTTTCAATCAACTCTTCATGCTCATACTCACCGTTTAGCATAAAGGTATTGGTCATACGTGGCATTGGCAAGTGAGCATAAGATTCACGACGCCCATTACCCGTTGGCGCAACGCCCATCAAACGCGCATTCAGCTTATCTTGCATGTAACCTTTTAAAATACCATTTTCAATCAGTACATTACGCTGACCTTTAGTCCCTTCATCATCAATATTTACCGAACCACGACGGTCAGCAATGCTGCCATCATCGATAATAGTACAATGCTTAGAAGCCACTTGTTGGCCTATTTTTCCTGAAAATGCAGATGAACCTTTACGGTTGAAATCACCTTCTAAACCGTGCCCCACTGCTTCATGTAATAATACACCAGGCCAGCCTGCACCAACAATCACTGGCATCGCACCAGCAGGCGCGGCAATCGCATCAATATTAACTAATGCCTGACGAATTGCTTGGCGTGCATAGGAGAAGGCTTTAAGTTCACCTTCCTGCGTATCAGTAAAATAATCTAAATCAAAACGCCCACCACCACCGGCACTGCCTCGTTCACGTTTACCATTTTTTTCAATTAACACTGAACAGCTAAAGCGGATCAAGGGGCGGATATCTGACGCCAATGTACCATCACTAGCCGCCACTAATATTTCTTCATAAACGGCATTTAATGACACGGTAACTTCACTAACAGAGGGCTCTAATGCACGAGCGAAGGTATCAACTTGCTTTAATAGCTCAATTTTTTTATCGCGGCTCATGCTTTGTAAAGGATCCGCTGAACCATAGTAAATAGGTTGTGCGGTTGGCATTATCAGCTTGATTGACTTTTCTTGCCCTGAATTAGCAATACTTTTGGCAGCATTAGCAGCTTCAGTAATGGCTTTTTTTGAAATATGATCAGAGTACGCAAAGCCAGTTTTTTCACCAGACACGGCACGAATCCCAATGCCTTTTTCGATGTTATAACTGCCTTCTTTGACAATCCCATCTTCTAATAACCAAGATTCATGGCGGCTTGCTTGAAAATAAAAATCAGCATAGTCAATTTGAGCTCCAGAAATTTGACTCAGTTGTGATTCTAAATCACTAATTTGCATATCAGCTGGCGCTAAAAAATTGTCTACTACTTGTTCAAAAGACATTGACGATCCTTATTTCTATTAAAGTTTTTGTGTACAGCTAAATTGGTTATGTTGCTGCACAGGCATTATTTTTCTTATATCGAGTAATTTTTCTTGATTAAAATCGTCATAGATAACACCGTTACCAGTGGTCAACTGCGTCATTATTTTTCCCCACGCATCTATGATCATGGAGTGCCCGAACGTATAACGCGGCTCGAAGTGAGCATGATTAAGAAAATGCTCTCCACCCTGATTAGCCGCAATAAAATAACACTGGGTTTCGATGGCTCTAGCTTGTAATAGCGCTTGCCAATGTGCTTCCCCTGTTACCTTAGTAAAAGCTGCTGGCAATAAGATAATATCAGCCTCAAGCTCTCTCAACTGCTGGAATAATCCTGGAAAGCGTAAATCATAACAGATAGCGAGGCCAACTTTTGCAAAACCGCAATCAATGACCTTAATTTCTTTTCCTGCGATAAAAGTATCAGACTCTCGATATGCGCCCTGAGTGTCTGCCACATCGGCATCGAACAGATGTATTTTATTGTAATGTGCAGTCAATTGCCCCTGCGGCGAAAAAACCAAACTACTTGTATATATTTTGTCTGATTGCTCACTTTGAATTGGGAAGCTGCCACAGACTAAGGTACAGTGATACTGAATAGCCAATTCACCTAATCGGCTTTGAATAGGTCCATCACCTAACACTTCCGCTACACTTAAGTAATGCTTTCTACTGGAAAAACAAAGTGCATTTTCAGGTAACAACACTAGCCTATTTAGATCTTTTTTTGATTCAGGTAGTGCCTGTAATTGCTCAATAATCTGTTGAAAATTATCTTCAATACAATCATTGCTTATTATTTGAATCGCAACCAGTTGACATGTTGCAGTGTGAGTATTTTTAGTGCTCATTTTACCTGACCTCATTTTAAGCTGAGAATTTACAACGACAGTTTTCAGCGATCATTTATAATGACCGTTTACAAGCATAGCTTACGGAAAAAATTGACAGTAATAAGCATGTAGTTAAAAGCAAGTAGTTTAAAAAAGATAACATCCAAGGTGAATTTTGTAATAACACTACGCGTTAACATTAGAGTTCAAATTGCTCAGCACCCAACACGTCTATTTTTTAACGCCATTTACGGTAGTACCGTTATCAACCTTACCATTATCAACAACGCTACCCTCAATCTCTTCTAACACTTCGCTGTTTTGCAGTTTAACCACGCCTCTTTGTCTGTCTTCTATTTTAACATCAGGATTATCTAACGCACCTTTAACAGAAAAATCTACACGAATAATACTATCCACAACCGGTTCAAGTATTTTAGTCATCATTAACACCGCCGCGCCAGTTAATGGGTTAATAGCAAAGGCTGCCAACACGGGTAAGCTAGAGGTCACAGCAGGGCTATAACTAAAACGATAGTTAACATTGAGGTTGGGTAAGTCAATTAACCCTTCACCTGATATTTTCCCCGCCGAACCATTTAAAAAGTAATCATCATTTTTCAAAATACCATTACTAATATTGGCGGAAAGCGACATATCGTCAAAACCTAGCCCTTTCGAGAAAATATTACCAAACTCTAGGTTCAAACTACGTCTAATTCCGTCGAGGCTTAAGAAACTTAATAGGCGAGCACCTTTATCATCAACTTCAGTGATTTGGCCATTCTCAGCTTTCACTGACAGCTGGCCGTTCAACGAATCTAAATTAAAATGCCAAGGCGCACCGACCCAATTTAATGCGCCATTTAGCGATGCTTGTTCATAAACCATTGGGCTACTATAACCCAAACGATCAACAATACTGTTATCACTGCTGCCTTTACTATCAACAATAATATTGGTTCTACGCTGATCCCATACACCTGAAATATTAGTCGCTTGATCTTTTTCACCTAAGTTTAAATAATCAATATTAAGACCTAATTTACTCGGGTACACATGCGCTTTAAGTGGTGATAATTGCATTTTTTTATAATCACATTGCACACACTCTAAAAAGACTTCAGGATAATCTTCTCGTAAGTTATTGCTCAGTTGAGGTAATGAAGGCCCTTCTTCTTTGCTGAATAGCTCCTGTATTGCATCAACATTTAATAACTGGAAATTCATCTTTTTAATACTAATGTCATAACGGTCAGGAATGCCCTGACGATACTCTATATCTGTAAGTAAATTATCCGCTTTAAGCTTGATGGCCCAAAAATCATCACGATAAATAGCTTGTGAATCTAAGTTTACCAAGGGTTGTTCAAATAATTCCGCATGTCTAATATCAAGATAAAACTCATTAATATTAAATAATGATGTGCTCTTATTATTCGACGCAGTCGCACTTATATCGGTAGCCGCTGTATTTTTTTGAGTGAAGACCCATTCATTAACAATCTCAGCCCAGGGTGTTAAATTAATTTTATCACCAGTAATACGTACTATCTGTTTACGCTTATCAATGCCAATCGCTTGCCCACTCCCCAATCCAAGATAGAGGTACTTAAGAACCGCTACTCTTTCTTTATTAGAGTTTTCAGGGTGTAAAATCTCGCCCACGGACTTCAGTTTATTATTAATACGCGCATCCCACTGCGTACTGCGCTGATTGCCACTGACATTAATAGAAGTCGGCCATGCTTGTAAGGAGTTTTTATTAAATGGTGCTGGCAGACCTATCTTAACCCCCTGTAATTGCGATGATAAATTCACCGAAAACTGATAGTCTTGGTTCAAACCTTGGGTGAAATCAAGCTGTCCCTGCCAATCTAAATTACCAATTGCTTGTAATGGTGCTAATTGTTTTTCATAACGGCTTAACTTAGCAACATTCCAAAGCCCTGAAAGGTCTGCCGTCAGCCGATATTGCTCAGGCGACTCTTTACTCGCAAAAGATAAGTTAACAGGCTGTTCGAATAAGGTCGCAGTCAGGTCGTTTGCTGTCAGGTCACCATTCACAAAGCTAAAGGAACCATTTACTTTTTTAAAGGGCAAGATCACATCGCTGGTTAACTCAATATCGATATCATTATCGACTAAATCCAACTTACCTTTTGCAACGGTTTCTGCGTTGCTGGAATCGAGCGGGATTTCTAAGGTTAATCCGCCAGTCACTTGACCGCCGATACGGATCATTTGTACCACTTTACCGACACTGTCTTTAAGTGGTGACCCAATCAAATAGTCAGCAATCAATGAGGATGTTTCAGCAACTTTAGCGTTGATGGTTAATACGCCATCAGGGCTTAAATGGTCGATAACCGCAGATAACGAATCAACACGAATATCGCCTAATTTAGCTTTGTCACTGCTCATAAATAGTGAGTCATTTTCAAATAATAGGTCTAAGTCTAAATCACTTAACCCTTCCCAACCTGTATAAAAGTTATATTGGCCATTTTTAACGGGAACAAAAGCTTGGAATACACCGTCATTATCTTTGTAAGGGTAATCAGATAACGGTCCATGCCATACAATTTTGGCTCCCGTTACCGATCCTTTCTTAAGCGTGGGTTGTAAATAATCAAACACATCTTGTCCCATTGCTAACATCGGCAAATAGTACTGTGCTTTTTCAACGTCACTTAAAGAGGCATAAGTAAACAAGCTTAAAAATGGACTACTCAGCTCACTATCATTAGGAAAAAATAGCGTAAATTGACTACTGCTATCAAGCTCATCAGTCACTAATATACTTTTATCACTGACCAGTTTGAATCCATCTTGTTGGTTTTCCCAACGTAATTCAAATTGCCCTTTTTGTAATGGCATACTACGACTAAACTGTTTATCAAAAAGGATCGATTGAGGACCCAGTTTAATACTAGCGCGACCCGTTCGTTGATTGCTAAGCAATGAAATATTGGCATCACTAATACCAGGAAATGCCCCCACCGCTTGATTGTTAAAAGCATCGACATTTGCACTTATTGAATACTCGCCAGATTGATCCACTAATAATCCAACTTTATTTACATCTCCACCAAGCTCAAGCGCCAGTATCTGCTCAATATTCGCTTCGGGCAATGTTGAAAATAAGAGGGCAAAGGGCACGATTGAATTAACATTAACACCTGATAGATCAAATTCACCAAATTCATTATCAATACCCGCCCCAGAAAAATTAGCATTATTAAGCGGAATGTAATTATGGGTAATATTTAAATCGTAGCTATCAAATAACCAATGTTTATCCTGATCCGTAAACTGTAATAAACCGTCATTAATTTGCCAGTCATGGGATTGATTTAACATCGACCAGGCAATCTCTGAATTGCCCCATTGTAACTGCATGCTCTTAGGCCCATTAAAATCAAAGTCACTCCAAAGCTCAAAAGAAACAATGGCTTTTTTAAGCTCTGCTAATGGATTTACTTGAGGTTGTAAGTATTCAGTTGCATTTAGGTTTTCTGCCTGTGCGTAAAAACGACCAATCAATTGCTCATTGGCGCCTTCTGCATCACCAGTAATATCAATCACAAACTGTAATGTATTCTCACCTATTGTATTAGGTAATGATGCTTTACCAACACCTTGATGGCGTGTGTCATCATTAACCCAACTAAGATCTTGGATTAAAATAGTCTTTTTATTATTTAGATGATCGATAAAATTAATTTGGCTATCAGTGATAGAAAATGAACTTAAATGTAATAAAAATATATTTTTAAGTGCATCAAGCGTTAACTCTGATTGTGCTTGATCCTGTTCAAATTTCGTTAATACAGACTGGCTAGCAATCGCTTGAGACGAAACCGATGCACTTGCGACAGATTGAGTAGCAATAGCCTGAGAAGTTAATTGCTGAGGATTTGCAGCAACAGCAAGGTTCTGCTTTTTTGCTGATTTTAATGATAAATTTGCTCCCTTTAATGAAATATCATTAAAGATAAGCTTTTGCTTAGTTAAACTATCAATAAAGTCGAAATGTAAAAATAGATGCTCAATTTTCAACTCAAAGGGTAATACTTGAGTATCAATCAAGGTCACGTCTTTTAAGGTTAATACTAAGCCAGAAAAGTCGATGCCTGCCGAGACTTTTTCAGCATTAACATTGATATTCTGCTCCGCTGCCACCCACTCTACTAGCTGCTCTTTATAATCATCAACGCCATTGATAGCAAAGCGTGCAATGGTCAACAACACTGCAATAATAATTAATTTGGCAGCGAGCAGGACCCAGAGTCGCTTTAACCATTTAAAGGTGACATGTTTCAAAAATGATAACCCATTAAACCTACTTTCTCCTACTTCATAGCCACATACTAACGGTACTATAACCGTACTATAGCCGTATAATAGCTACATCAGAACTACATCATAACAACATCAAACTGCTCTGGACCGTATAAAGGTTCAGCATGTATTTCTACGCGTTTTTGCATAAACACGATTAACTCGCCAAGATTATAGGACTCATCGCCCTGTAGTGCTTCAGCAACCGCAACAGAGCTGTAAACAACAAAACGCTCAGCGGTAAAGGCGCGGTCAACACGTAATATTTCTCGCAGTATTTCATAACAAACTGTTTCCACAGTTTTAACGTAACCACGGCCATTACAGGTACTACATTCACCACAAAAAATATGCTCTAAACTTTCATGAGTACGTTTACGAGTCATCTCAATCAAGCCAAGTGGCGAGAAATCATTTATATGCGTTTTCACACGGTCTTTCGATAACGCTTGTTCTAGACTATTAAAGACACGGCGTCGATGTTCTAAAAGCTTCATATCAATGAAGTCGAGTATAATGATCCCACCTAAATTACGTAACCTTAATTGACGCGCAATTGCTAACGTTGCTTCAATGTTAGTATTAAAGATAGTCTCTTCTAGGTTACGGTGCCCCACAAACGCACCGGTATTGATATCGACCGTGGTCATTGCTTCCGTTTGGTCGATAATTAAATAACCACCTGATTTTAATTCAACCTTTCTATTTAATGCTCGCTGCACTTCATTTTCAACATCAAATAGGTCGAAAATAGGACTTGCACCATCATAATATTCGACTTTTTTCGCTAATTCAGGGACAAACTCCACGCTAAATTTAGAAAGTTGCTTAAAGCTCAACTTTGAATCTATACGAATGCGATCAATTTCATTGCCAACAAAATCACGCAAAATACGAAATGCTAGTCCCAGATCCTGATATAACATCTTATTTTTAGATTGAGTACGCTGTTTACGCGTGATCACTTTATTCCACACGCGCTGCAGAAAAGCGGCATCATTTCTTAATTCTTCTTCAGGCGCACCTTCTGCAGCCGTACGAATGATAAAACCACCTAATTCATTAACACAAGATTGAGTAATATCCTTAAGTCGTTCCCTCTCCTCTGCGCTTTCAATACGCTGTGACACGCCTACATGCTGTGTATCGGGCATAAACACTAAATAGCGAGAAGGTAACGTAATATCTGTGGTCAAACGCGCGCCTTTTGTACCGAGCGGATCTTTCACCACTTGCACAATAATATTTTGGCCCGGACGAACTAAGGTCGAAATATCGGCCACCTTGAATTTATCTTTTTCAGGATCCGCAACACATTCAGTACGAGGATCAATATCTGAGGCATGTAAAAAAGCTGCTTTTTCTAAACCGATATCAATGAAAGCGGCTTGCATACCAGGGAGAACACGTGTCACTTTCCCTTTATAAATATTACCTGCAATGCCTTTACTCGCTTGGC